>Ga0256842_1002416_pt1 | contig 13431 bp, 9 predicted proteins | sample 4559240metaG_FD_185973 | JGI IMG/M metagenome (GOLD analysis project Ga0256842, IMG submission 185973) | Hydrothermal vent microbial communities from Guaymas Basin, Mexico - 4559-240 | ecosystem: Environmental > Aquatic > Marine > Hydrothermal vents | place: Mexico: Guaymas Basin | collected...
TTTATTTGTCTACCCTAAAAAGCCTTTCAGAATGTTTATAGGGAGAAAAAAGAGATTTCGCTTAATCGTTGATTTTTGCAAAAAAAATTTAAGTCATTGCCTGTTTTAAGTTTTATTTTTATTTGCCTTTGCCTTCCCCAAATACCACTTAAATTTCTTGCCTGACACTTTTTTTCTTCTTTCTCTAATTTAGGTCTGACCCCACCCCCCTATATATAGATTAAATCCATAAACTGCATAAAACATGGAAAATTAATCCTTTAATTAAACCTGAAAGATGAATATTTATTATGTTTAGTATGTTTACTATGAAATTTAAACAAGGAATTGATAAATAAATATGTTTTATTATAATCCTTCAAATACTAATTTAGGTATGTCTCAGAAAGAATCTTTTCTGAACCTACTAGAGTTTACTTATTCTATAATTTTTTTCCTCATTGTGGTGGTAAATTCTATAAATACAGGTGTATCATCTAATGTAAAAATCAATTTATTTCCTTTTAATTTTATTGTTCTCACGATTGATTTTTCGTTTGCAGTAGTAATAACCTTTTCCAATCTTAAATAAGAACTAATATTCTTAAGCCTAAGTTTAACTCTTTGCGGTCCTTTTTCACACCAGGCAATATACATGGGTTCTTTGTACTGAAAATAAACTTTGTAAAGATACATCCCCTTCCTTGGCAGGCGTTCTATTTTTTGAAAATTATCAAGTTTTTTCGTTAGTTGGGCATAAGCATAAAAAACAGGTCTCGGGGTTTTATCCTCATTAAAGATTCCGGCTAAAAACCAACTTTCTTTAGCTGCGCTTTTATAAGCATGTTTAGAAAAATCGCGTATGGATTCTAAAAAGACTTTTTTAATACCAAGCTCAGCCGCTACAATAAATTTTTTAACCGACAACTTAGCCTGTTCAGCTCTAAACCATCTCATTGTCTCCTGATGGCGAGGATGGAAGGGATTTGTCAAAATAGTAAGAATATCCCTATGCTCTTTATCTGTAACCCAGGGCACACTTGCTGTATCTCCTGCCCATATTTCCTTTTGATAACCATGCTCTGATAACTCTTGCCTTATCCATTTTACCGCGCCATAAGCACCTGTATAATTGCGGTTGTAATGGTAGTCTATCACATCATAATAATCTCCCATAGCCAGCGTTTTCCTAATAAAAAACAGTGCTTTTTTACGTGTTTCCGGTAAGAGTTTGCTTTTCTGTTTTAGTTCTTGCATGGAAGGATTATCATCAAGCAATTTCCCGAAATTTATACCAGATAAAATAATTTTTGTTTCTGGATGAGCTTTTTTAGCTGCTTTATAAGCCGTTTTCAACAAGCGCCCATATTCTTCTATGGTCCCGGCCCAAAAGATTGAATGTTCGGCCTCAGATTCAATCTCATAATATCTAATAGGATAGCGTAAACCGGGCATATCCTTATGTCCATCACCGTCATATCTTTCCACTAAATTATAAACAAACTGATAGTAATCATTCCAGTGTTCCTCTTTAGGAGGATAACTTTTGCGCCAGCTCTCAGGTGGACGGGCAAAATGTTTTGCTCCCCAGCGGCAAGCTGCTTTAATAACTATCTGAACATGCAAGCCTGCATCTTCATATTCTTTAACCAATTTATCTAAACGCCCCCACTGATAAAAATGTTTTCCGTTTTGAGGAGGATTTGGCTCTATCATCCCCCAAGGGACTAAAGGGATTTTAACCCACTTTGCTCCCATTTTAGCCACTATCTTGGCATATCCCTTTACTGCATAACCAACTCCAAAGATAGAATTTGTGCCTCTCTCTGCCCGAATTTTTACACTTGTAAGACAAACAATAAAAACAACAATACTTAATACTCTTTGGAATGGGAAACGTAACATAAATTTTGTTCTCCTTTCATTTTAGAAAATAATGCCACAAAACCACACACAATCCAAATATATTCTTGTCCACGGTATTTGAAGCAATAGCAAATACATAATACCCTAAAAAAGAAGCTAAGATAAAAAAATTAAACATCCATACCGTACTATCCTTTTTTGTAAAGTAATTTTTTATTAAAGTACTTAATACTATTATATATAATAAAAGACCTAAAAAGACAAGTCCAAGAATTTCCCAAAAATCTGCGATTAATTTTTGGAGAAAGATATTTTAATAAAAAGATGAATAAAAATTAAGAAATGAAGCCATAATTTTTGGTAATGTCAACTTAATTGTATGAAGCTTTTTAATATCTCCTTTCAAAAAAGAAAAGAAATAGCAAGTAGCAAAAGAAAACCTTAGACTTTTTGAAGAAAGTCCTGAATTTTAATCCTTAAAGAACTCATATAAAAACTTATTAAGCGCTTTTTTCGTTTTGGAAAAAGCCTCTAACTCGTATGTAATCTTTCAATTCTTTAAATCACCTTTCCATCCAGTTAGTTGTTTTAAAATAACTTCTTACTCTTTTTGATAGAAGAAGAAAATCTGTTTCCTATATTTTTTAAGTGAAACCAACATAATTGATGCATTGTTTAGGGGGTAAAAAATTTGTGTTCAGGAAATAAGATTTATTAAAAATAAATTAAGAGAAAAGAGGTTTTTCAATTTTTGCCTGAGATTTTTCATCTCCTTTTCATTTTATGCCTGATACTTTTTTCCTTTTTTTCAATGTTAGGTCTGTCCCTATTTCCCTCCCCCTATTTCCTATTTATTTTCCACCCCTGACTTTTTCCTACCCGATACTAAATTTCTTAATTCTTTTCTCCCTATAACCCCATGGTTGCTAACGTGTGTAGGTAATTTTAATCCAACCCAATACTTATACCTTGAATTTTGATTTTTCCTTGCACCTTCTTAAATCTATGTAAATCCATAAATTTATATTTCAGATCCAGGTCTTTTCAGATTTAGGTCTGTCCCCCTTCCTTCCACCATTCTATTTACTTCTTACTTGCCTGACACTTTTTCACTTTTTAGACACTTTTTAGGCACATTTAAGAAAATCACACTTAAATCCACACCCAATTCCCACTCCACACATAAAAGCCTTCAGAAAGCTTATAAAAAAGAAAAAAATTTTCCTTTAAATTTTTTTGCTAAAAGATTTTAAACTTGCCAGGATTTAATTTATTTTTTATTTTTTACTTGCTTAAAATTTTATATGCCTGAAAATTCAGAAATATAGTATATTTTTAAAAAAGTCTTGACAGGAAATTTTTTATTTATATATTTAAATATTTAGATATATAATCAAAATTTGAAAAACACTTAAACATACAATTGTGAAGTAATGAATTTTCTAATCAAACTTTTTGAGAATTTAGAAAATCCAAAGGAAGAGGTAATTCTTAAATTTTAGAAATTTGAAGAACATAATGGCAACCAGAAATTCAAATTGGATTTGGTTAAAAATTAAACACTTGTATCATAAAAAAACATAGGAGGGAAAATATGGCATGGCTTACAGGATATCCAAGAGAAAAGGTTAAATGGTATCCCATTATCGATGAAAGTAAATGTTTAAAGTGTGGTATGTGTATGAATTGTGGTAAAAATGTTTTTGAATGGACTCAAAATGGTCCTAAAGTTGTGAAACCTTTTGAATGTGTGGTAGGTTGTACTACTTGTGCCAATTTGTGTCTTGGAAATGCAATAACTTTTCCTGATTTGCAGGAACTGAGAAAAATTTATAAAGAACATGGTATTTGGGCAAAAGTAAAAAGGCAATTGATTGAAGAAGGAAAAATTCATAATTTATCTGTAGAGAATGGGAAAAAGAAATGAAAAAAATCATCAATTTTTAAGAAGCTCCTGATCAAATAATCTTTAGTTTTACTATTTAATTTACCCTAATTTAATTTTTCTAATTTACCCTATTACTTTACTCCATTACTCTAATACTAATATTGATTGATACAGATTGATACACAGATTGATACATACTTTTCATAAAGATCTACTACTTTGTAGGTTTTTATAGGTCTGACCCCATCAATAGACCGACCCCATCAATAGACCCCATCAATAATTCATCAATAATTAGACCCATCAATAATTAAAAAATTTAAAAAATTCCCCAAAAAAGCGAAATATTTTTAGATTAAAACGTTATATATATTGAAGGGCATTTGTTACCCATTCAAATTTAAATTTAATGAAAGGAGGTTTATTATGGCAAGAAAAAAAAGGATAAAAATAAGTGATTCAAAGACATTTTATCACATATTTTCAAGAACAGCGGGAGCAACTTTCTTACTAAATACCGATCAAAAAAAAGAATATTTTATAAAAGTAATGAAAAGATTAACTAAATTTTTTACAATAAAAGTAAGGCATTTTGTTATCATGTCAAACCATTTTCATTTAATTGTAGAAACATGTCCCGAAAAATTTTTGTCAGATGAGGAAATAATACAAAATGCTAAAAAGGCCAGATTATTTAGGTCCCTTGTACTCAAAAAGGAAATAAATAAATTAAGAAAAAAATTAAATGATATTTCTGAATTTGTAAAACTTTTAAAGCAAATATTTGCTCAATGGTACAACAGAACTTTTAAAAGAACCGGATATTTTTGGGGAGATAGATTCAATAGTATAATAATACAACCAGGAATACATCTTTTAAACTGTGTTATTTACATACTTTTAAATCCCGTAAGAGCAAATATGGTTAAATCTCCCGAAAAATATAAATTTAGCAGTCTATATTTTAATAAATATATTTACAAAAATATTTTCAAGAATCAATTTTTTCACAATTCAAAAAGTAAAATCCCAAATTTTTTCAAAAAAGAATTTATGGGTGATAAGAACTTTATAAAAACAATTAAAAAACAAATGGAGAAAAGATTACAAACCATATAATTCTGCAAGAAAAAATAATTGACAAATTGATTTAAAAATTTATAATAAAAATCCCTGACGGAGGAGTGGCCGAGTGGTTTAAGGCGGCGGTCTTGAAAACCGCTGTGGGTTTACGCCCACCGTGGGTTCGAATCCTACCTCCTCCGCCATCTATGAAATTATGGAGAGGTGCTGGAGTGGTCGAACAGGGCTGCCTGCTAAGCAGTTGACTCCGCAAGGGGTCCGAGGGTTCGAATCCCTCCCTCTCCGCCATTTTATACATAAATCAATAAATTCCCAAAATTAATAGGCATTAATTGGACAACAGGTACTCTTACAATTTTTAATCAACTTAATTTTTTATTCTTCACTCTTCACTTTTTTACTTTCCTCACTTCATTCACTTTAAGTTAAGTAATGTTACTTCTTGTTTCATTATCTTTATCTCATTTTTTCATATTTGGATTATTTGGATATACTGTATTGTATTGGGATTTTTGGATTTAGAATTGAACAAATACAAATAGGTCAATTAGGTCTGACCCCATTAATAAAAGAAATTAAAGAGGAACAACGAACAACTAAATCCAAAACAAAAAATCTTAAAAATCTGAATTGAATGAAAAATGAAGAAAGGTCAGACAGCCAAGCTAATTAGGTCTGACCCCAATTAAATTAAACATAAACTTCTTTGTTGTTTTGCTTCTTATTATTGCCACCTTTGTTTTTATATTTGTCAAGATTGTAATTTTGGTACTTATAATTGAAAATTCTATAAGTGACCTTCAGGTCCTTAGCTGCCCTGATCTTAACCCAATTATTTCTCTCAAGGGCATCAATCATTATCAATTTCTCAATTTCAGCAATTTTTTCCTTAAAAGGCAAATCATTATTTGTAATTACCTCAAATACTTTTTCTTTCAATTTCTAATCCTCCCGGAAAGCAATTCTTATTAATAAAACCTTTATTAACTTTATTAATAATTTAATATTAATAATAATGAAAGATTTATAAAGATTTATAGATTAATAAAAGAGATTTATAGATTAATAAAAGAGAAAAAAGAAAAATTATGTACTAAATTACAAAGTTGGATTTTAAAATTTAAGTGAAAAATAATCAATACTTTTTTTGAGAAAGATAATTTTTCACAAAAAATGCCAATCTCTCTACTGTGGCTTTACTCAAACAATGTTCCACAAGACATGCTTCCCTCTCAGATTCTTCAATATCAACTCCTAGTATTTCGTTAAAAAAAGTTAACAGAAGTTCATGTACCCTAACTATATCTTCAGCCCTTTTTTCTCCTTCTTTAGTTATTTTGACACTTCCATATGGATTATGATAAATATATCCAGCCTCCCTCAAAACTTTCAATGCATGTGTAACAGTTGGTTTTTTTACATTCAAACTCTTCGCTATTAAAGTTACCGTTGGCTTTTCTCCCCTATTCTCTAATGTATAAATTACCCTTAAGTAATCTTCCATAGCGGGGGAAATTCTACATTTTTCACTCATTTTTAACTTAACAAATTATTAAAAGAAGTATTTTTCAAAATGGATTCATATTTAGAAACCTTCTCCTGGTCTCCCACTTTCTTATAAAGTAAAAATAAATTATATGCAACCTTTTCCATCAATTTTTTTTCACTTTTTAACTCCTCAAGTATATCCCTCGCCTCAGCTACTTTATTTAACTGCATTAAAGAAAATGCCATACCAATTTTAGCACGAGTAAACTCAGGATTCAATATATAGGCCTTTTCAAAATAATCATATGCTTTTACCGGATCTTCAAGGTAATAATAAATCTTCCCAATGTTAAAATATAAATCAGCAAAATCTGGGTTGGTTTTCACAGCCATCAAATAAATGTTCAATTCCTTTTGTAGTATTCCTTTGTTATCAGTGTATCCAGGTAACTCCGTTAAAAATTTACTTGATTTAAAATTAATCTCAAGTCCACTTTCAAGATCATCTATAATATCTTCAAAAATATCAATTGCTTTTTGAATATTTTCAGAATGTTTATATGCAAAAGCAAGGCTAATTTTTGCAGGAACAAAATCGGGATTCATTTCAAGAGATTTTTCTAAATAATAAACTGCTTCTTTCCTATTTCTAAGCCTTTGATATTCCCTGCCAAGATTGAAATAAATAATAAAATTCTTAACCCCTTTTTCAAGTAAACCTTTATAAAAATTTATCAAAGAGGATCTAAACCATGAATTTCTTATGGAATCCTGTGGGGGGATCAAATCTGGTAAAAAATCTATTGAAATTTTTAAAGTTTTATAAAACTCCTTATCTATCCATTTATTAAGGGTTTTTTCTGTAACGGTAATATTACCTTCATTTTCCCTGATAAATCTTTCTATTTCACTACCATCAAACTTCATCTGAAGATACTTTTTTAAAAATAACAGGGGAGGCAAAAAATACCTTTTATCTTCATCCCTTAAGAATTCAAATATCTTTTCTATAAGCAAAATCGCGTTTTCATACTCTTTTATAAACAATTTATAAGCTATTAGGGCCTTTTCCGCCTCCAAATTTGGACTTCTTAATTTCATAGAATTTTTTAAGAAATTTTCAACATTGTCTAAAAAACCAAGTCTAAAACTCACTACAGCTTTTAAATAATTTAATCTTGAAGCATAAGGTGGCATCTCTTTTGATTTTTGCAAAATCTTAAGTGCCTCATCCAAGAACCCAATGTTTAACAAAACTATAGAATAACAAATGGATAATCCACCTATATCCCTTTCATTTTTTTCCAACAATGATCTGAAAATTTTTAAACTTTTAGAAAAATCATCTAAGTTATTGTATATTACTCCCCTTAAAAATTCATTTAATGGTTGAGATATTCCATCACTTTCAGATTCATCAATCTCTTCAAGAGCTTTTTTATACATTTCTTTGGAAATGTACTTTAAAGCGCTTTTTTGGTGAGCCTCTGAAATGAATTTTCTTGCAACTTCAGAAAGAACATAAGTATCATCAAGTTTAATTACTTCACGAAATTTATTAATAGCTCTATTATAAAGACCTTTATCAAAATCTTTTATAGCTTCATCAAAAACAGCCTTAACATTAGATGTCATATAATACCTTTTATATAAGATTTAATATAAACTAAAGCATTACTTTAAATTTTACACCATAAAATTAATATATGCACTAAAATTAGTCAATAAAAAATCAAAAACAAAAACAAATTTATAACAGGAACAAAATAAAGGATCACTGGGGTCACTGGGGTCAGACCCCAAATTTTTTAAATAAATCCCTTTTAAAAAGGTATATAGCAGGAAAAAAGCGTCATACATGTACAAGATTTGAATTTAGGGGGAAATTGGGGACAGACCTGGATTGGTGAAAAGGTGTGATGCAAAATTAAAGGTGTAGGCCAAAAATTGTTTCCATCTTTCACGCTATCACAAGTTCAAAAAGGAGGAAAAGGAATTTTCTTTAAATCATTGATTTTTCCAGAAAATTTTCTTCTTGCGATATTCTAATTTTTTCTCTTACTTGCCCACCTTAGATACTACTTAAATTTTTAATTTTTCTTAAATTTTTTGCCTGATACCTTTTTTAATCTCATTTTTAGGTCTGACCCTACTTATCTCTACCCATCTTTTTTTTTACTTACTTATTGTCTTACTTATTTGCCTATTTGCCTGACACTTTTTTAAAGTTTATTCTCAAATTTAGGTCTGTCCCCTCTTCCGTCCCTTAAAATCCTCCTAAAAGTTTATAGAAGGGGAAAAAATTCTTTAATCTTTGACTTTTGCCAGAAAATTTAAAGTCATTTCCAATTTTAGTTTTTTTTCTTGTCTCGCATAAATGCCACCTAAATTTTTTGCCTGACACTAAATTACTTTCAAAGTTCTGGGTATGTCTTGTGACCTTCTCTCGGAAATTTCTTTTGAAATCAACTTTAACCCTTTTCTCTCAAAAGAAGGTCTTTTTCTTCTGACACAATTTTATATTACACTGCCGTTTAAAGTTCTTACAAAAAATGGTTAACAAGTTAAAAGCTAAAAAATCAAAAATATAAATTTAGACGTTTGGGGCCAGACCTCAATACCTGTATTTATACTTCATATATACTATCCATATATATACCATATACTATGGAGTTAAACCTAACTAAACCACAACCAGCCCGTGGCACGAAGTCAAAGTAGTCAGTGAAAAATCTGACAACAGAATTATAAATTAGGAATTATAAATTAGAATTATAAATTATGGAATAAAATTATATGGAGAGTGGGGTCAGACCTCGACAAAAGAAAAGGATAAGAAAAAGGTAATAAAAAACAATGAAACAATGAAGAATGTAGTGGGGTCAGACCTGAATGTTTTCAAAACTTTGTGATTAAATTTTGTGATTTTACATACATTTATAAAGAATTTTCTCAAATTTTATTTATTTACAAAATAGAAAAATGTTATATTACTATTATGGAGACAGAAAGAAGTACCGATTTATTTTTTGGATTTGATTATCTCAAAAACTTCATCAAAACCATATCTGAAATTGCATCTGAAGCCGTAGAAAATCCAAATATTGAAATTTTACTTGATTTAATTTTTGATAAATTATCAACTTTTGGATTTTATTCTTCCATGTGGCTTTTTGTAAAAAATAAAAAAGAAAAAAAAAGCAAATTAAAATGGTATAATGGAATAAATTACAATCTCATAAAATTTCCAGAAGATTCTGAAGTCATCAACAACATATATGAAAAGGGGCAAACCATTTTCGTAAAAGATTGTGAAGCCTTTCTAAGGAAAAAATGTTCAAATGAAGAAGCTATATCGGGGGCTCTCTTTATCCCCATAAAAAAAGGTGGCGAGGCAGTTGGAATTTTAGCAATAACATTTTTAACAAGAAGCAAAGTAACTGTCGTCGAACTACATTTTTTCAATGTAATTTCATCTATTATATCAATTTTGCTAAAACTTGAAGAGGAAAAAAGCCTATCTAAAAGATTTAAAGATCTCCTATACCTTGCAGGCCTTGAAACCTTAATTGAGAGGGTTGTAGATGGAATCATATTTTTAGATAAAAATTTTAATATGACAATATTACACTCTCCAAAAAATGAATTTTTAGAGAATTTCACAGAATTTGAAAAAGGAGAACTTTTTAACCTTTTATATGAAATGGAAGATAAGGAATTTTTAAAGTTGAAAAATGGCACCACAGATTTTGTGGAAAAAGAAATAATTATAAAGAGTCCTGAAGAAAAAAAGATAAAAATTTCCGCCACTTCTATTCAAAATGAAAAGGGAGAATTTGAAAAAATTATAGTCCTAATAAAAGATATAACAAAGGAAGAAATAGAGCGTAAAAAAACATTCATAGATGCAAGGATAGGAACTTTAGAAAATTTAATGGCGGGTCTGACACACGAAATAAACAACCCTATTACAGCAATTTCAGGATTTTCTCAAATATTAAAGATGAAATATAGAGAAGATAAAGATATCATAAAAATTGCTGAGAAAATAGAAAAAGAAGCCCAGAGAACATCTCAAATTATAAAAAAAATAGAAATTTTTACGTCAAAAGCAAGTTCAATAAAACAACTTGTAAACGTTTCAGAAATTTTGGATGAAATTCTAAGTGAAAAATTTTTGGAAATAGAAAACAAAAATGTAAAAGTTCTAAAAATTTTTGAGAAAAATATTCCATTTTTAGAGTTGGAAAAAACAAACATTAAAATAGCCTTTTCCAACATCATCGAAAACAGTATAGAAAATATGTACCAGACCAAAAATGGCGGAATTTTAACAATTACAATCAAAAACATGGGACGTCACATAACAATCTCATTTAAAGACACAGGCTCCGGGATTCCCCAGGAGATGCTCAGCAAAATTTTTGATCCCTTTTTTACCACAAAAGACGTTGGAAAGGGAATGGGATTGGGACTCTCAATCACATACTCCATAATAAAAAATCACGATGGAAAAATCTATGCATCAAGCACACCTGGAGAAGGAACAGAAATTACAATTGAACTTCCCATATATGTTCCCCAGGAAAATATCAGTGAAAAGGAAATTTAAATAAATCTAATTCCTTCTTCCCTTAAAAAATTCAAAATTTTATCCTGCCAAGAAAACATTTTCACTTTTTCATCTTTACTTCCATGAGTATATCCCAGAAGATGTAAAATACCATGCACATGAACCATTATAAACTCCCCATTAAAATCTGAGTGATTGTAAATTTTGCTATTTTCAAAAACCACATGGGGAGAAATAATAACATCCCCTAAATAGGTAAAACCTTCTTCATCCTTTGTCCCATCAATAAATGATAATACATCGGTGGGGGCAGAAATTTTCCTAAAAGATTCATTATAAAATTTTATTTTCGCAGGTGTAAAGTAAATGAAGGTAAGAGAAACCCCACCAATTTCAAGAAAATCCAAAATCTTTTCTATTCCTCTCCCTATTTTATCCCTATCAATTTTAAACTTCCTCTGATAATTTTTAAAATACACCAAATTTTTCACTACTAATCCTCTAAAGTAAAAAGTTTTGAAACATAGGCTCTTTGACCACTTAAATTATCTGTGATGGTGACTTTCAATCTGTAACTACCGGCATCAAGTTCTTTTAAATCTATTCCCTTTATCAAAACAAGTCGTTTTCTTGAAAAATATCTTACAGATTCTCCCTTTAAATCAATAAAAGAAAGAACAGGCTTCCCATCTTTTAATACGACATATTTAACAGATACATCGGGTTTCTTTTTCTCAGGATTTAATAAAAAATTGTATACATGAAGGTATACACCAAGTTTATCATCTCTTTTTAAATCCTGAGAAACATTGGGAATAACTTTGTATACGCCAAGAACAAATGGAGATTTTTCGGGTGACGAAATATCCACAGGGAAAACAGACCTGGCAATAATCATATCTGAACAAAAAAGGGATTTCTTAAAGGGAGGTACATAAATTCCTGTTTCAAGGGTACTAACATTCTTACTAAGCATATCTTCAATGGCCGTTGAAATTTTATATCTGCCCGGCGGTATAATCAAAAGTTTCTGATAGATTGCTCTCTCACTCTTCATTCTGTTTTTTTCATTTTCTTTAAAATCAACCTTTATTTTATCTTCATACTCAGCAACAGTTTTACCTTCAAGATCTCTTACAATTGTATACAGCCTTACCTTACCTCTATACATCCCAAATTTTTTTTCAAAAGTTATATATTTATCAGGAACTTCAATGGCAACTGGAACAATAGCTCTTTCTTTATCAAGATAAAAATAATAAACTCTTATTGAGTATGGAATACTATTGTATACAACCTTTGAAAAAACCTTTGTCTTTAAATCATTAAATTTAATCTGCGGTACCATTTGAAGTTTTGCATATAGATCCAATCTCTCAAAGGGTTGATCTTTAAGTCTTGCCCCATCTATTGGAAGATAGTCCCTGTATCTTTTCTCAGTAAGTCCATACTCTTCTCTTTTTGTAAGCCCTACACCCGGTACATGTTTTAACATATCCTTATCTTCTGATGAAAGGGCAATTTCATAATTCCCGCTAAAGGACTTATCTACAAATTCTATCTCCACGTCAGGACCAATACCGGGAATATATCTATACCTCCATATTTCAAAGGGATAAGCAACGGTGCTTCCAGATCCCTCCCATACCTGCCTGAAATACCTTCCTCCAGAGGGATGGGAAATTATTTCATCTGGTGGGCCAAACTTGATATATACCATTCCCCTATCTGTAAGAGAGCCTTTCTTTCCAGCGGAAAAGTGATCATCTGCATAGGCAATTCTCCTATAAAATTCTTCTTTGTATTCATTCTCAGGAGTTCTGGGATCAGGATCTCTCCTTTTCCAGAATTCTTCTATGAATTTTTCCTTTTCAGCAGGAGTCTTTAATTTTTTAAAAACCGCCTTTTCTTTATCAGTTATTATGTAATGGACATCCTGAAGCCACTTTTTAAATCTATCTTTTCCCTCTTCTTTTTTATTTTTAGCAGTTAAAAATAAAAAGAACAAAATGAAAATAATGAAAAAAGAAAAAATTCTCTTTTTCACACCATCCCCCAAAATCACATTAAATATTTATTTTACTATGATTGTTGTTTTTTAAAAAGGACTAATAAAAAGCAGGTCCAACCCCCTATTTTGATTGAGGTCTGTCCCCACATTAATATCCCCACATTAAAAATTTGAAAATATCCAGTCAGGTCTGACCCCACTTTAATAAATGAAAAAGATGCCAGGTAAGTAAGGTAATAAAGGAACTGATAAAAAATAAGTGCCAGACAAGAAAGTAAAAAAAGTGCCAGGCAAGATGTTTAAGAAAATTGGAAAAATTATGGAAAGATTAGAAAAGATATTTGAATTAAAATTCGGTATATAGCAGGACAGGACAGAAAAATTAAAGATGGCCTTTAGGGGACAGACATGGATTTGATAAAAGGCATCAGGAGCATCAGGTAAAGATTTTAAAAAAATTATTTTATCAGCAATTTTTCCACTAAGGAAGGATCCCGTCGCAATCCTCTCACAAGATCGAGGTTTTCATTCAAGGGCTTTCAC
>Ga0256842_1002417_pt1 | contig 13430 bp, 12 predicted proteins | sample 4559240metaG_FD_185973 | JGI IMG/M metagenome (GOLD analysis project Ga0256842, IMG submission 185973) | Hydrothermal vent microbial communities from Guaymas Basin, Mexico - 4559-240 | ecosystem: Environmental > Aquatic > Marine > Hydrothermal vents | place: Mexico: Guaymas Basin | collected...
CTATCAAATTATGTCTATTAAATATCCTATGGGTATAAGCATCAACTACAAATATTTCTTTTTCAAACCCATATAAAAGCATTGAATCTGCTGTTTCTGGACCTATGCCTTTAACACTTAATAGTTTATTTCTCAAATCATAAAGTGAATACTCCTTTAATTTTTCTATTTCAAAATTTACTTCTTGTTTTAAGAACAAGAGAAAATTTTTCACTCTATTTGTTTTGATTCTAAAATAACCAGCAGGTCTAATGAGTTCTGCTAATTTCTCATCATCTAATAAAAATAGCCTTTCAGGACTCAGTAAATTATTGGCCTTTAGGTTAGATATTGCTTTTTCTACATTATTCCAATTTGTATTTTGTGTTAAAATAGCCCCTATACATATTTCAAAAATCGTATCACCTGGCCACCAATAACTTGGTCCAAGTGTGTTGTACAAAACACTAAACATTTTATTAAGGATTATTTTTCTCCCTTCATCCATTCTTCTATTTCCCTTTAAATATTATTGATGACCATTCTCCTTCCTGTAAAATCTCCAGAACACTAAAATTGGTCTCATAAGAATGTATGACTCTATTTTCTTGTTCATTTAAAATTCCAGAAATTATAATAATTCCTTCTTTATTTAAAAGGGATACAAAATCATTTTTTAGATCAAGGATAGGCTCCAGTAAAATATTTGCCATTATCAATCTAAACTTTTTTTCTTTTTTTAAACAATTAGTCGTGCCAATAAAAAAACAAGAGAAATCTAATCCATTTAACTCAATATTTTTTTTGAAATTTTTAATGATAACCTTATCTATATCCAGGGCAATACCTTTAAGACCAAGCAGGGTAGCAGCTATTGTTAAAATGCCTGACCCTGTTCCAACATCAAGAAAGGTATCTTTTGTTTTTACAAGACCCTTTTTATGGATTTTTAACAAAGAGATCAGGCATAGTTTTGTGGTTGGATGGTGACCAGTGCCAAATGCCATTTCAGGATATATGTAGATTGGAATTTGGCCTGGATGCAGGCTAATCTTCCCTTTGTCCCATGAGGGAATTATTTTAAATTTTCCTACCTCAATTGGCTGGAAATATTTTTTCCATTCCTTTGACCAGTCTAGGTCAAAATATTTTATGATCTCTATTTGGAGGCCTTTGAATTTTTTCTTTATTTTTTTTGAAAAATCCTTAGCTCCATCTAAAGAGTCAAAATATATTTTTATTAAATTTTTCTCTTCTTCCCACCCCCAAGAGATGTTTTCAGCTAAAAATAATTCCAAATCTGCTATTAATTTGGGATCAATTTTTATGTTAAGCACAAAATATACTTTTTTCATAGTTTACTTAAAATATCATCAAGGGTATTGGAAAAAGCTTTGATTTCATCCTGCTCTATTATTAAAGGGGGTAGCAACCGCAAGGTTGAGCCTTGGGTCAAATTCACGATAAATCCTTTATCTATAATTGTATCAAAGACCTTTTTTGCATCCACCTCAGGTGTTAGTTCAATCCCAAGCATAAGTCCAATACCCCTAACTTCTTTTATTAATGTGGGATATTTGTCTTGTAATCTTTTGAATTCAGATAAGGCAAATTCGCCTATTTTTTTTGCCCTGTCTATCAAATTGTCCCTAAAGATAATTTCAAGGACTTTTAAGGCAGCCATACACACAACTGGTCCTCCACCAAAGGTAGTTGCGTGGGTTCCAGGCACAAATGCTTTTGCAACTTCCTCTGTAGCCATCATTGCACCTATGGGAAGCCCATTTGCCAGGGCCTTGGCACAGGAAATTATATGGGGTTTTACATTATAGTGTTCAAACCCCCACATCTTTCCTGTCCTGCCAATCCCGGTTTGGATTTCATCTATTATAAATAAAAGGTTTTTTAGCTTACACAACTCTTCTATACCTTTGACAAAATCCCTTTTAAGGGGTCTGATGCCGCCCTCACCCTGGATGACCTCAATCATGATTGCAGCAGTCTTATTATTAATTTTTTTTTCAATATCTTTTAAATCATTTGGCTTTGCATGGACAAATCCAGGGACAAGGGGCTCAAAACCTTCCTTAATTTTTTCCTGTCCTGTAGCACTCATAGTTGCAAAGGTGCGACCATGAAAAGACCCTTCAAGGGTTATTATCTCAAATTTATCTTGATTTTTTATTTTTTTAAAATATCTGCGGGCAAGTTTTATACATGCTTCATTTGCTTCTGCGCCTGAATTACAAAAAAACACCTTGGACATGTGAGGTGTTGTATTAATTAACTTTTCTGCCAGATCTATTTGTTCTTTTGTATAAAAGAGGTTACTAACGTGCACCAGTCTTTTGGCTTGCTCTGAAATTGCCTTTGCAATTTCCATATTTGCATGTCCAAGATTACATACTGCAATTCCAGCCAAAAGGTCAGTATATTCTTTTCCATTAAAATCATATAATTTTGTGCCATCTCCCATTTTTATCTCAATGGGATATCTTGCATAGGTATTAAATAAAAATTTATTTTCCCGCTCTTTAAGAATTGAGTGTTCCATGGATAAAACTCCTGTTTGATGATTGGGCCTTGATTTGAATAAAATTAAAAGAGGAGGTCAAGACCAATTTGTCTTGCCTCCCTATAACAAGAAATTTTTGCAAAAATGTATATTTAAGAAAATATACCAGAGCTTCTGGGATATTTTCCCACCCTCATATCAATTATAAGCGTTGGTTATAATCCTTCTTCTATACCTCGGGTCTTGGAAGGAGATTTGCCATTTCAGCTATTTCAGGAACTCTGTGTTCCCATTCAATGGCCATTAGGTGTACTCCTGCAATTCCCTTCATCTCTTTAAATTCTTCTATCATCTCAACAGCAATCTTAATCCCTTCCTTTGACTGCTCTTTTTTAGGAACTCCTTTTAGTCTTTTGATTATCTCGTCTGGGACATCCATGCCAGGGACCTTTGTCTGCATGTACTTGGCCATACCAACGCTCTTCATTGGAGTTATTCCAGCAAGGATATAGACCTTTTCTGTAAGTCCCATATCATTTGCCTGTTTTACCCATTCTCTCATTCTCTTCATATTATAGATACACTGGGTCTGAATAAACTGGGCACCAGCTTCAATTTTTTTTGCAAGTCTATGAATTCTCCACTCTAAGGGCTCAGCAAAGGGATTTGCTGCAGCACCTATAAACATTTCTTTGGGTGCACCATCTAAGTCTGCGCCAGATAAGAATTTTCCCTCATCCCTCATTTTTTTTACTGTACCTATTAGTTGGATAGAATCAATGTCAAATACGCCCTTTGCAAAGGGATGATCACCAAACTGTTGATGATCTCCTGATAGACACAAAATATTCCTTATACCATGTGCATAAGCACCAAGTATGTCTGCCTGCATTGCAAGTCTGTTCCTATCCCGGCAAACCATCTGGTATACAGGCTCAAGACCTTCTTGTAATACCAAAAGTGATGTAGCCCAACTGGACAACCTAACAACTGCTGTCTGGTTGTCAGTTATATTGACTGCATCGACCACCCCTTTTAGATATGAAGCCTTTTTTTTGACCGCTTCTACATTAACTCCCCTTGGAGGGCCAAGTTCTCCAGTAAAGGCAAAATGACCTTTTTCTAAAATTTTTTTCAACTTGCTCATGGCCTTACCCACTTTTTTAGGTTTAAAGGTTTAAAATATACATTGACGGAACAAAGAATGGTACCACTCCCTTGTGTTTATTTTTAAAAGAAAATTTGTTGCTTAGTTTTGCTACTTTTAAATGTTTGAATCCCATTGGATCATAGTTAATAAGATTTGATTTTTCTTGTTTATTTAAAATTTCTATTGTTAATTTTTTAGACATATCTAACATATCTGTGACATAATCCCATGAGCTATAGAGCTTTTTTTCAATCATACCCCCATTTATTTCTTTAGAGGTAGATCTAAAAAGATTTAGAGATATACCTTTTTTAAATAGCACCTTCTTTATCTTAAAAGTTGTCTTTTTATTTTTTATTGTCTTTCTGAGCAATAGATCTACATCTTTAAAATCTCGTTTCAGAAGGTCTTTTAAAATAATAAGCTCCCTATTCAAAGACCTATCTATTAAACCTTCAATTAAAACATGAAAGATTTTTCCCCGATTTAATTTAAATAATTGTAACATATTTGGGACAAAATAATTATGGGCTATTACATCAGATGCCAGATGGGATAAATACCCTAAAGAATATGATTTGACACGCATGTCATTTGATTTTAGGAGACTAAATCCTGTATTCCAATTGTGTGTTGGGGCCTTTGATATTTTTTTCCCCTTTCCAATTAATACATCAGGACTTATACAACCATATAAAAAATAATAAGGATACTTTAAAATAACATCTGTCACCTGGGATATGAGTAAATTCAAATTATCAAATACATAGAGACCAATAGATATATGTGACGCTGGTCCCCATGCAAATGCATTTATTGGGAAAAATATTACAATAATGAGAATAAATAAAAGCAATTTATTTTTTGACATGACATTCACCACAGGCAAGGGGACCTTTTTCCCTTTTTTTATGACAGGTAATACACTGTTTGTGGTATGCCTCCATTAGGGGTGTCATATCCGCTGTACTCTTTTTTACTTTGTGGCAGTCAGAACAACTTTGACCCACGCTCATTGCCCCCTCAACCACTTTTCCATTTTCATAAACATGATGACAAATAGAACAGTCATATAGTTCAGCCTTTTCATTGTGTTTGTCGTGAACAAATACAGCAGGGGGTCTTTGATAGGTCTTAAAGGCTGGAGATTTTATAAACTTCATGTCTTCCTGTGCAAAACATAATAGACTATAAATCCAAAAAAGACCAAAGAAAAAAATCAATTTTAAGGATATTTTTTGTTTCATATAAGTGCCCCTTTGTTGTTCAACTAGGTTTACCAGAAACTAAAATTTTAATAAAAATATCAGTAAACCCCTTCATTCAAATCAAAAGCCGTCAGCTTATCTAACAAAAAAAAACAAAACATACAAGTTAAAAAAATATTTTATTTTTATGGATATCAGTTTCGCAAACATTTTATCTACATACATCAAGCATCTTTGAGATAGCAATTTTTGCCAGCTCTTTAGTCTCACTATTAACTTCTACCTGTTTATGGGTGTCTAAGTTTTCTAATAATGACAAAAGATTGGATTCATTTATCATCTCCATATATTTGCAGGAAGATGTAAACAGTGGAAATATTTGCTTATCTTTATGTTGTTCTTTTAAGCGGTTCACCATATGTATTTCAGTCCCTATAATTATCTTGGTTCCTTGTGGCTGAGATTGGACATATTTTATAATTTTTGAAGTCGATCCCCATGCATCAGCTTCATTTACTACTTCTGGGATGCACTCTGGGTGGACAATAATTTTTGCATCTGGCTTATGTTTTTTAAAATCATGAATATGTTCTTTTCTAAAGTTTAGATGCACATCGCAATGTCCTGGCCACACATACAATTTGTATTTTTTGTTGGAAATATCATCATCTAAATAAGATATCTCCTCATCATCAATTCCCAAGGCCTTTGCAGTATTGAGTGCCAGATTTCTGTCTGGTAGAAAAAGTACTCCGTCGCTATTTTCCAGTGCCCACTTTAACATAGTTACTGAATTTGCCGAGGTACAGACACTTCCTCCAAATTTTCCACAAATAGCCTTAACTTTTGCTGAAGTATTTACATATGCAATTGGTATGATCTTTCTATTTTTATTTAATTCAGTCAAAGTAATCTCAATTAATTTTGCAGGAGCAAGGTCTGCAAGGGTGCATCCAGCATTTTTTACAGGAATAAAAACCCGTTGAGACTCATTGGCCAAAATAGCAGTGGACTCGGCCATAAAATAAACCCCACACATGATTATGTATTTTGCCTCAAGTGAAGGTACTTTTCTTGCCAATTCTAGAGAATCTCCAATAAAATTTGCATGCTTTACAATATCATCCCTTTGATAGTGATGGGCTAAAATGCAGAGTTCATCTTTTAATTTATCTTTTATCATTTGGATTTTATCTGAAAGTTTCATACACTTTTCTCCTTGTTTTTATATTTTGCTGAATGCTTTTATTTTTTTATTATTTCATATTGTTAACAATCAATCAAACTTTGAACATTGAACTTAGAACCTTATTTTTATTCCAGATGTTAAACAACCAACCCCCTTGACAGAGAAAGATTTAAAAGCAATTCTCTTTGGCACAAAATATTTAAAAAATCAAGCCAAGGTTATTGCTCAAAGGTGGTAGGGTGGCATGCAAGGAGATAAAAATTCTGTTGGATTAGTTAAAAAGCAATTTTTTACTTTTGCAGAACCACCCAATGAGTTTGTCTTTGAAAGTGGCCAGAAATTAGGACCTATTACCCTTGCCTATGAAACCTATGGGACTTTAAATAGGGACAGGACCAATTGCATACTTGTGTTGCACGCGTTAACAGGTGATTCTCATGCTGCAGGGTATTACATAGAAAATAGCCAGAGACCTGGATGGTGGGAAAATATGATTGGTCCATCAAAGGCCATTGATACAAATAAATTTTTTGTGGTGTGTTCCAATGTAATTGGTGGTTGTATGGGCTCAACAGGCCCTAATTCAATCGATCCAAAGACAAATAGGCCATATGGACTGAGGTTTCCTTTAGTAACTATAGGGGATATGGTCAGGGCGCAAAAAAGACTTATTGAGCACCTGAAAATAGAGAAACTCCTTGCAGTAATTGGCGGTTCAATGGGGGGCATGCAGGCCCTTGAGTGGAGTGTGAGATATCCTGAAATGGTCAATGGAGCGATTTTGATTGCCACTACTTCACGACATTCAGCAATGGCCATAGCCTTTAATGAAGTGGCCAGACAGGCAATTATGAACGATCCTAATTGGAATAATGGTGATTATTATAATGGAATTCCTCCTGTGCACGGACAGGCAGTTGCCAGAATGATAGGACATGTTACTTATTTATCAGAGGCAGCACTGAAAAAGAAATTTAATAGAAATATTCAAAAAGAACTTAATTCAACCACTATATTTGAAACCAATTTTCAGATATCCAATTATCTTAAATATCAAGGAGAAAAATTTGTAAATAGATTTGATGCAAATTCATTTTTATATCTAACCCGTGCAACAGATTATTTTAATCTTGCAGAATCACATGGAAATGGGTCCCTTGTCCTTGCCCTTTCAAAGGCAAAGGCAAAATTTCTAGTTGTTTCCTTTAGTTCTGACTGGCTATATCCCACTTATCAGTCAAAAGAAATGGTAAAGGCCATGAAGAAAAATGGACTCGAAGTAAACTTTTGTGAAATCCAGATAGACTATGGACACGATTCATTTTTAGTTCCCAATCCAAAATTATCCAGTTTGGTAAAGGCATTTTTAGAAAATCTCTTTTCTGAAATTTAACTTAAAAATGGATAGTCAAAAATGAGATTTGACTTAAAAACTATAGCCACATGGGTTAAGCCAGGAAGTAGAGTGCTGGATTTAGGATGTGATACTGGTGTATTACTGGAATATTTGATACATAAAAAAAATGTCAAGGGCACTGGAATAGAGAAAGACGAAGAAAAAGTGACAATTGGGATTTTAAAAGGTGTCAATGTGATCCAGGGTGATATAAATGAGGAAATATTAGATTATGGTGATCAAACCTTTGATTATGTGATTTTATCTAGAACCTTACAACAGGTGACTCGTCCAGCCTGGCTCATATCACAGATGCTCAGAGTAGGAAGAAAAGGAATTGTGAGTTTTCCAAATTATAGTTATTACAAAAACAGGATCTTTTTCTTTTTAAAAGGTCGTGCCCCAATTTCCAGAGAGCTTCCTTATGAGTGGTTTGACACTCCAAATATCAGGAGGATTGGTATTACAGACTTTAAGAGGTTTTGTAGAATATTTGGTTTCAAGATTGAGAGAGAAATACACATCAGTACATACCATCAGGAAGAAGAAGGAAAGGTAGTTAAATTTTTCCCCAACTTATTTGCAACTTATGGGATATTCATGTTGTCTAAACTTAAAACACAAAGGCAAAACCTCCAATTTCAAGTAAAGGCAACAGCAGGATTTTCACCTTGACCCTGCTTGGTTAATCCCTTAAAAATTTTATTACCTTTTATAACAATGAAGTAGGGGAGAGTTCTATTTTGACTAATTACTTAAGAAAAAAGGAGAATGAAACATGGAAAAAAAAGAAAAGTGCCCTAGATACAAACTAAACTTAGAGTCATGCAACTGCACTTACTCCTCCTGCCCAAGACGTGGAATTTGCTGCGAATGTATTAGATATCATAGAGAAAGAGGAGAACTTCCTGCCTGTTATTTTACAGAAGAGGAGGAAAAGACCTATAATAGAAGTATTGAGTTTTATTTCCAGAGAAGGTTTAAGAAATAATGAACCCTTCATCTTTTTATGAATGTTTGCTAAAATGTGTAAGCAATGTATTTGATGGATATACAAGTGTTCTCTATTTAAAGGATGATAGTTCTCATTATAAAATGGTTTCCTATTTTAGCCTGGGAGACAAGGTAGATAAGACATCAGTGGTAGAGGAAGGAAGGGGTATCCTGGGCTGGATTTTAAAGAATAAAAAGGCCCTGGTTATTAATGATTTTTCCAGGGAAAAAAGAAGGCTCTGTTATTATTTGAATGGAGAAGACAAGACAATAAAGTCCTTTATGGGTACTCCCCTGGCAAATAAAAGAGGAGTTCTTTGTGTTGATAGCAAAAAGACATACACATTTTCTCCAAAGGATCAAAAAATACTTGGTCAATTTGCTGAATTGGTTTCTGTTTTTTTGGAACAACGGGATAGATTTATTAATTATTCAGAAACAGAAAAATTTTATAATTGTCTAAAACTTATCTCCAGTTTAAAACAAAAATATCCCAAATGGGATGAATATTTAGATAATTTGTTAAAGATATTGTGTTTATATACAGGATTTTTATACTGTATTTTTGCAACAAGAGATGAGAGGGGAGAAGGGTATTATCTGGAAAAGATGAATAATATTATAACTGGCTTAGAAGGATATCAAGGGAGGAAATTCCGTATAAATGGCGGGCTTATTGGCTGGGTTTTTAAAAATCACAAAGCAATTATTTTAAGCGACGATCTAAACCAGCGGCCAGTTGGTGCCCTTGTGGGTAGTCCTCTTAAAGGGGAAAAATTCAATACAATAGTATGTTTGCCCATAATAGTTAATTTAAAGACTAGAGGGGTGCTGATTTTTTTAGATCGGGAAAAAAGGGTCATTACACAATCTTTGTCTGAATTTTTTCAGCTCCTAATAGATCATTTGTCTCTTTTTCTGGAAAATCTCTATCTCAAAAATAAATTGAGGGGACGAAAAAAGGGTAGGTAGTTATGTTTTTAAAAAAAATTATCAATTTTTTTGGCAAAGATCTGGCCATGGATTTAGGGACAGCCAACACCCTTTTGTACACTGCAAAAGATGGAATTGTGCTTAATGAGCCCTCAGTAGTGGCACTTGATGCAAGGACTGCAAAAGTGCTGGCTGTAGGCTATGAGGCAAAGGAATTTTTGGGCAGGACCCCTGAGAGGATAAAGGCAGTAAGACCTTTAAAGGATGGGGTTATTGCAGATTTTGAGGTAACCAAGATAATGATTTCCTATTTTATAAAAAAGGTGATTAAAGGTCTTCAATTGGTTAAGCCTAAAATGGTAATCTGCGTGCCCACAGGGATCACACAGGTAGAAATGCGAGCTGTTATAGAATCGGCTCAGCAAGCAGGGGCCAGAGAAGTAAAACTAATAGAAGAACCAATGGCTGCTGCAATAGGCGCCCAACTTCCAATTGAAAAGCCAAAGGGAAATATGGTTGTTGATATTGGTGGAGGTACTACTGAAGTGGCTGTTATTTCACTATCTGCAGTGGCATATGCAGAATCTGTTAGGGTGGCTGGAGATGAATTAAATGAGGCAATTCAGAGGTATTTAAAAGAAAAATATAAAGTCTTAATAGGAGAAAATCTAGCAGAACAGATCAAAATAAACCTGGGATGTGCCTTTTATGAACCCTCAGAAGAGATGAAGGTTATGAAGGTCACAGGAAAAAATATTATGAATGGTGCTCCTTCCATGATTGAATTAACAGAAGAGGAAATAGCCCATTGTATAAAGGAACCAGTGGACATAATTGTGGATTCGGTTATCAGGGCACTTGAGAAGACATCTCCCCAGCTTGTAGCAGATGTAGCTCAAAACGGAATTTTATTAGCTGGCGGTGGAGCACTCTTAAGACGCCTTGATAAATTAATAATGAAAAGGGCCAATATCAACGTTGTTGTTGATGAGGATCCCTTAACAACCGTTGTTAGAGGCACAGGTATAGCAATGGAAAATGAAAAAGCCTATGCACAGGTCTTCATCAATTAGGTAAAAAATAGAGAAAAATAATTATGGATGCAAACAAATTAAAATCTATTTTACAAAGGACTATAGAAGTTGTTGTTTCTGCAGGAAAATTTATAAAAAGTTCTTTTGGCAAAGAGTTAGATATAAGACATAAGGGAGATATTGACCTTGTCACAGAAATAGATGTAGCAGTGGAAAACAAATTAAAAAAAGAACTTAGAAAAATAGTAGATGTAGATTTTCTTGCAGAAGAATCTGCCTCATCCACAAAATTAGGGACCCAACCTATATGGATAGTAGACCCTTTAGATGGCACTACAAATTTTGCCCACTCACTCCCCATAGTTGCCACCTCAGTAGCCCTGTGGTGGGAGGGAGAAGTTGTTTTAGGAGTTATTAATCTACCCATAATTGGTGAGGTGTTTTCAGCTTATAAAGGGGGAGGGGCATATTTAAACTCAAAAAAAATTACTGTATCCAGAGAAAAAGAATTAAAAAATTCCTTAATAGCCACTGGATTTCCATACAATATAAAAGACAAAATAGATGAGGTCATTCCTCCAATTAAGTCTGTTCTCATCTCCTGTCAGGGACTTAGAAGAATGGGGGCCGCAGCAATAGACCTTGCATATGTGGCCTGCGGTAGATTTGAAGGATTCTTTGAACAGGGATTAAAGCCCTGGGATATTGCAGCTGGCCTGCTTATTGTAAAAGAAGCTGGAGGAATGGTTACTGATTATTTTGAAAATCCCATTTCTCTATATTCCCCCAATATATTAGCATCAAATGGAATCATTCATTCCCAACTCTCAAACCTGATTGTGAATTCAAAAAAATGAATATAAGGAGCAAAAAAATTATGAAAAAAGGTCTAGATGCCATATTTTCTCCAGAGTCTGTTGCTGTAATAGGTGCATCCACAACTCCTGGCAAGGTTGGCCATGATATTTTTTTAAATGTCTTAAGGGGAGGATTTAAGGGAGTTATATACCCTGTAAATCCCAACGCCAGGTCTGTGGTAAGCGTAAGGGCATATCCATCAATCTTGGACATTCCAGATCCTGTGGATCTCTCTTTTATTATCTTACCTCCAAAACTGGCCCTTGAAGCGGTAAAACAGTCTATAGAAAAAGAAGTAGGGGGAATAGTTATTGTCTCTGCTGGCTTCAAAGAAGTAGGTGGAGAAGGTGCAAAAATTGAACAGGAAATTGCAAACCTGTGTAAAGAGGCTGGAGTTCGTCTGGTAGGTCCTAATTGTCTGGGAGTTATCAATCCCCTAGACAATGTAAGGTTAAATGCCAGTTTTTCAAGAAGGATGCCTGAGGCTGGAAAAATATCCTTTATATCTCAAAGTGGCGCCCTTTGTACAGCGGTTCTGGATTTTGCAGCAGATAGAGAATTTGGCTTTTCAAAATTTATCTCTATTGGGAATAAAGCAGATGTGGATGAAGTTGATCTATTGGAATATTTTTACAATGACCCTGATACTGAAGTGATAATGATTTATCTTGAAGAGCTCAGACGGCCGAGAGAATTTATTAAAACAGCTAAAAATATAACCTCAGGAAATCATCCAAAACCTATATTGGTTATAAAATCTGGTCGAACAACTGCAGGGGCAAAGGCAGCTGCATCACATACAGGTGCTATTGCTGGCTCTGATGCAGTGTATAGTGCAATATTTGATCAAACTGGAATTATCAGGGCAGAAACTATAAATGAACTCTTTGATTATGCCACTGCATTTACCTATAAGAGTGAAACCCCTCTGGGGAAAATAAGGACAAAGGTCCCAGCGGGAAATAGAGTTGCTATTGTGACCAATGCAGGTGGGCCTGGAATAGTTGCCACAGATGTGACAGTCACAACTGGCCTAACCCTTGCCAAATTAACAGATGAGACAGAGGAAAAATTAAGGAAATTCCTTCCTCCAACGGCAAATATCCACAATCCCATTGACGTGATTGGTGATGCCACATCAGAAAGATACGAAGAAGCACTCAAAATTGTTATCTCTGACCCAAATGTGGATGGAATACTTGTTATCTTAACCCCTCAATCAATGACAGATGCAAAGGCAACTGCCCAGGCCATTGTAAGGGTGGCATCTACTACTAACAAACCAATAGTATCCTGTTTTATGGGAGTAGTAGATGTTTCTCCTGGAGTACATTATCTCCAAGAACACGGCTATCCTGTATTTAGTTTTCCTGAAAATGCTGCAAAAGCTCTAGGAGCCCTGTATAAGTTCAATAGCTGGCTCCACAGGGAGAGTTACGAGGAAATAGAAATCCATGTTGACTCACAAAAAGCAAAGGATCTTATTCAAGATTATATCAAAAAGGAAAATACAAGACTAACTGAGCTTGAGTGCAAAGACCTCTTAGAGGCATATAATCTGGAAGTCCTGCCAATGGAGCTTGCCAAAAGCGAAGATAAAGCTGTGAAAATAGCTAAAGACATAGGCTTTCCAGTTGTATTAAAAATAATGTCCCCTGATATCTTGCACAAGTCCGATGCAAAGGGGGTTATGGTAAATCTTTCCACTGAACAAGAGGTTAGGGAGGGTTTTAAAAAAATAATAACCAATGCTCTTAATTATAAAAAAGATGCAAAAATAGATGGGGTATTAGTACAAAAAATGGCGCCAAAAGGTGTTGAATGCATAGTTGGTGCTACAAGATACCCCAAATTTGGCCCCCTTGTAATGTTTGGTTTTGGTGGGGTCTTTGTTGAAGTATTTAAGGACGTGTGTTTTAGAATAGCTCCTTTAACACGGGGAGATGTAAAAAGGATGGTTAAAAATATAAAAGCATATAAATTACTTACAGGATTTAGAGGAGAGAAGAAAAAAGACATAGATGCTGTTGAAAAGGTGATAATCAAGGTATCCCGCCTAATGGAAAACCATCCAGAGATTCATGAGCTGGACATAAATCCCTTGATTGTCCATGATGAAACCTCTGGCGTGTCTATAGCTGATTGTAGGATTATTTTAAATAAAAAATAATGGAA
>Ga0256842_1002418_pt1 | contig 13424 bp, 15 predicted proteins | sample 4559240metaG_FD_185973 | JGI IMG/M metagenome (GOLD analysis project Ga0256842, IMG submission 185973) | Hydrothermal vent microbial communities from Guaymas Basin, Mexico - 4559-240 | ecosystem: Environmental > Aquatic > Marine > Hydrothermal vents | place: Mexico: Guaymas Basin | collected...
AACCATGAAATTAAAAGCTAGGCCCTCTTCAGAAAAAATAAATTTGAAGAACGAAACATCATCAATTATTGTCATGAAATTCTTAGATGCTTCATCAACAACCATCACAACATCAAAATCCTTCGGAACAAAAGACAAGATCTTGCTATACCCAAAAATAAAAACATACAAAACAACAAATAGAGATAAAACCGTAAGGCTCTTTTTCATCCTCCATTACCTCCAAAATATTCATGTGCTTGTTCAACCACTTCTGAAACAACCTTATTGGAATTTTTAATCATTCTTGACCCCCCATTTTTGTTTCCGAATACAAAATACTCTATATTTCCTTTAGGTCCCTTTACACCAGAATACCATATATCTTTCACTATAAAGCCTATATCATGCAAAAAATCTACAACTTTCAGTAAAACTTCTTTATGGGTTTCTTTATCCTTAACAACTCCCTTTCTAACTTTATTTCTTGGAGCTTCAAATTGTGGCTTAACTAGAATTAAAAAGCTACCACCATCCTTTAGTATATTATAAATCGAATGGGCAATTTTTAAAACAGATATGAACGAAACATCACAAGTTACAAAATCAACCTTCTCACCTAAATCTTCATCTTGTAAGTACCTTGCATTCGTTTTTTCCATAACAACAACACGAGAATCATTCCTTAGTTTCCAATGTAGCTGCCCTCTTCCGACGTCAATTGCATAAACTTTTCTAGCACCATGTTGTAGTAAAAAATCTGTAAACCCTCCTGTTGAAGCTCCTATATCACAGCAAACTTTTCCTTCGATGTCAAATTGAAACTTTTTCCAAGCTGATTCTATCTTGTAACCTCCCCGACTAACATACTTTTCTGGCTCTTTTATAACTATATCACTCTTTTCATCAAATTTCCTTGAAGCTTTATCTACCTTCTCACCGTTTATATAAACTTTACCCGCCATTATAAGCCTCTTCGCTTTTTCTCTACTTTCAACCATTCCCTTGGAAACTAACAGCTCATCTGCTCTCATCTTTTTCAATTTCCTACCTTCACCACCCAAACTCCATTGTTTCCAGCCAAAATCAGCCATCCATTAACTTGTCGAACTTTATTTGCAAAAGTTTCCATATTCTTCCCAAGTATTTTTACCTTCCCATTCTCTCTAACATAAGAAAGCCCATTGTGGAGCCTCACACAATTTTTATAATCCCATATCCGATTTTTTGCAACACAAAAATTATCAACATCAAGCTTCTTCCCATTGAATAAAACTCCATCAGGAACTCCGACAACCAGTTTTCCATTAATAAAGTCAAAGCCATATGATCCCGGGTATCTCTTTTCAAATAAAATCTTCTTTTTAATCGTGTCAAACTCTCTAATAAATCCACCGATATCCAAGATATACAAAATATTCGACTTAAAATACCATTCTATCGGTATTCCAGATACTTTCATTCTCCAGCGGCCCTCAATGTCTTCCACACTTCCATCAGCTTCAAGAACCACCCTACCATTAGAATCCAAAATTGTTGACTCAACCATCCTCAACTTTCCATTGAACTGAATAGAATCTCTATAAACTATAAAATTTTTTCCTACATACAGAGGCTCTTCATATACCATCACTTTCTTACCATCCGGAAATCTTATTGAATTTCCTTCCAAAATCGCAAAGTCGTCTCCTATGGGGTACACCATCTTTACACCTTTAAAGAACCTTATAGACGATATTTTCTGCCCTTCCTTTCCAACAAAAACCAAAGACGAATTTATCCTATGAAATCCTGCTTCCATCGAAGTTGCTTCGCCATCAATGAAGACGTTATAAAACTCCTTTTCGATTCTTTTAAATGTAACTGGTCTTCCATTGAAGTCAATTATCTTAGTCACTATCGAATCTTCAGAGACATAAACCACGAAACTCTTATCTGGGACGGAAGAACAAAGAAAAAAATGAGTAATTCCATCCTTCACTGCCAAGTCCAATTCCGATGACTTAACAGGAGATGAGAAATTATCCCAACTTTTTCCACCTTTCCACATCCAAATTACAACGTATCCAAAACCTTCATACAACTTGATGAAAAATGGATCGTTTCCTCCTTCAAATATTCCACAAGCCTTTAGAAGATTTTCTACATTTTTTCTATATTTTTCAGGACCTTCGTAATGAAGCTCAATAAAATGAACTTTCTTCCACTGATCTATAACATATTGCTCCTGCAAGGTAGGCGTAGAATCTGATATGTAAATCAAAACTCCATTGTTTCTTACTTCGTAAAATCCAAACGAAATGGTGGAGATCAAAATTAGATATGCACTGAATATAAATATAAGCCCTGAGGTGGTGCAGATGAGGCCCCTTTTGATCTGTCGCGTGATTCTAACACCTCCTTCACCTTTTCCGGCTGCCAATCACCTATTCCCACCTTAACCAACGCACCAACTATATTTCTAACCATCCTTCTTAAAAAAGACTTACCTTCAACTCTTATAAGGATTATATTACCCCTCATTCTTAATATTCTTATTCTATAAATAGTTCTTACAGGATTCCTCTTGTCAGAATGATCACTCTTTCTAAAAGCAGAAAAGTCATGTTCCCCTTCCAGAAACCTTGCGGCTTTCCTCATAGAATCAACATCAAGCTCATAAGGAAACCACCACAAATGCTTCCTTCTGAATATATCGGGCTCTTTAGTGTTAAGTATATAGTAATGATATATCCTTTTCTTAACTTGCGCCCTTGGATTGTACTTTTCAGGTAAGTCTATCACCCTTCTAACATACACATCAGATGGTAGGTTTGCATTCATAGCATTTTTGATGTCTTCGTTCGTCATCCTCGGATTCGGACAATCAAACACAACTAACTGTCCACATGCATGGACACCGGCATCGGTTCTTCCAGCAGCGTGGGTATAAACCCTGTATTTGAAAATCTTCTCAAGGGCGTCCTCTATAACGGCCTGAACTGTTCTAACTTTGGGTTGACCCTGATAACCATAAAAGTTACTCCCATCGTATAAGACGATAGCACCTACTCTTCTCATTCTTCAAACTCCTCCTTCTTCGTGTAAAATATTGTACTATGAGATCCACAAAAATGAATGGAGGGGTTATGGTGAAAAAGCTTTTAGTTGCATCCATGGTAGCTTTAATCTCAATTGTTACTATGTCAATATCCGCAGTTTCCGCCTTTTTTGAAAAACCTGACAAGGTGACCATAATAGATATTAGCAAGCCAGCGAATCCACAAATTCTCCAGGTACTCAAATCAGAATCTGAAATAAAGGACACTATGGTTTATGGAAGGATGGTGTACATCATTCAAAAAAATAAAGTGGGGATTCTTACTATAAACGACTCCGGAACCATATCAAATAAAACCGTTAAAAGCCTTCCTTATCCCATAGAATCCTTCGATGTCTATGAGAACATGTACGCTATTTCTTACAACAAAGCCCTCTTCTTATATGACTCTTCCTTCAACCCTTTGGGCTCTCTTTCTTTGAAAAGATCCATCAAGACCATAAAATTCTATGATAAAAATCACATATTTATCATATTCGATAGTGGAGATATAGGTATGGTAGACACCTATAAGCCTACCGATCCTCGCCTTGTATGGAGGCTAGAAGTAAAAAAAGATAAAATAAACGACTTTACGTTTAACAAAGAAAATATATACGCGGTATGCCAAAACGGAGTATTCTTTGTGGTTGATATATCTGACATTGTTCACCCAAAAGTCGTTTACTATTCCCTCATCTTTGAATCTCCCATCAAGGTTATAACAAACGATAAAGAACTGTTGATATATGATAAATATGGCGATTTATCTTTTCTTGATATATCAGATTCATTTCAGCCAAAACTTGTATATAGAACGAATCTAGGTTCTGATACAAATGATATCTTTCTATTCAAAAACTACCTTTACATATCAAAATCTAATGGAATATTTGTTTATAGCATTAAAAACCATAAGCTTTCCTACGAACATGTAATACCCTTACCAACAGGAGCGCATTTTGCAAGAGCCATTAACATAGAAATTCCTCCTCAAAAGGTCGGATCGATACTTTGGAGCTTTAACACAGGATCTGAAATCAGATCATCTCCAACGTATGATGGAGAAAATATATACTTTGCATCTATAAATGGTTCCGTATATTCACTTGAGAAATCCGGAAGCTTTCGCTGGAGTTATAAAACAAGGTTTCTAATAAACTCTCCCACTGTCATCGATAAATTTGGAAGAATCATAGTTGGAAGTTGGGATAATTATGTGTATGTAATTGATTCTTCAGGTAAAGTTGTGGAAAGGATAAAAACCAGCGGAGATGTAACCAAACCTGTAGGAGTAACTGGATCACGGATATACATAAGCTCTGAGGATGGAAACATCTACGCCGCAGAAAACGGCGAAATAGTTTGGAAAAAGCCTATAGACGGGTGGGTAACAACAAATATCGTTATAGACAAAGAAGGGGTCATCTATTTCGGAACCAGCTCTGGAAAACTATATGCTTATTCATACTCCGGTAATCTGCTGTGGATATTTAATACGTCATCTTGGATAAGCACTTATATAGGAGCAGACGACAATGGTAATTTATATTTCGGGACAGCCAATGGTTTCCTTTACAAAATAAACCATAATGGAACTCTTGTATGGAAATACAGCACGGGAACCGTCATAACATCTGGAGTAACCATAGATTCCTTTGGAAGAGTTTTGTTCGGAACCAAAGACGGATACTTAATATGCTTGGATAGAAAAGGAAACTTCATGTGGAGCTATGGCACACAGGGAGAAATCCACTCCATACCTTCTGTAAGCAAAGAAGGATTTGTGTACTTTGGTTCTAATGATTCCTACCTATATTCATTAAACCTCGATGGTTCGTTGAGGTGGAAGATACAAACAGATGGAAAAGTTTACACATCCCCTCTTGTATTGAAAGACATGGTGATATTTGGAAGCAGCGATGGAAAAATTTATGCAATAAACGAAAAAACAAACGGTTTAGATGATGGCCCCTGGCCAATATGCTGTGGGAATGAGAGGCATAATAAACTTTTGAATTTTTAATCATACTATACTAAGCTTCTCAAGTTTATTAGTAGTATTTAACGAAATTTCTATATCCTTTCCATTCTTTCCCAACAACGCATAGGAAAGTTCTGCCCTTTTTTGAAAGCCGTTTTTTACGTGTCGCATCCTTTCCACTACAGGTCTCCATGTTCCGGTGTTTAGATAAAACTTAGTTTCTCCGTCTACATAATAAATATCCGCATCGGAATGATGGATATGTCCCATAACGATCCCTCGTAAGTCAATCTCAAAGATATCTTCTCCATCTTCATATCCAAGCAGATCTTCTCTTCTTATCTTTCTTTCGCCAGAAAGGATCTTTCTTGATACCTTTAACAAATAATTTGTCTTCCTTAAGTTCCTTACTTTCATTACGGTCCTTATAGACAATTCACCAAGCTTTATGCCTCCAATTCTGTTTAAAAAGATCTTCGATAAAAACCTAAGAAATGGGTAATTTGCTCTCATCCAGTCCTTTGCAACATGGCTTCTCATAACATCAAGAAAGATCTTGATCCAGTACTCAAGGAGATCTTCACCTATGTTATAAAGTTTTTCAACGTGCTCGAACCAGTTAAAAACATCTAAGAGAGGTCTTACATTATCGTAATCTCTAATAACATTAGCAGGTACAAGATGTTTTATATGTTCATCAAAATTTATCATCATATAACGTACTATGAAGTCACCAAGTGGTGGTATGAGAGAACCTGTTTTTTTGTTGTAACTGAATTTATTCAAAACATCAAACTGATTCCCGTGAATTACCAAAACGTTAAGATCATCAATATAAAAATAAGGTCTTATCTCCACATCACCCAAATGTTCTTTAACTCTTTCTCTCAGCCTTTTGTTTCGAAGGATGTAATAATCATGATTACCTATTATGTATATCACCTTCCTTTTCTTTGAAAACTCCCTTATCTTATCAAAGACTTCTTTATGCATAGATACTATATCATCGATAACCTCAGGTTCTAAAACTTTGACGAGATCCTCGAACGAAATAAGGCCTTTTTCCTTAACCCGATTTGTTTCAACAAGTTCAAGTATGTCTCCATTCAATATTAAAGCAACATCCTTCTCAATAAAATCATCGAGAAGGTTTATAAGCTCTTTATCGTAATGAAAATCATCTTTTGAAGAGCCATCCCCTATATGTAAATCACTAAGCACAAGATATTTCATGACTTATAGATTTTATCATTCTGCGGTAAAATGAAAAGTCAGCAAAATTTCAAGGGAGGGATAACATGAGAGAACTTTTCGTAATGGTTCCATCAGATGATGGAAAGGAGATATATCTTGGGCACCCGGGAGATTCTTCTAATTTTTACATTTACTTATTAAAAGAAGATGGCGGTTTTGAAAACGAAAAGGTTATTAAAAACGAAGCAAAGGACATGGAAGAAAAAGAACACGGATCAAAATCTAAAATGCAAAAAGTTCTTCAGCTTCTTGGAAGAATTGATGTGATACTTTCAAGGAGGAATAGCCCCAATCTGATAAGAATAGCTAAGAACACAGAAATACAGCCAGTTATAGTTAGGAAGGTTCAAATGATAGAGGAAGGGTTAAAAAAACTTTTAGAGCATTTCGATGAGGTTTATGAAAAAGTAGAAAAAAGAAGACGAGGAGAAAGATTCGATGTGATGTTAATATAAAATAAAAGTGAGATGTTCCCCAAGAATCGGACAGGTGATGAAATTTTAAAAGTTAGGGTAGCGTAAAATTAAATGTGTCTGTGGGAGAATGAGAAAAGGGCCGTGAGCCCTACCAAAGGAAACAAATAGAAAGGATAATACCTGTTCAAGTTTTTTCAATGATTCTTGCTGAGGTAAAAGGAGAAAATCTCGACTCACCAAGAAATCTGACAAAAGTTGTAAAGCTTTAATCATCTAGCCTTTTTGGCTTTACAAATATCGTTTTGTAATTTTTGTAAATAACAAACCCTGGGTGTGCACCTTTTGGTTTTTTTACATATTTCACATGTGTATAGTCGACTGGAACTTTTCCAGAGTTTTTCCCTCGAGAGTAACCAGCAGCTAAGGAAGCTGCATATTTGATTGTTTCATCATCCGCCTCACCTGAATCGGTTTTTACAATAACATGAGCTCCGGGAATTTCATGGACGTGGAACCACAAATCATTGGGGGAGGCTTCCCTTACAAGTTTGTCGTTTTGTTTATTATTTTTTCCGATCAGTATCAAAGCGTTCTTATATCTAACCTTTCTGGGTTTTGATTCTTCGGTTCTCTTTACTCTCCTTTTTTGTCTTTTCAAAATTCCGAAGTCTTCCAATTCTTTCTCGATTTCTTCGATATCTTCTATGCCTTCAGCATCTTGTATAAATTGAAGAACATTCTCTAAATATGAGATGTCACCCTCTATTTCCTTTAACCTCTTTTCAACCCGTTCCTTCTTTCTTTTAAGTTTTTTATACTTATCAAAATATATCCGAGAAAGCTCTAATGGGCTGTATCTTCGGTCCAGTGGTACTGATACCATTTTATCTTCCTGCCAATCATACAGCTCAACTTTTGTTAAATTATCAGGGATCTGATAAAAATATGCCTTTAAAAGCTCTCCAAATTTTTTATAATCTTCCATTTTCTCTGTTTCTTTCAATTCTTTAAATAATTTTTCTACGATGTTTTCTAACTTTCCGAGCTCTTTTTTGACAATTTTTTCTAGATTTTCTCTTTTAGCTTCAAGCTTTTCTGAATTCTCTTTGAAGAGAACCAAACTCTTTAACGCCTCTGATGGAGCCATTTTTTCATGGGTATAACCCGAATGCGTTATCTTAATAACTGCCACATCTTTCGGCTTTCCATGATCTTTTAAAAGATATGTAAAGCCTTCTTTGTACTCTTTTAAGAAATCTTCCCATGCTTGCTCAAGGAAACGAAGGTCCACATTTCCATTGCTTACGCCAGCTCTGTAGTATATTTCGTTTTCTATTAATGGAGAGATTCCTTCAATGTTTCTGACAAGTACCATGCGAAGTCCTCTGTTAAAGTCCAATTCTTTTATATCAACTTCAAAAGGATCTTTCTTGCTATTGTTGTACGGGACAAATTGCTTTCCAGGAAAGAGTTTTCTATGGACGGTTATGATTCTTCTGTGAGCATCAACAATCTTTCCATTTTGATCGACCAATATCATGTTGGAGAACTTTCCCATTGTTTCCACATAAAGTGTGTACACTACTAAATCTCCAAATTCATTTCTTTTTTCAAACTTGAACTTTGCTATTCTTGAAAAACCTTCTTGTTCTACACTCAAAAATTTGGCATTCTTTATATACTTTCTAAGAAGCATTGTAAAAGCCGAAGGCATTTTTGCGGGTATATTGTATTTTTCCATCAAGGCAATAAAAGGAAAATTCGGATTCAGGGACACACGCACGCTCCTTTCACCGAAAACTAAAAAATAATCCACTTTGGTGTACTGGTAAATATTTCTTAAGTGACCTTCTACATTTCCCTTTATTTCCTCAATCACCCTCCTCATGTACAAGCCATCGAATCCCACTTCTAATCACTCCTAAAAACCATGAAGAATTTTTAAGCGTTTTGTGTATAATATCAAATGTAATAATAGCACAGGGAGGTATATGTTAATGGATGCGAGGGTAGTTAACGCACTCCTCACTGCTGTTGCTTCTACATTTACACAGGTCATCCACCAAAGCCCTAAAATGGGTAAACCAAAGGTTGTTAAGGAAATTGTTCCCAAGTACAATGTTGTTACGGTTCTTGGATTTGTCGGTGATATGGAAGGAAATGTTGTATACTCCTTTGCGGAAGAAACTGCCCTTAAAATTGTTTCGGGGATGATGGGAGGAATGCCATACAACCAGCTTGATGAGCTTGCTCTTTCCGCTCTTGGAGAACTTGGAAATATGACAACAGGAGCCCTTGCAATTAACCTTGAAAAGGTAGGAGTCAAGGTCGATATAACTCCTCCAACGGTTATCACTGGTAAGGAGATTAAAGTTACGGTAGATGGAATAATACTCAATCTTCCAATGAATCTGTTTGATCAGGATGATGTTGAGCTTAATCTCATTCTTAAAAAATGAAGGGGTTAAGGGATTTTGTAAAACTTAATTTAGTTATTGTATTTGGTGTAGAAGTGATTTCCAATATAGCAGTAGCGGGACTTATTGGTTATTTTTTAGATAAGTGGACTTTTAATAATAAGGTGTTATTTATAATCTTTCTGTTTTTGGGAGTTGCATCAGGCCTTTATAACGGTATAAAAGATCTTTTGAAAGAAGCGGAAAAGTATGAAAAACTTGATAAAAAAGATGATAACGGCAATAACAACTCTAACAGCAGTTGAATTTATCATTTTTTTGGTGTTTTTCACAGCAAAAGACGCATCAGGAGTTTTAATAGGTGGACTAGGAGCACTGCTGAACTTGATATCCTTATGGAAAGATGTTGAAAAGATCGAAAGAAGCAAGAGAAGTAAAAAGGGGTTCTATAGCAGATATGCTTTCAATGCAGCGATTTTTTTGGTTGGAGGTCTAATTTCCGTTAAAGCACTGATAGGGGTTTTTGTAGGTCTTTTGAATTTAAAGCTCGCAGCGTTTATAATTGGACTTCGGGGGGAATGAATTATGAAAATCAGTATTGAAAGGAAAGACAAAATAATAATCGGTAGCATACTAATTACATTTTTTATTTCTTGGATATTTGCAGCAAGAAGTCTCCCTCCAACGGAAGAGGCTTTTAGCTCCCTTGGACATAGATGGGTTGTCACAATTGGCAAGGTGACAATAAACCCCTCAACTGTTATTATGGGAACCGTTGTTTTTTTAATCATAGTGTGGTTTGCTACGTCAGTTAGGAAAGAACTTAGGTTGATACCCGGAAGGAAGCAGGCTCTTGCAGAATGGCTCCTTGACTCCTTCTATCAAATGGTTGAAGATACGGTACCTGATGAAAGATTTGTAAAACCTACTTTTGTTGTTGCTACGTCTCTTTTTCTCTATATTTGGGTTTCCAACATGCTCGGAAGTGTGCCTGGAATAAGCTTTGTTGGATTTGAAGATGGAACATTGAAGGAAATTTCACTTTTTACTGACACATGGCAACCTCCAACAGCTGATTTGAATACGAACTTAACTTATGCTTTAATGGTTTTTGTTATAAGTCACGCATTTGCCATAAAAGCTAAAGGCTTTAAAGCATGGTTAAAAAGTTGGTTTGAACCAAATCCAATAATGTTCCCAATGAACTTAATTGGTGAGCTTGCAAAGCCGCTCTCACATTCTTTGAGGCTTTTTGGAAACATCGCAGGTGGGGGAATACTTGTTTTCATATTCTCTTACCTTGTTAAATACTTTCTTGTTCCGGTGTTTTTATGGGGATTTTTTGGAATATTTGTGGGGACAATTCAGGCTCTTGTTTTTGCCATATTGGCAATTGCATATATAAGTGCGCAATTAACATAAGATTATAGTAAGGAGGGGTTTACATGGATAAGATGGACATGGCAAAAGCTATTTACTTGGCAGGGAAGGCTATTGGTGCAGGACTTGCTATGGGAATTGGGGCTATCGGACCTGGTATAGGAGAAGGTAACATAGGTGCCCACGCAATGGACGCCATGGCAAGGCAACCAGAAATGATGGGTGCGATCACAACAAGAATGCTACTTGCTGACGCTGTTGCAGAAAGTACAGGAATTTACTCGCTTCTTATTGCATTCCTTATAATATTTGCGCTTTGAGGGTGGTGTTATGGGACAGACGCCACAACTCATTAACTTCAACTGGACATCGGTTGTCCAACTTTTGATGTTTTTGCTTTTAATGTATATACTCTATAAACTCCTTTACAAGCCTTTTTTTAACATAACAGAAGAAAGGAAAAGAAAGGTTGAAGAAGATCTTAAAGAAGCTGAAAGAGCGAGAGAAGAGGCAATGGCGTTGAAGGAGGAGATGGAAAAGAAGCTGTCAGAAGCAAGGAAAATCGCAGATGATATAGTAAGTAAAGCAAGAAAAGATGCAGAGAATATAGTGAATGAAGCAAAGGCTAAGGCAAAGGATGAAGCGGAAAGAATTATAGAATCTGCAAAGAGGGAGGTAGCTCTTGAAAAAGAAAGAATGGTAGAAGAGATAAAGCAAAAGGCTGGGGAACTTGCCGTAGCTCTTTCTTTAAAAATTCTGTCTGGTGTGTTAGATGAGAAGGCTAAAAAGGAGTACCTCATGAAGATGATTGAGAGGGAGCTGAGCGAATGAAGTACTCAGCTGTTGCTGGAAGATATGCGAAGGCTCTCTTAGATGTCGCTATAGATCATAAAAAAGAGGAGGGGTATAAAAACCTCCTTGCTGTTGCTTCAAAAGTTTATGAAGATTTGAAGGAATTTTTCGATGATCCTACAATAACTTCCTTTAAGAAGCATGAACTTATGACAAAAATTTTGAAAGATTCCGGAATAGAAATTGATGAATTTTTCGACAATTTCCTGAAGATTATATTTGAAAGAAAAAGACAGAAATATTTGCCATTGATAATAGCGCTCTATGAAGATATGGAGATAGAGTCAAAGGGAATGATTCCAGTTGAAGTCATATCTCCGTATAAACTATCTGATGACGAAAGGGAAGAAATTAGAAAACTTGTTAAAAAATATGCTTTGAGGGAACCAAAGTTCAGAGAGAAGATCGATGAGAGTTTGATAGCAGGCGTTAAGGTGGAATTCAGAGGTATGACCTATGATATATCGGTTTCTGGAAGGATCAAGAAAATAGCCCGTGATGTGTTCGGGAAGGGGTGATGGAATTTGAGATTATCTCCGGGTGAACTCACCAAAATTTTAGAGGAAAAAATAAGCGGATATAAAGAAGAAATAAATCTTGAAGATACTGGAAAGGTTATTCAAGTTGGGGATGGAATAGCAAGGGTTTATGGGCTTAACAATGTTATGGCAAACGAGCTTATTGAGTTTGTAGAAACGGGTGTTAAAGGACTTGCTTTCAATCTTGAAGAAGATAACGTTGGTATCATCATACTTGGCAATTACGAAAACATAAAAGAAGGTCATACGGTAAGAAGACTTAAAAAGATCATACAGGTTCCCGTGGGTGAAGAGCTTCTTGGTAGAGTAGTTAATCCCCTTGGTGATCCACTTGATGGAAAAGGCCCAATAGAAGCAAAGAACTTCAGAAATGTTGAAGTTAAAGCTCCCGGTGTTATCTATAGAAAGCCTGTTGACACACCTCTTCAGACTGGAATCAAAGCGATTGACTCAATGATACCTATTGGAAGAGGTCAGAGAGAACTCATAATAGGTGATAGAGGAACAGGAAAAACGGCGATAGCGATAGATACTATAATCAATCAAAAAGGAAAGGGAGTTTATTGTATATATGTTGCAATAGGGCAAAAGGCAGCAACGATCGCAAGAATAGTTGACAAACTTGAGCAGACCGGGGCTATGGAATACACAACAGTTGTTGTTGCCTCTGCTTCTGACCCGGCATCCTTGCAGTACCTGGCGCCTTATGCAGGAGCGGCAATGGGAGAATATTTCATGTTCAACGGAAAGGATGCGCTTGTAGTTTATGATGACCTTTCAAAACATGCTGTGGCTTACAGGCAACTTTCGCTTCTTTTAAGAAGACCACCTGGAAGGGAAGCTTACCCAGGAGATATCTTCTACCTTCACTCAAGACTTCTTGAAAGAGCTGCAAGACTTGATGATAAATACGGTGGGGGTTCTTTAACTGCACTTCCAATAATCGAAACGCAAGCAAATGACGTTTCTGCTTATATTCCAACGAATGTTATATCTATAACTGACGGGCAGATTTACCTTGAACCAGGCCTTTTCTACGCAGGTTTTAGGCCCGCTATAAACGTAGGTCTTTCCGTTTCAAGGGTTGGAGGCGCTGCGCAGATAAAAGCCATGAAAAAGGTTGCAGGAATGCTAAGACTTGACCTTGCACAGTTCAGAGAACTTGAAACCTTTGCACAATTCGCCACAGAACTTGACCCAACGACAAGAGCCCAGATAGTCAGAGGGCAGCATTTGATGGAACTTTTAAAGCAAGAGCAGTATCAACCAATGCCGGTTGAAGAGCAGGTAGTTGTTATATACGCAGGAATAAAGGGATATCTTGATGATCTTCCAATTGAGTCTGTAAGAAGATTTGAAAAGGAATTTTTACAGTTCATGAGAGATAAACATCAGGATATACTGAAAGACATCGTAGAGACAAAGGACTTATCTAAGGAGACGGAAGAGAAGCTAATAAAAGCAATAGAGGAGTTTAAAGATATATTCAAAAAGGAAATAGGGGTTGAATAAATATGAGCAGAG
>Ga0256842_1002419_pt1 | contig 13419 bp, 9 predicted proteins | sample 4559240metaG_FD_185973 | JGI IMG/M metagenome (GOLD analysis project Ga0256842, IMG submission 185973) | Hydrothermal vent microbial communities from Guaymas Basin, Mexico - 4559-240 | ecosystem: Environmental > Aquatic > Marine > Hydrothermal vents | place: Mexico: Guaymas Basin | collected...
TGAGAAAAATAAATTATTTATTGTTGGTTACATGAACGATAAAGTAACCAATATTCCAAACAATCAGATGTTGTGTACAATAACACAAGAATATCACTTATCAAGATATTGGCCAAACGCCCCTTTCTTACAAGAAAATATTCCATTTATTGGAGAAGATAACGTTGGTTATTTGTATTCTATTGAAATTGAATAAAATGAAAAAATCTATCTTTCTCGGTATTCTAATAATACTAACGTTTCCGTTGGCTGATACAATTATTGGAGGTTTTTTCCATTTTGAGAAATTAGCAGGAGAGTACAGCAAAAGCACTGATATTAGTTTTACAAATAATGATTATTTTTCCAATCAATATCAATCTCAGAAAAGTTTATTCCTAAACGAAAATCTAAATCTCTATCCTTTCTTTGTTAAGCTAAACAATCAAATAAAATTTTCTTTATTTGATCAAGTTAGTGTAAAAAATGCAGTAGTCGGAAAAAACAATATCATCTTTGACGATAGTTATATTAAATCCTATTATGGTCAAGATTTTGTCGGAAAAGATTTTGCAAGTGACAGAATAAAGGAAATGGATTTCTTTAATCAAATTTTACAACTCTACAATAAAAAATTAATAGTGTGTATTTTACCAGGAAAAGGCTATTTCTATCCAGAGAGTTTTCCTAACAATTATCAATCTAATAAGAAGACGCTCACTAATGCCGAGTTTTATACTAGCGAATTACAAAAAATAAATGTCCCTATCATCAATTTAATAGACTACCTCACAGGAATCTCAGATACTGCAAAATCGCCAATTTATCCAAAAGAAAGCATACACCCGAGTGCTTACGGCCTGACCATTGCTGCCGATACCATTGTACACTTCCTAGACCAAACATTTAATATCCAACTTCCTAAAATAAAGCATCCTTTTTTCACCTCTACCCACCCTCTTTTTTATGAGGATGACATCCTTAGGGCTAACAATTTATTATTTCCAACCAATTTTCACACCACATTTTCTTATCCTAATCTATCGTTCACAAAAGGAAGGGACAAGCTAAAAACCTTAGTTGTTGGAGATAGTTTCTTTAAATATTTATACAAAGAAGGCTTCCAAAAGAATGTTCTTGGAGATGGCGACTTTTGGTTTTATGGAGAAACTTACTGGCCTAGTAAAAAAAGTATCTATGAGCATAATATTAGATTAGATTTTTTTAATCACGATATGGTCATGCTATTTGTATCTGAAGCAACCTTATACCTTTTCCCTTACAATCTAGACACTAAAATTCTAGAACGAATCTTACCCTTTAACGATAGTCTACGTCTAAAGTTTTTTGAAATGAAATTTGCTCATAATCATAAATGGAGTGAAGCGGTAAAGCAAAAAGCCAAAGAAAACAATACCCCTTTTGAGATTCAAAAGAAAAAAGATATTGACTATATGTTATACCAATCATACCAAACTTTAGACAGTACCGATAAGGAACTATATGGATATATTCAACAAATGAAATCAAATTCTAATTGGTTTCAATCTATTAAAGAAAAGGCCCGTACAAATTCTATTAGTTTAGAAAACGCCTTAATGAAAGATGCCATTTATTTATTCAATCAAAAACACTCAGAACAATGATATTTAGTAGCAGTTTATTTTTATTTTACTTTTTACCCGTATTTTTAATAGTTTACCAACTATTGCCACAGCGCTTCCGAAATTACTGGGCTTTACTTGCTAGTTTATTTTTCTATGCTTGGGGCGCTCCAAAATTTGTTTTTGTGGTAACAGGTGTTATTTTAGTCGATTATTTTATTGTAAAAAAGATCTACAAATCCGACAATAAAAGACTTAGGCAACAACTCTTAGCCGTTTCTGTTATTCTAAAAGTGGGATTATTAGCCTATTTTAAATATGCCAATTTCTTTGTCGATAATGTCGATTTTATTTTAAGTCATCTTGGCTTTTCAAGCATACAATGGACCAAGGTTATTTTACCTATTGGTATTTCTTTCTTTACTTTTCAAGCCTTAACTTACTCTGTCGATGTATATAGAAATGTACACAAACCCCTAAAATCGGTCGCTGATTATTTACTTTATATTCTACTTTTCCCACAGTTAATTGCAGGTCCAATTGTTCGTTACAACGAGATAGCCGACCAACTTGAAGACCGAAAAGAATTCGAAACTTACGAAAACAAAATACTTGGTTTCTTTCGTTTTGTAATTGGCTTAGCAAAAAAGGTTTTAATAGCCAATGTTCTTGGAGCAGAAGCCGACCACGCTTTTGGATTAGCCGAGGCAGATTTAACATCTAGCATTGCGTGGGTAGGAATATTAGCATATACCTTCCAAATCTATTTCGACTTTTCGGGTTACTCCGATATGGCTATTGGCTTAGGCCGAATGATGGGTTTTTCTTTTCCTGAAAATTTTAACAACCCCTACGTTTCTCAAAACATTACTGAATTTTGGAGACGTTGGCATATGACTCTCGGCCGATTTATGAAAGACTATTTATACATTCCTCTAGGCGGCAATAAAGTTACCGTAAAACGAATGTATTTTAACTTAGCTCTTGTTTTTGTAATTTCTGGATTTTGGCATGGAGCAGCCTGGAACTTTATTATTTGGGGGGCATTCCATGGATTTTTCTTAATAATGGATCGCTTATTTTTAATTAAATTTTACAATAAAATTGGGAAATATCCATCGGTAGCGATTACCTTCTTTTTAACCATTATTGGTTGGGTTATTTTTAGAGCCACTTCTTTCGATCAAATTACCTACTACTTAAAAGCCATGTTCAAATTCGACTTTGACTATTACTATCTAAACAATCAATTAATAACAATTTACATCATTGGATTTATTTTTGCTTTTATTACTCTCTTTAAGTTTGGGCGAAAAGCTGAAAATTTCTTTTTCTACAAAAACAACTTTAAAAACGCTCAAATATTAAGCTATTTTGGCCTTATTCTTATTCTATTAATTATCTCTTCGGCAAGTGTTGTTTCGTCAGGCTTTAATCCATTTATTTATTTTAGATTCTAAAAAATGAAACAAATATTATTCTACATAACAATACTTATTCTACTATTACCTGCTCTTCAAAAACAAAGCTCATTTTTTAGCAGCCCTAAACTAAATGGCGCTTATTACCCTTCACCCAATATTAAGTTGTCTACTAATCGTTGGTTTACTACAGAATTTCAAAACAAAAAAGAGACTTATATTAAAGATCATATTGGTTTTAGGAGTAATCTAATAATGCTTAATAATCAATTATCTTATAGTTTGTTTCGACTTGCTCAAACACCAAATGCTGTAATTGGTAAGAATAAATATTTATACCTCGACAGTTATATATACAATTACACAGGTAAAAACTATATTGGCGATATAAATATTCTTAAAAAAGCTAAAGAAATTAAATTCATACAAGAACAACTTAAAGAAAAAAACATTACACTTCTTACTGCTTTTCTCCCAAGCAAAGCAAGTTTCTACCCTGAATTTATTCCTAACAACTACAAAACTTTTCCAGAAAATAATCAAAAGGCATACATGGCCGCTTTTGACAGTTTAAATATTAATTACATCGATGTTAATCAGTATTTCCAAAACATTAAGGACACAGTTAAATACCCTCTATTTCCCAAAAACGGTTTACACTGGACCAGTTATGGCATGGCCATAGGCATGGATACTGTAATTAAAAAGATAGAATCTATGAGGGGAATTAACATACAAAACTTAACATGGGAAGAACCTATTGTTTTAGAATCGACTAATCGTTTACCAGATTATGATGCCGAAAATCTTCTTAATCTATATTTTGATTTAGATAGAGACCCCATGCCATATCCTAAATTCATTTACAAGAGCGTCCCCCAATATGCTCGACCTAAAACCCTATTTATTACAGACAGTTATTATTGGCAGGCCTATTCTCAAAAAATACCTCACCATATTTTCGATTGGGGTGGTTTTTGGTACTATTTCAAAACACTTCGTTTTAATGATGGAAAAAAAGAACAAAAAATAGATGCGGAAAATATAGACATTAGGAAACAATTAATAAAACAAGATATAATAGTTCTTTTTGCTTCCCAAGCAACACTTCACCTATTCCCTTATGGTTTCGAAAATATAAACCTCGAAGAAAATGACTCCAAATCTATTATTTCTCAAGATCATACAGCTATCATTAGTTATTTTAAACAGATCATAAAATCGAATGATAAATGGTCGCAAGAAATTACAAAAAAAGCAAATAACAACAAACTAACTTATATGCAACAATTAAATATTGACGCCATCTACACCGCAAAGGAATATCTAAAAACTCACGACCAAAAGAAACTTATTTTATTCAATACCATAGAACAAATTAAGCATGATTCTATTTGGTATAGAAAAATAATAGAAAAAGCCAATAACAATAATATTTCTGTTGATAAGCAACTTGAATTAGATGCCAAATGGTTTAATAACAAAATAAATAATCTATTCTAAATCAATCCCGTCCTAAATATTTATTTTACATTTAAATATTGCTTATTTAAACTCAATGGTAATGTCGTCAAAATCAGCTTTAATCTTATCAGGAGACCATGGAAATATAGAAATCATATCTTCAGGCTCTACTTTAACTTTTTCAAAATCAAAACTAGTATTTATTTGAGTCCATTTCCCTTGAATAATATCTGCATCACGTAAATCATAAGCTTTCCAATAAATTCCAGAATCGCCTCTCATAATACGGAATACATATAATTCTTTTGCATTTTCCTCATAAATTCTAGCAAAACAATCAACATTTACCTTCTTCAAACCTCCTAATTCCGCTACCGAAATTGTATATCTTGGCCCATAAATTCCATTTTTCCCTAATGAAACATATTTATTTCCACTATGAGCTTCTCCTGTTTTAATAAGGTTTTTATTAATAATCCAACCAGAATATGAATCAATAGAATTAACAATTTGATGATTTGCCATTCTATTCTTTTTCTGACAACTGCTTAATGACATGGCGATTAGAAGGGAACCTAAAACAATTATTTTCAATAACTTCATAATATAAGTTTTTTTATTTTTTATCTGGTGAATGCGTAAGTACAAACTCGAGATTTCCATCAATTAGTAATGTTAAATGTATCTTTGGATTTTCTTTTTCAGTAATATTCTCATTTAAACGATAGCACCAATTATCCCAAATTAATACAATATCACCAAGACCACATCCTTCCTTAAATTTTGAGCGAAGTGCATTTGAAAAAGAATCTCTAATAAGAAGAATCTTTGGATTTTTATTATTAGATAAATAATTTATTACAAATTCGCCTGGGTATGGAAATTTAGGATGAGGTTGATATTTTTGATAATTATACCGCTGAATAATTTTTGTAGAGTCAGGTATCTTAGGAATAACTGTAATCTCAAGATCACTTAATTGTTTCTTCTTTTTGAGTATCTCAGCCATCTGTTTTCCTTCAATTTTTTCTTTAGTAATATTATAATTGTTAATATCAATTTCAGAAAATTCAGGGAAATCTTTACGGATAGTATCCATTATTTGTTTCAATCCTACTAGAGCCCCAAACTTATTCCAATGTTGATCTGTTTTATAAAACAAAGGATATTCAGGATATTCCTTTTTTGCTTTCAGAAGAGATTCCGACAAATCTATTCCCTTAATATCATCATTTTCTGAAAGCATTTCTAGAAACTGGTTTGTTCGTGAGAGTCGCTGAAATTGGAAAATATAACTAGGTAAATATTCTGGATATATATATGCTTTTGTTGGTATTATAGCCACATACGACTTAATTCCTCTTTTCTTCAACCAAGTTCCCCGTTCTACAAACATTTGCTTTAATGAGTCTAATTGATTTTTAGAAAAAACTTCTTTATTTTCATATGCCTTAATATATTTCTGAACATAACACCAGCCTTCACTTCCCTGATGAACAAAAGCATGAGATTTTTTATCAATCTTTTTTATTCCTAGTAAAGCATTTATCTGAAGGAGATCTTCTCGAAAATTCATATTATCATTAAAATATTCCTCAAACTTATTAGGAAATTCTGTGATATTATTTAAGGTTAGTTTAGGCCTTTTTGCCAAAGCTCTATTTTCAGTGGCATCATATTCTGTAGATAATGATATGGGTGTAATCCAATCTATTATTGGCAAACTAAGACTTAATAAAAAAACTGTGACAAAAACAATTTTAACCTTTCTAATTATATGATAATTGAGCCTTTTCATTAAAATCTAAAATAAATAAATGGATTATATGTATTACCAACTAAACTTGAATAACATAAAATAATAATAAAAATTAACGATAATGAATAAATCGACTGATTAACTAAAATAAATAATGCATTTTGACTTTTACTCTTAAAAAGATTAACCATTCTTTCTATTACTCCAAAACTTCCCAAAATAGCAATAACAAACATAATAAGTAACTGCTTATCTAAATATTGAGAAACAATTAGCATGTCATTACTTACATTTGTCAATCCAAGCATAGACTTAATAAATAAAATGGATGTATGTAAATCTTCGGCTCTAAAAAACACCCAAGTTATTAATACTATAAACAATAAATAAGCATGTCGTATTAATTTGGGAATCTTACTCATTCTTTGCTCTCCTAGAATTCTTTCTATTAAGAGAAAGAGGCCATGAATCAGCCCCCATATTACAAAATTCCAACTTGCTCCATGCCAAAGACCTGTAACAAAAAATACGATAATTAAATTTTTATATGTATTAAATGACCCTCCTCTATTACCTCCAAGCGAAATATATAAATAATCTCTAAACCATGAGGAAAGAGAGATGTGCCATCTTCTCCAAAAGTCTTGAATAGAAGATGCTATATATGGAAAATTAAAGTTTTCGAGGAATTTGAATCCAAACATTAAACCTAAACCTATTGCCATATCAGAATAGCCTGAAAAATCAAAATAAATTTGTAATGCATAAAGAACAATCCCTAACCAAGCTAAAGAGGTTGGAAGAAGTTCTGTAGGTATCAAAAAGATTTGATCAACAACCAAAGCAAAAGTATTTGCTAATAATACTTTTTTTCCTAAACCAATTACAAAACGTTCTACTCCATTCGAAAAGTTTTTCAGCGAATGTTTTCTTTTATCTAATTGTAAATTAATATCATGGTATCTTACAATCGGTCCTGCAATCAACTGTGGGAAAAGAGAAATATATAACGACAACTTAATAAAATTTCGTTGTACAGGGGTATTTCCTCTATAAACATCTATTAAATAAGACAAGGCTTGAAAAGTATAAAACGAAATACCAATAGGTAAAATTATGTTCGGATTTATTATTAAAAGAAATTCATAAGTATCATTGTTAACATTATAGAATTCTAGGATACTATTTATATTTTCAACAATAAAATTCAAATACTTAAATACAATCAGTATTCCTAAATTAAGAACAACAGCTCCTACTAATACTATTTTTTTCTTTCTTTCAGATTTTCCTCCAACAGAAGCAATCAATAGGCCAAAGAAATAATTTATCAAAAGCGATGTAACTAGTATTAAAGAATAAGCAACACCTCCCCATGCAAAAAATAAGAAACTCGATATTAACAAGAATATATTCTTCATTCTCAATGGTATAGCATAGTATATTGCTAAAACAATTGGAAGAAAAATAAATAAAAAAACTAATGAGCTAAATACCATTTATAATTTCAATTTATGAAAAACGCTAAAGTATAATTTTTTACTCATTTAACTAAACTAAAGAAGCGTAAAAAAATGTGACTATGCCATTATTACTTCAAAAAACAAATATGAAATCTTTGCTTTTAATATGTATTTTTTCATAACTTGCTACAAATTTCGCATCTATGAAAAATATATACATTCTATTATTAAGTATTATCATCAATACAGGCTACGCTCAACAAGGATTAATTCAAGAAATTCAACTTTCGAAAAAGGATTCTGTACAACTTGTTAATCTTCCAGAAATGAAGATGTCTTTTAATTATTCTCAGAATCACACTCCTCTACCCTCTTCGGTAGATAATTCTACCCAACCCTATTGGCGTGGTATTTTTTGGCAAGCAGGTTGTAGTTGTGGACAGGCTTCTAGCGAAGGCTATGTATATACCTATGAAATAAATAGAAAAAGAAATTTAGATGCTACACTAGACGAAAATAGATACCCATATAGTTTTACTTATAATTTTCTAAACATTGGGAATTCGGTATGTGGAGCTAGTTTCTTAGAAAGCCAAGATATTATTCGCGAAGCAGGAATCCCTAATTTACCAACAAACGGAGGTGTAATGACCGATGGTCCTATGAAAAAATGGCTTTCGGGTTATGATAAATATTACGCAGCTATGCAGAACCGTTCTAACGGTGTTTATGCCATTCATGTAGGAACTCCCGAAGGATTAAATGTCCTCAAACATTGGCTTAACGATCACTTAGAAAATTCTAGTGTTGGAGGCTTAGCATTTTTCTACGCCAATCATGTTCACGACCCTGAAATAATTCCTACTGGAACACCAGAAGAAGGCAAACATATTATTACAGCATTCTCTAACACCTCACATGCAATGACAATTGTTGGATATAACGATGAGGTCAGATACGACTATAACAATGATGGTCAATACACCAACGATATTGATATTACAGGAGATGGCATTGTCGATATGCGAGACTGGGAAATTGGAGCCTTTAAAATTGCCAATTCATATAATGGTAGCGAAAGTCCAATTGTTTGGGCAGACCAAGGCTTTTCTTATGTAATGTACAGAATATTACCTTACCATAACTCGCAAGGTGGCATTTGGGATAAAACAGTCTATGTTACAGATGTAAAAGAAACTTACAGCCCTTTATTAACAGCAAAAGTTAACTTAACTTACGACTCCAGAAATAAAATTAAAGTAATGGCAGGAGTTTCCACAAATCTATCGGCTACTTTTCCCGATTACATCAAAGAATACCCAATGTTTAGATTTCATGGCGACGATCTTTATATGCAAGGAGGAACTGATGCTTCAGACAAAACAATAGAATTTGGTTTAGATTTATCAGAGTTACTCAATTATGTTGATTCAAACCAAGCGGCTAAATATTTTCTTTATATTAAAGAAGATGACCCCAGTAATGTTGGCACAGGCCAAGTTAATAGTTTCTCTATTATAGATTATACTAACGCTGCACACGAAACTATTTCAACACAAACAAATGTACCTATCAACAATAATGGAAATACCATTCTATCTGCTGAAACAACCTGTAAACAATCGGACGTAAGAATAACTACAGACACCATACCTATAGCAGAACTCAATAATATTTATTCAGCACAAATTGAAGCTTCTGGTGGTCAAGACCCCTATAAATGGTTTCCATTTTTCGACTATAAAATAACAACAATTGCCAATACATTTACCCCCATTACAGGAACATCCGTTTCTGGCTCGTATACTAATGTTAATCTAGATTTTCAATTTCCTTTTTATGGAAAAGAATATAATGTTGGAACTGTTTCTTCATATGGTGCTTTAATGTTCGAGAACGAAGACATGAATGTTCCATATGATAGAGATTATAGTGTTCTATACCGATATTTCAAAGCTATTGAACCTTTCTACGGAGGACCTTCCTCTAGTACAATCAAATACGAAGGAGATGCTACTTATGCCAAATTCTATTGGACCGCTAATTTCGATGGTATCGATATGCAATACATGATTACTCTTTTCCCTGATGGAACAATATATATCGATTATGGCAACGGGACTACACCAACTGACCCAGAATGGTCTGCCGGAATTGGAAAAGGAGATCAGATATCATATCAAAAATTTGATTTCTCAGGAAATAATTTCCCAACAAATACTAGAGTCATTCTTGAACCTAGACCATTTCCAACAGGCTTATCAATAGATAATAACGGTTTAATTTCTGGAACTATGACTGAAGAATTCTTAGGCGACTCAATATTTGTTAAAGTAATAGATAACAATTGGTTAACCGATGTAAAAGGATTCTTATTCACAAATAGAGGATTATTATTCTCTAATTACCAATTTACAACCCCAAACAACAATACTCTAGAATATGGAGAAACAGCACAAATGTCATTAGACCTTTCTAATGTAGGCGAATCTTCTGTCAACAATATTGAATTAGAATTAATTGATAACGATCCTTATTTTAGTATTACTGATAATACAGAATCGTTAGCAACTCTAAATTTGGGAGAAACACACACCTTAACTAACGCTTTCGAAATTGAAGTTAACAACCAAGTTCCTGACAATACTTTATTAACTTTTATCGTTCATGTTACTTCCGATGAAGTTTCTGCAGCCGACACCGTTTCCTTTGTAGCAAGAGCCCCAAAAATTGAAGTTACAAACACTGTTTTTATTGATGGTGTAGATAATATTATGGATCCTGGAGATACTGGAGATTTATTAATTTATTATAAAAATACAGGGGGATCTGATGCCACTACTTTAGTTTCATCTTATTCACCAACAGACGCTTATATAACTATTAATTCTGTAACAGGAAATACAAAAGCAATCTTACAGCCCGATTCAACTTGGATTGTAACCCTAAATATCACATCAAATGCAAATACTCCTGCTGGATATTTCAGTACAATAGATTCTGATATTAATGCTGATAAATCTTTTCATTCCAATAACGATATTACGATTGGCATAGGATTAATTATCGAAAATTGGGAAACAGGAACTACAGACCAATTCCCTTGGGGGTTTACAGGAGATGCTAATTGGTTTATCGATAACACCACAGTACACGAGGGCAATTATGCTATCCGTTCAGGAAATATTTCTGATAATCAAATAACTACTCTTAGTTTAATTGGAGCAGTTGCAACTAGTGGCAGTATTTCTTTTTACAGAAAAGTTTCATCAGAGAATAACTACGATTATTTACGATTCTACCTAGACAGTGTTCAAGTTGGAGAGTGGTGCGGCGAAGTTAACTGGTCGGAAGTTACATTCCCCGTTTCTGCTGGACTACATAGTTTTGAATGGAAATATGAAAAAGACCAATCTGTATCTAATGGCTCCGATGCGACATGGGTAGATTATATTACATTACCTCCTCTCGATTTTTCAGCACCAGAGATGCAAGTTTCAGTCAGTTCTATTGATAAAACAATGGCTCCTGACCAAATGGATACGGACACTATTTTTGTTTCAAATATTGGAGGAGGAATACTCACATATTCTGTAAGCATAGACGATGCTACAATAAGCACACCACCACCTACTTCTGGAGAGATAGAAAACCACAGTATAGAAGGGTCAACAATTAACTCAGTCCCGAATACAATAAATACAGGAACACCTATCAGTTTAGAACTTACAGTTCATAACTCAAGTTCAGATTCTGAATATCTGAAAGACATTACCATTAGCTTTCCTCTTGGAGTACAATTAGATTCTGCTTCCAACTTTGTTGGAGGATCTGGAGGTGCTATGGAATGGGATACTAACCATGGAAACGGAAACGACGTCAATTGGCATGGAGAAAATACAAGTAACGGATATGGATTTATATACGGTAACGAATCAGCAACAGCCACATTGTATTTAACCATTAATCCATCTATCAGTAATTCTATTGTTCTACAATATCAACTTGACGGAGATATTTACGGAGGAGATCCTCATACCATAACAGATTTCTTAGTTCTTACTAATGATGGGGCAAATGATACATGGTTAACACTTGGAGAGGATTCTGGTAATTTAGCTGCAGGACAAAATGGAAATTTACTTCTGAACTACAATACTTTTGGTATACCAGAAGGAACATACAACTGTAATGTGAGTGTAATATCTTCAACAGATAGTATTGGAATTCCTGTAACACTTCATGTAATTGACGGATTAAAAATTAATGAGATTAAAAATGGAATCTCAATTTTCCCAAATCCAGCAAGCACTTATTTTACTATAGAAAATCCAAATAATAATACATCGATAATAGAGATATTTGATGCTACAGGAAAGATAGTACACAAAGAAACAATAAGTTCTAAATACAAAACTATTGAAACAAATAAATGGGCAAAAGGCTTGTACTTAATTGTTTTACATCAAAACAATAGTATATATTCTCAGCAGATTATTATTGAATAAATAGTTTTATCTATAAAAAAATGTGGCTATCTTATACAACAGGGGTAACCACATTTTTTTAAATAATACCAATTACACATTGATATGACTTTTAAAATCTTTGCAATATAAATCATAATGAGTAATTGATTTTATTAGCTTTTCATTAAGTTTATTTTTCACAAAGTCATGCAGCCATTCTTTTACTTTACCAATTTCCCTAAAAACTTTATTTTTAAAGTATTGCTTAATATATGCCCATATTTTTTCAGCAGGATTTAGCTCAGGGGAATATGGAGGAATCCTAACGAGCTTTATATTTTCTGGTATTTCGTATTTTTTCAAAGAATGGAAACCTGCATTATCAATTAATATAATTTTATATTCCTCAGGTTTGTATTTTGAAAACTCCACTAAATATTTAAAAAATATTTCACTTGTTGTCCCTTCTATTTCATAAACAAAAGAATCGCCATTAATAGGAGAAAAACTACCATATAAATATGTATTATTAAAGGCATGTTGATAATCTACCACAGGCTTAACCCCTCGTGCTGTAAGACATCTCCCTATATCTGTTTTTAATCCGAATCTAGCTTCGTCTTGAAGATAAAGATTAACAGAACTTACGTTATCTTTATTAAGACCGTTTAAAGATAATTCTAGAAGTAGATTAGGTATTTTTTTTAAAGCTTTCAAAAAGTTCCTTATCCTTTTTGTAATGAGATTTCCTTGGAGTCTTAAGTTTGGTATTAAAGTTATTTATCAGGTAATTACGAACAGTATTATATTTAATTTTAATGCCAAATTCCTCTTCAATCCATATTACAGCCTCAAAATAGCCCTTCAATGGTTTAGATGAATCTTTAACTTTTTGCTCTAAACCTATACGAACCGCATCTGGGATTACGCTTTTTGGTCTGCCCTTGACTGGTATTTTTAATAATTCATCCAATCCTTCTTCATTATAAACTTTTAACCATCTACATAAAGTACGTAAACTTACTCCTGTCTTATATGCTACTATTTCTTGACGAAAATCGGGACGAGATTTTAAAATTAAGAGACCTTTGATCTTCTGTTTTTGTTTTAAAGTTGTAGATCTGGCAGATAGCTTTTGTAAGTATTCTACTTGCTCTTTTATCTGTATTTGGGATGGATGTGACATACATAAAGATAATCATTTTATACGACATATCATAATATATTTGGTATTATTTAAGAAACAACAACACTAAGAAT
>Ga0256842_1002420_pt1 | contig 13417 bp, 12 predicted proteins | sample 4559240metaG_FD_185973 | JGI IMG/M metagenome (GOLD analysis project Ga0256842, IMG submission 185973) | Hydrothermal vent microbial communities from Guaymas Basin, Mexico - 4559-240 | ecosystem: Environmental > Aquatic > Marine > Hydrothermal vents | place: Mexico: Guaymas Basin | collected...
TCTCTCCTGAGGCTCCTTTACTTGGAGTATATCAGGCAAAAGAATGGAGAAAATTAAATGATCCTTTTTCTGTTAAACAAAAACTGATACATAGACGAAATACCGTGGTTATTGTACCTGGTAGTGAAGTAATAGGAATGTTAGCTATTATTCTTAAATATTTCAGAATTATTACTAATCGTTTTTCCACGTTTCCAGAACAGAAATCAATTGAAATGATCGGACAATTAAAAAATTTGTATGAAATCTTTAGAAAAGAATTAAAACAACTTAACGAAAGAATTATAGATGAATACAACATAATACTGAAGAAATATAAACCTCCAATAGTGCTTGGTAAAAACTCTAAAAACAATACAGAAGAAAGAAAAGAGGAAAAAGAGGAAACACCAGTAAAAGCAGAAGAAAATAAAAAAGAAGATAAAAAAATAGAAGAAATAAAAACAGTTGATAAAAATTATACACAGATGTCGCAGATATAGATTTTTTGATACATCTGGTAGTCAGAGTGAAGAGTAATTAATAAGAATAATAATTGGGTAGAACAGGTAAAAGAAAAGTAAAATCTGAAATGTTTGCATGATGCAATATGTCTCTTTCATAAGCAATTGGTTATAACAAAAATCTAATCAATAATTTCTACAGCTCCATATCATTCTGCCTATTATTTTTACCCTATTCTGCCACTCATTAATGTCAAGTGTAATGTCTGAATAAGCAGAATTGTAACTTTTGAGTAATATAGCATCTGGTAATCTATCTAAAATTTTTATAACAATTTCTTCCCCAAAGCCAAAAGCATAAATATGACCTTGAACAAATTCAGTCTGAGACTGATCAATCATCACAGTATCTCCGTGATGAATCAAAGGATACATGCTGTCCCCTGAAACTTCCATTAAAACAATACTTTCAGGAGATGTTGTTTTTGAAAGAAGCCAGTCCTTCCTAAAAGCATAATAGGCTATAATTTCTGTATTTACCTCAAAAGAATCAGTATCTACTGATAAACGAGCTTTAACCTTTGGAACTATAAAAAAAGAAATCTCTTTACCCCCAATACCAGTTTCATTGTTGATGGTAAATTCTTTTATTAAATTTTTGCTCTTATTAGGAGTTTTGAGAGTCAATCTGGAAACTTCAGGGAAAATAAACATGTTACCTTGACCTGTAAGAACCCAATTCACATTGATACCTAAATTCGCAATCTTCTGAAAAAATTCCTGACTAATTTTTCTATCCCCTGTTAAATAGCTCCTGACAGTATAATAAGACATTCCTAACTTCTTTGCTATGTCTTTTATAGATTTAAATCCAAGCGACTCAAAACTTTTGAAAAGTCGCCTGACAATCTCATTCTTTAAATTCATATCCTGCATACTTTGCATAAAATTGTTCTCCTCCCTTGTTTCCTTTGTTGAGGTTAACTTAAATTATCTTTCCAAATTAACAAAATAATAAAAATTTATACATATGTATAAACCATTTTTTTAAAAACTCTTGTAAATTTATTACCAAAGAGCCGGTAAGAGTCAATATATTGTTGTATATAGCCCAGAGATCTAATCGTTTATCATTCCTTATTTATTTAAACAGGGTTTTGAGTAAAACTTCGTGGGAGTGATAAACATGGCTTTAATTTTATCTAATTGTAAAAAAAATTGGAGTAATATTTTACAAATAGCCAAAATTTAAACAAAAAGGAGGCAGGTATGAATATTTTACCAGATAAAAAGAGAAGTCAGTATCTCAAGCAAGCAAAGACTTCTAAGTATACTAATTATCCAGTAGCAGAACTTACAAGAGATTTATTAGAACTCCTGGAACAAGGAGGGTATGTTCTTGCTCAAAATAAAGGATATACCCTTGGGGACATGGTAGAAATTTTATTACCAATGATGAAAAATTTATGTAGTAAAATTGTAAAAGAACTAACAGGATTTTGTAGAGATGAGGTTGAAGATGGAAAAGATCTTGTACAGGAGATACGGAGAGGAATTTTTGAAGCTCTTTTAAAGTATAAACCTGGAACAATCAAAGAAGATAAAGAGGAAAAAATAGACAGAGAAATTGAAAAAGAGATTGAAATTTATTTCTCAATCAAGCCTGCTAATAAAGGTGAAAGTTCTGAGAAAAAGAAAAAACCCCCTGCCAGTTTTTCCTCTTTCTGTTATTTTTGGGTCAGAAAATATCTTCGTGCTACAAAATTTTCAACAGAACTTTACGGAATCACTTCTGATTTTTCCTTTATATCAGAAAAAGAACTCACAGAATACAAACAGAATAAGAAAAATGGATATAAAACACATAGAGTATATCTGATAACAGAGCTTATGTTTGAAGATGAAACCGAAGAAGATACAGCATTGTACAGAAGAAACAAAAGCTCCTGGCAACAAAAAGAAAGTTCATTATGGTTGTAAAGTAAAAGTCAATTATTAATCAAAAGTAATATCCTTGAAAGATAAACAATAAACAATATTTTTATAACATGTAAGAAAACCTTGCTTTTTAAAACAGAAAAAAGATGAAGTGTATGAAAAAATATTGTTTTAATAATAGGAAAAGTCCCTAAATGAATAATTAGATAACAAAGCTTTCTATTTATATCTTATGAAATTTTTATCTTTATAAGTTTTAATTTTTAAAATTAATAAGTCTTTTAACTTTCAATTTAATAATAACCTCCTAATTTAAATAGCCTTAGTCTCAAAAATCTTTTATGCTAAAAAAAGGGGTAAATATGAGTATAGAAAAAGTCTGGCTACAAAAGGTTGAACAGGTCGCAAAAGAAGAAATTTTACCTTTCGCAACCATGGAAAAGATAACAAAAGCTGCTGAGAAACATAAACTTGATGCCAGATCTCTCATGGAACTGATAAAAGTACTCTGGGCAAATGATCTGGTAGGATATTACGAAATTAAAAAGATACTGAAAAAGAAGAAAGCTGAAATTGCTAGAATAAAAGCTGAAAAAAAGCAATGTAAACTGATAAGAGGAATTTACTTTGCTTTTGTTACACTCACTGAGCCAGAGTATTTCATCCTTGTACGAGAACGTCAAAATTTGTTAGAAGACCCCATGCACTCTAAACAGATGAATAAACTGAAGCAGAAAATACTTTACCTGTATAATTTCCTTAACAGTGAAAGTAACACTAATCTCTCTTTTTCAGAAACCTTAAAAAAACTTTTTTCAGATCAGGATCTAATGAAACAAATTACTAGCATTAATCCAGACAACTTTTTCTTTCTCTGTTACATAACATCAGAAAATACTGGAGATATTAGAAAAAATACAGAGAATATTAAGAAAAAAATAGACGAATTCTTAAATTTTCTTGTCACCAGGTATCAAAGATTAACACAGGAGATAAACGCAATAGAAAATCTTCCTCAGAAGATAGAAACTCGTCTTAAAATAACAAAGCAAACATGTGCCTCAATTAAAGAAAAAATTGATGAGCTTGGTCTTGTTCTAGAAGATACAGAAAAAGTTCTTAAAGAATGGAAAAAAGACAAAAAAATTTTAAAAGAACTAAACAAAAATAAAAAAGATATAAAAAAAGCTTTTAAAACGTTATCCTCAAGTTTTCATAATTTAGAAATGCTTTCATTCAAATTATATGACCTTATAGGAATACAAATTGTAAATGAAAAGAAAAACGAATTAAGAAAGACCAAAACAAAGATACAGCAGCTTAAAGAAATCAGTGATAATTTTTTAGCCTCTATTGAAAAACAAAAAGAAGAAAATCAAACTTTATAAAAGGAGGTAAATCATGTTTGAGTTTGAGAAAAAAGAGTCTCTTCAAGCTTATGCTTATATCCCTATAGATGACCTAATTATAGAAGAACAGCCTTTTGAAGAAGTAGATGACTGGTTATATGAAGAAATAAAAAAAAGTATCGCCCGAAATGGAATACTTAACCCTCTTCTGGTAGCTAAAACTGAAAAAGGATATGTTATCCAGGAGGGACGGACACGTTATCAGATAGCAAAAGAGCTTGGATTAAAAACAGTTCCCTGTGTGATAAGTGACAATCTCGATCCTCAAAATATATATGCAAGAATGTATGACGCAGAAGTCTTGAGAAGACCACATACAAAAGAAGAAGTAATCAGGTATCTCAGTGAAAAAGAAAAAAAAATAAACAAAGTAACAAAAATTATAAAACAACAGACACTTAAAAAACTTCTAGAAGAAGCTCCTGAAGATCTTAAACAACTTCTTTTAGAACAACTTCATAATCATAATGTTTCTACAGAAGAAGTATCCAGTATGGTAGAGAAAGAAACTATTAAAATACAGGAAGAACTATTAATGTTAAAAAACAAATTACAAGACAAGGATAAAGAATTAAAAGAAAAAGAAAGCAAGATTAAGGAGCTAGAAAATCTTCTAAAAAAAGTCCAAGAAGAGATAAATATCCGAGATAAAGCTTTGAATAAAATCAAAGAAAGATTTGAAGAAGAAAAAGAAAAGATAATAGCAGAAATTAAAAACAAATATGAAGAACAGGTAGTAATTACTGCTGATGAAACCTTTCAACAGGAAAAAAAGCAGTTAGAAGAAAAAATAGAGCAAAAATACAGAGCTTTAATAGAAGAAAAGGAAAAAGAACTGGAAGAAGCCAGAGAACAGTGGAGACGTGTAAGTCATCAATTAAGACAACTTATGGACGAAAGAAATCAAAAACAAGAAGAGAATAAATCTCTTTCTTCAAAAATTAAACTTCTGGAAAAGCAGATAAAGAATTATGAAGACTATAACAAAAAACTTACAGAAAGACTTAATAAAGTATCAGGAACAGAAACTCTGCTTAAAAGATTGCAAAATATAGTAGAAGAACTTGACTCAATTCATGAAATTTTAATAGCCAGAACCAAAGAAGATTTTACAGAGACAGAAATTAAAAAATTTTTAAACATTTTAGAAAATATCCAGATAGGAATTAACAGAATACAGGACTTTTTTACCCTAGAATAACAGTCAGATTTCTCTTTTCTTGTTTTTATTGCGTCAAACCGGGATAAAACTAATCCCGGTTTCTTTTCTTTAAAAACAACAGAACTCAAAACCAACCAGGATAACTACCATGAAAAAAAGTAATAAAAGAAAAACAAAAACTATAAAAGGAATTGTAACTTACTACCAGATAAAAAATAAAGTCTTAATAGTCAGAATAAAGTCCAGAACCTGGGTTTATATAATCCTCTCTCAAAATATCCCCTCCTCTTTCCCTATTCTTTTAGGAACAAGCGTAAAGATAAAAAACTGTATTCCTGAAAGCTATAAAGAAAAAACAATATACATATCACGATCTTTACCTGAAATAAAAGAAGAATGGCAAAAAAGAATAGAAAAAGAAAAAGAACTTGCTGATATTGATAATCCTGTACACAAAAAACTTTTATATATACTTAAACTTTCAGGAAAAAACAGTCTTTTCAAGAAATTTCTAACAAATAAAAGATTAAGAAAAAAATATCTTGATAACCTTTGGTCTCTTTATGAACAAAACAAACTTGATTTTTATACCACAGTTTCTTTATTTCTTGCCTGCTATGGTACTTTTCCTGGCAACAAAAGCATAGATATGGTTATAAAGCATTTTGCTGAGGAACTTTATGAATCCTGCTGCAATGCTTTTTCCAGAAATCCAAGGAACAGTGTAAATCTTTCAACTTTCATACATTCAGTCAGAGGTTTTTTAAAGACTTATGGAATTCAGATAGAGCCAAAAGAGATCGCAAAGAAAATAGAAAAATCGTGCTATGTTAAGATAGACAGGGAGGAGGATCCTGAAAATCCACCTGTATATCCTTCAGAAGTGTATAGATGGAAAAGAAGTGCAATAAAGATTCTCAAATATGGAAGCAAAGGCAGGACCAGGGAATACAAAGATGTTCTCTCTGCAATCAGAGAGAATCAATTTGTAATACTAACTGGTCCTCCTGGCAGTGGTAAAACACATTTACTCAAGAGTACTGTAAAGAGTCTTGAAAATTATGGATTTAAGATAATATACACAGCAACCACAGGGAAAGCAGCACTTCTTTTGCCAGAAGGGAAAACCCTTCATTCTGTTCTTGGATGGGATGGAAAAAGGTTCAATCCGGACAAGAATCCTGATCTTAACAACTGCGATATTCTCGTGGTAGATGAGGCAAGCATGTTAACCTGGCAAATTTTATACGTGCTTCTCAAAAAAGCTCATTTTACAGTGATATTTTCAGGAGATCCAGATCAACTTCCTCCTGTAAAAGGAGAATATGTATTCAGACAGATGTTTAAATACATCCCTGTGGTTCGACTCAAGGATGTATATAGAGGAGACATGAATGTCACGACCATTGTAAAAAAGAGCCTATATGAAGCACTTGTGGCAATCAAAGCACTTGTAGCTTCTTTTGAACGAAAAAAGGTTTCATGGCAGGTAATTGCTCCTTTATACAGAGGATTTCTGGGAATAGAAAATCTCAACAAAGTACTTGGAGAATTTCTTAAAAAAACAGGTCTTAAAGTCGATGAAAAAGTGTTAATTACCAAAAATATCTATTTTAATGGAAAGATTATAGCATCAAATGGGGATACAGGGATTGTGGTTTCCAGAGAGAATGGATCTGTAGAGGTTCTTTTGGAAAGGAACAACGATCTGGTTATTGTAGATAAAGATTCAATAATCCCTGCTTACTGCATTTCAGTTCACAAAGCACAGGGAAGTGAATACGATTATGTTATTTACTGTTGCCCTTTAGAAAAGGATAAAATTTCTAAAGAACTTGAATATGTAGCAAAAACAAGAGGAAAAAAAGAAACTTTTATAATAATAGTGGATACCTAGTGGTTGCAACAGCTACCTGAAAAGCGTGTAGCAAATAGGACAGTGCTAAAAAGGTATGTTAAACATTGTATTCACATCTGCGTTCACCGTATATTCACATGCAGGACATCTATAAAGAACCAAAAAAGGGGGAGAGGAGTCAGAACTCCCCTCCCCCCTTTTCTTTTCTGAATCCTTTTCATCAAATTCTTTATTTTCGCAGTTTAAAATATATGAGTCTTTTGGTAATAAATCTCTGCAAAAATTTTTATAAATCTTAACCTGCATAAAATTGTTTTTAAACTGAAAGTTAAAGTTAAAACTGGATAAACATTCTTTTACTGATTTTAGTTCTGTTAAAAACAAAACATTAATAATCAACATCTTCCTCTCTCCTTTTTTTCTGTTAGTTTTTTATAACTTTATAACTCTACTACAACCCTCTGCCTCTAATTATGTAATACTTTTAAAAGCACTGAAAACATATAAAGGAAATAAAATAAAGTTAATTCTTGCATCTGGTACAGGGGCTGTGGATGGTCAAAAACCGCCAGGTGGGGCTGACCATCCTGAAAAGGCGGAATACAAATACCCCACCCGGAACTGCATCAATACGCAGTTCTGTCAACCAGGAATTATGACTAAATTCTTACATTTAAAGAAAAAAACAAACAAGGATCCTTTTATTTACGGACTAGAAGAACTAATTAATATCAATCTTAAAAACAAAAAATATATTTCTAACAATTTAACTGAAGAAGATCTTAGAACTTTGAGGTTTTCACCAGTAGTTCTTGGCAGAGGAGTAGATCTTTTTAAAGCATACCATGACGATTACAAAGTGGAGGAAATAAAACTAAATCCAGAAGACAGAAAGCAACATCTTGGAGTGCTTGGTTCTACTGGATGTGGGAAAACATCATTCTTAATTAACATGATCCGTCAGGATATAAAAGCTTTTAGAAATGTAATAGTATTTGATCCAAAGGGAGACTTAAAGATTTTTGGAGCAATTCTCGAAAGTGCCGCAGAAGTAGGTAGGCTTGAAGAAGTATTATACACAAGTACTGTATTTCCTGGTCTTTCTTTAAGAATTAACCTTCTTCGTTATTTTTACATACCAGATGAGTTAATAGACCATGTTGTATCAGGAATAAAAGCAAAAGAAGAGTTTTTTATAAATATAGCCACAGAAGTAACCTATGCTATTGTTTTCAGTCTTCTTACTCTTGCTGGTGCTGGTAGTTATGATCAAGATGGAGACTATGTGTTAAATTTTTACAGAATAAAAGAAAAATGTGATTTTAACAAGCTACGGGAATTAAAAGAGGCTTTGCAATATCTTACAAACCATTCAGATCCTGTTATCAGGGAAACAGCAATACATACAACTCTCATGCTTGAACAGATTCTCAACTCTCCTCAAGAGTTTTTTGGTAAGGTATCATCCTCTTTAAGAACTGTTCTTACTGCATTAAGTACCTCAGTAACAGGAGAGATTATGGGCAAATCAACGACAAATGAGCCTGTAAGGCGACTTGAAAATAATGATGAAGGACTTATTTTATACTGTCATACTGGAGACACTCTTGCAAGAGGAACAGCACATATAATTGCACGTGTTATGACCAGCATGATTCAGGCAGCAGGGGCAAGAAAAATGGCAACTGGAAAAGCCTTTAATATTCCTTTATGTGTCTATATGGACGAAGGACATAATGTCCTTTATCCACGAATACAGGAACTGTTTAATAAAGGCAGATCTGCCCGAATCTGGCTACATCTTTTCACACAAAGCTATGCACAGATTGTTGAGGTGGTGGGAGAAGAGAGAGCAAAATCTATCAGAGATAACATAAATACATGGGCATTCATGCGAATAGCACATGAAGATACAATGAAACAGATAGAAGAAAGTTCTCCTCCTGTTGCTTCTTATACAAAACACTATTCTTTAGCAGATGGACATACCCTTATCACAACAAGAGAAGATGAAAGAAAACTTGTACTTGCAGGAGATTTAAAAAACATGCCTGACAGACATTTTATACTGGTCACAAAAGAAGGGCGATTTTTTAAATGCGAGACATCTTTTGTTCCAGATCCAGCAGTTAAGGTGATATTTCCAGAAATCAAGCCAAGAGAAGTCCCGTTCCACGAAGCTCTGAAATCTCTGTTTCAACAGTTTTCCTCTGATAGTAATAAAAACAGCGTGGTAAATTGAAGAGTTATTGAAAAAAGGAGCAAGAAAAAATGGAAAAGTTACTACAATTTCTGGAACAGTTCACCAGATCAGAATTTTACAATGAACTTATATATAGAATAACTTTCTGGTTTTTTGGTCCAGGTGGATCAAGACTTACTGCCTGGTTTCTTCTCTTTCTGGGATTTTATCTATTTGCAAGAAGAAGAATATACTCATATCCTGCATTGGTTGGACTATACATACTTTCAACAATAGTAGCTTATTTACCTTTCCTGTTTACGTGGCTGAAAAACATCTTTTTTTAAAAAGCCAGGAAAAGGAGCGGTATAATGGGTGGAGGTAGAGATACCATACCAATTTTAAGTCCTGAGGCAGAGGAGCGAAAAGCAAAGCATAGTCTTTTTGAAATTCTGGGTTTCATAGAACAGCTCAGTTTTAATGAGAGAAAAGGTATTGCTATATCAGAAGAAGCTATAACGACTATTTCTTTCACACGATACATAGAAACAGGTTTCAAGTATTCGTTATTTGCAACGCTTATAATTGCCACCATTCTTCCTCTTAACTTCGGAGTACTGGATAAAGTCATTCCTGTATTTGGTTCTCATGATCTTAAATGGTATGATATTTGTTTTATACTTTTACATAGCTGTTATCCTTCAATTGGAATAGCTCTTCTGGCTTTTGCAATCTTTCATAAGTGTTTCATGGGGCCTATTACCACAAAAGCAGTACAGTGTCTTAGAAGAGGACTTGTATGGGGAAAAGTTGTAGGAACTGTAGCAGGCTGGTTTGGGTTACAGGGCTTTTATTTCTTTATCATAAAAAATGCAAAAACTTATAAAACACTTACTTCTATTACAAATTTTCTGTTTTCAAACAACCCGGGTTTATGTGTAAAAATAAACTATACTATTTATAATCTGGGACATTCAGTGGTGCTTGCTTCATGGTTTTTGATTGTCGTTTTTATTCTGCATCTTGTTATCCTCTACAGTGGTAGCTGGATAGGAAAGAGGAAAACAGAAAAAATAATCAAGTATAGAGAGAAGTGGGGACTTCCTTCCTGGATATCCTACACCAGTAAGAAAGCAGTAGAAGATTTCTCCAGGTAAACATCTTCTAACATAAATATCAGAGTTTTCAATGCAAGGAGATAAAAAGGAGATAAAGATGAGCAAAAAAAATACTTTGCTGGATAAATTTGAAGAAATAATAGAAGCAGAAGAAGAAATGGATGGGAAAAAAGAGAGAGAAGAAGATCAGGATAAGTTAACGTCTCTTGCTCTTGAAATTTCTTTACTACCTGTCAAAGAGAAAAAAAAATTTATTGAAGTATTGTTCAAAAACATTTCTGATAAAGAAAGACAAAAATTAATGGAGACTATTTTTCGTATAATCAATCCTGAAAAATATACAAAAATCAGTTTTAAACTGGAAAAAATGTTTGAAAAAAACGAAGATTTAAAACCTTACCTGGCTGCAAGGATAATAAGGAATTATACAAATATTCCTTTAAAAATGCTCCCATTTCTTACAAAAATGGCTCAAAAAGCAAAAGATAGGGTAAGGAAAAGACAGAAGAAGATGAAGAAAGAAAAAAATGATTAGTCAATTGTTTTATTTTGGAGCTATGGATGGTCAAAAACCGCCAGGTGGGGCTGGCCATCCTGAAAAGGGCGGAATACAAATACCCCACCCGGAACTGCACCGATACGCAGTTCTGTTTGCCTAGGCCAGGCAAGAAATGACAGAAATTCGAAAAGTAAAGGCTTATGCTATCTTTGTTCCCACTGCACAGAAAAGAAAGATTGTTATAAATATACTTAAAAATTCAAACTTTACTTTCAATCTCTCAAAAGTACCGGAATATATCATAACTTATAAAAATCCTGAGTCTCTACTAAAAGGAATATCAGGCATAAAAATATTAAGAATTACGGACAGGTATCATAATATTCTTCTTTCAACTTTAAACGGTCTTGAAGAAGAACCTGTAAAGAAACCTGAATTTAAACCAGGAGATTTTGTTATAATCAAAAAAGAAGGACCTTTTAATGGTATGCAGGGGAAGGTTAAGCAGATTGTCAGTGAAAAGGTTGTAAAAGTAATTCTTTCTGTCTGGGGGATTCCTCATGAAGAAACTTTTAAATTTGAAGAACTGGAAAAACCAGAAAATTTTCTTTCATGAACTTTCTGGTAAGAAGGTAAAGAAATTTTGTGTTTTGTAGTAAAAAGAATTTTGTAAAAAGTAATAAGTAAATTAGAAATTAATAAAAAACAATTTTCCTGCCAGCTTTCTCCCCTACCTGCCTCCTTGCTTTTTTTAATGGATCGGGTCTTTTCCCGATCCCCGTCTTGATAAAATAATAAACACAAAACACGGTTACCAGAATCTGCATGAAAGGTTTTTGATATTTACAGGTAATACGCTTTTAGAGGAGGAAAAAGAAGAATTGATTACAGTTCAGTGTCTTTTAGAGTTTGAATCTTTTAAGGGACTTTTCTCCTTTGAGACGGATACTTGTCTCAGGAGGCTGGAAAAAGGTGATAGGAAACTTAATTCCTGCACCTGGTGCAGGGGCTATGGATGGTCAAAAACCGCCAGGTGGGGCTGACCATCCCAAAAAGGCGGAATACAAATACCCCACCCGGAACTGCACTAATGTGCAGTTTTGTTAACCAGGAGATTATGTATTGTGTAACAGAGAATATTCTTTGCTTTACTCCTGAAGGACCTAAAAGTTATAAGAACCTTAAACCTGAAGATTCTGTATATTCTCTTAATCTTAAAACAGGAAAGATAGAAGAAGATAAGATACTAAAACTTGGTTTTTATAAATATAAAGGAAAGCTTTATAACTTTAACAGCTGTATTCTTAACTTCCAGATTACTCCGGATCATAAAACAGTATTTCTTATTCCATCTAGAGCCAATAAAAATAGATATTTTTTAGCTACAGCTGAAAATGTTTTTAGACTTAGAAAAACATCGAAAGAAAAATTTATAATACCTTTAACTGGAGAAATAGAAAAGGAAGAGCCTGTTATTTCAGAAGAAGAAATAAGGCTATTTGCATGGATCCTGGCTTCAGAACCCAGGTATCTTACAGAAAATTCTATTTCTATCTGTTTTTGTGACGAAAGTTCCTTTGCCAGAGTTTTTTATCTGGCAGATAAAGCAGGTATATATGCATTGAAAAGTCAAACAACACCAGTACAAACATGTCCGGTACATTCTACAGCAAAATATATTTTAATTCTCACAGGGGAACTTTTAGCAAAGCAACACGAATATATCATATCAAAAAAAATACCTGAAAAAATAATAAAATATGGAAACAAATATACGTTTAAAACTTTTATAAAAGAATATCTTCTGGCATTATCTTGTCTATATGGCTTTAATGAAAGAAAGATTCTGGAAAAGAACGAAAAATTTATAGATCACTTCCAGCTTCTCTGTACCCTTTCAGGAATAGCTACTCGAAAAATACAAAGAGATGGTTTTTATTCTCTGGAATTTTACGAAAAACCATTTGCTACAATTTCAAACGTAAAAGAAATAGAATATCAAGGAATTGTATGGTGTCCTGAAACTATAAATAAGACTTTTATAGCATATAAAGATGGAACGCCGTTTATAATAGGAACTAAACAGATTAAACGTTGACTTCTCCCACGACTTTAGTCGTGGGATTCTTCAGGTCTATGTAGTGGCCTGAAGAACCTGAGACGCGTACCCCATAGTGAATACGTATCTCAGGGATCTAGCACAGGGTAACCATAATTGTTTATTCCAACTCACAGATAAGAACATTACTGAGAAAGATTTACTTACCATTCAATCCCATGTTTAAAAAACATGGGCTTTCTGGTAAGAAAAGTAGTTTACACAAAGCGCATAACCAGTTTTATTAATTAACAAAGCTTTTTTTCTAACTTTCAGTGGAATTTAAGGTTAAAAATAAAAGTTTTAATTTCAGTATAGCAGGAAAGAATACACAGGAAAAAATAAAATAAAAGAAACAAAAAGGAGGCAGGCTATGACTCAGGTACCAGAAAAAGAAAAAAATGTTAAAAATGTTAATGACAATGCCAATGGTAATTCTGTAGCAAATGTAGCAAAGAATCAATCTCAATCTTCTTCTACAGCAGTTCCCACTGCTCCTGTTTCTTCTGCTGGCAAAATTCAAAATAATATCCAGAATGTTCAGAATCTTCAGAATCAGGGGGAAGAAGTCTTTGAAATTATACCTCTTACTCATATTGAAGAACGATTCCAGCTTCTTCAGGAACATATCAAGAAAGCAATTGAGATTGTGGTTAAGAAAGAGATGCTGGATGTATCCCGAAGAGGAGAGGTTTTATTGTTCTTTGATG
>Ga0256842_1002421_pt1 | contig 13415 bp, 20 predicted proteins | sample 4559240metaG_FD_185973 | JGI IMG/M metagenome (GOLD analysis project Ga0256842, IMG submission 185973) | Hydrothermal vent microbial communities from Guaymas Basin, Mexico - 4559-240 | ecosystem: Environmental > Aquatic > Marine > Hydrothermal vents | place: Mexico: Guaymas Basin | collected...
GTTCATGAAAGAGAGATTAAACATTGGAACATGGTTAGAATTTACTATAGATGATGGTGAAATGAAGAATGTAGAAATTATAAATGAAAAAAACAATTCATATGTATCTGGTAAAAAAATAGTTCAACCAAATCCAAATAATGATAATGATGAAATTATCAGAGAGAGATAGTAAAACTATCTCTCAAACTCTTCTATTGAATTAATATCTATAACTTCATCACTAACTTCATCACTAACTTCAATATCATCTAAACTTTGATAAGTGCAACCTGTAGATACCATTTCTTCTAATCTTTCATTTTTTTTAATAGTTCTTATTTCATTAGTTAAATTGTTATAACTTTCTTTAAAAACTGGAAATGTTTCATACATTTTATTAAACCAAGTATCATAATAATTATCAATATGCTTTGTATTAATTTGTTTTAAATTCCATAAATTTTTAATACTATTTAAAATTCCAATTATTCCTTTATGGTTTCCAGTAAGAACTTGACTAGGTATATCTGAACTACTAGCATAATGTCTGTCTACAAAGTAAAGGTCTAAAGCCTTATCTATTGAATCATCTTTAAAAATTGTTAAAAATTTTTCTTTTAATATTTTAGGATATACATTCATTATATCATCTATATTTAAAACTTCTTCAAGATTATATAGTAATTTATATGGATCAGTATTATACTTTATTTTATTTGGATCCATTGCTTCAAATAGTTTAGATTCAACATCAACTATTATATTTATATTTTGATTATTCTTAAAATTATGATCTATTAGATCTTCCATTAACTTTTTTATATCATTTGGTACCATATTCATATTATATTCCTTTTTTATATTAATTATATTCTAATAAAATATATATTTAATATTAAATATATATTTAATATTAAATATATTTAAGGTTTATAATGTTGTAATACAACAAATAATAAGATGTATATAATTACAATAATAAATATAGGAGTCTACAATGGCATTAACAAAAGAAAAACTATAGTTAACGGATAAATTAAATAGAGAATTAACTTTATTAAAACAAAATTCAAACGATTATGCTGAATATGATGCGAAAGATAATTTCATTTCCGAAGGTATTCCATTTTTAATTTATTGGGAAGATTTTTCAAAAAATTTAAGTTTTGATGAATACAATCCTAATCAAAATGATAATGATGACCAATCATATAAACCTTTTGACTTAGATGTTTCATATGATGATGAAGAAGAGATGTCATTTTAAAAAACTATAAGGAAAACAAATGTTAATATATGGATTTAGAGCATTACACAAACAATTAATTGAGACAACACTAGAAGATTCTAAAAGATTAATAACTTCTGACTATGATTTAATAGTATCTTTAAATTTATTAAAAGTACGAATAAAGCATTTACACCATTGTTTGGAGTTGATATAGAATTGAATATTCAAATGATTGCCTATATGACATTTAATACAACAGATGTAAACGACTTTGATTTTAGACATGGGAATGCAAGAACTTCATCTATTAAGAAAATAGAATATATTGAAACATCAAGATTTTGTTATGATATAATTATTACTACAGCTAATTCAGTTTATACATTTCAACATGGTACACACCATCAAGTGAAAAGCCACTCACAGAAGAAGAAAGATTAGCTATATCAATGAATGCAGGTATGTTCTAATGATAACAATAAATTATAACTTTACAACAGGAAAAGAAATAAGCTATGGAGAAGGTTTAAAGTTAAAGAAAAGATTTTGAAACACATTGTTTAAATTTCTTTTCTTTTGATATAGAAAATGATGTAATTGTATTATTTAAAGATAATACATATATTAAAAAAAGTGAATTATTGCTAAATGACAATAAGTATACACACAAACACTCTAATCAATTTAAGCAAATCCTTATAAACTTAAAAAGAAAAGTTTTTTATTTGAAAAACATTTCATAAAATGCTATAATAAGTATAAAGAAGGGATATTACTTGGTGATATTGTTGAAGTAACTGACTTATGGAATAAAGATAATAAATATGAAAACACACTAGAACTTGGATTTGAAGAAATCACTGGAGATAACTATAATTATGTACCATGCATTATATTTCATGAAATTTATCTGTATCTATAAAATCAGAACACTCTAATAATATAAACATTAAAGATGATTGATATCTTTTTGTCTTCGTAAATCTATTAACATCATCATCACTAAGATTTTCTTACATCATAATTAAAGTCTTCTTTTGCAATATCTATTATAGTTTGCATACTTTCCATTTTTATTTCTTAATTATATCCGATATTATATATAGAGTTATTAAATATTAATTAGATTAAAAAGATATATTAGGAGTTTAAATGGAAAAAATATATGAAATAAAAGATTATAAAACGAAAAAAATAAAAAAGATAAATTACTAAAAATAATAAATATTCTTAGTGCAATTGTTGCTACAATATTTCTTTGGGTTTATATTTGTTATAGGATATATACCGAAATAGAAAACTAAATTTCTATTTCGTCTATATTTTGTTCAATTTCATTATCAATATAAAGTTTATCCATATATTCTTTTATTGCATTATGACATAATGGATTTTTTTCCTTATTAAATAATAAGTTTTCAATATTTACTTCAAATTTCTCTTTTACTTTATAATGGTTAATTGCAAAATTCAATATTCTAACATTATCTGTGTTTTCAATATATTCCATAATAGACATTGATTCATTATTTAAAATATTTTTATAAATACTTGTTCCAGACTCTATTTTCCAAATTAAATACTCAGTAATTTTATTTTTATATTCAGAATTTAAATAATCTTGGTCATATTTATTCATATTTGTTGTAAATGATACATTCTCAGATTTCGCATATTTATAATCAACAATATTATAATCTACCTGAAGTTCTTTTATTTTATCTTCAAAATCTTTACCACTACTTTTAAAAGTAATATTAGTAGGAGTTATTATAAAAGAATCTCTTCTTTCATCTTTCTCTAGCAACATTATTCTTCTATCTGAAAATTTTTGTATATTTATAGAATTATCAAAATACCTACCATTTGTATTTATAACTCTTTTTTGAGCAGCTAAATTTTCTTCTGGAAAATTAAAAACAACTGCGATTTTATTTTTTAACATATTTATTCCTTATATTTATTAATTATATTTATTAATTTTAATTAATAAATATAAGGAATAAATATGTTAATATTATAATTTTTATATCCAATATTATTAGCAATATCTTTTGGATTAATAATATTTAGAGTTAGTGAACTACCCAACCTCTAAAGATGATTGGGATTTCAGCTATTTAGTGTATTTGATATTATAACTGTGAAAATGATGATTTTTAATAAATTATTAAAGAGTTTATTAAAATAATTATTTAAATAATTTTAATAAGAGGCTAAATGAAAATACTGATATTAGACGATAGTAAAACGATGTTAAGAATAATATCAAATACACTAAAGAGCTTAGGTTATACAGATATAACAACAGGGTTAGATGGAGAAGAAGGGTTAATTGCATTTAATTCAAATAAATTTGATTTAATTATTACTGATTGGAATATGCCAAATATGAATGGATTAGAGTTTATATGTGCAGTAAGAAAACTAGATAAAGAAATACCAATCATAATGGTAACAACAGAAGGTGGGAAAAAAGAAGTTATAATAGCTTTAAAAGCAGGTGTTAATAACTATATAGTAAAATCTTTTACTCCTGCAGTATTAAAAGAAAAATTAGAAGTATTTACAAATACTATCACTTTATAACAATAAAAAAGATTAAAAACAAAATAATATTTAAGAAAGTCTTAAGTGCTGTTAGATTATAATTAGGGTAACAAAAGTTTAAAAGAACTTTAAAAACACATTAAGGATCAAAATATGGCAAATGAATTAGAATTAACAGGTTATGTAAATAACGTAAAAACTTTTGAAAATGGTATTTCAACTTTTGGATTAGCAGTTGGGTCAAAAACTGGTACAGATAGTGATGGAACTCCTACTTATAAAAATGGTTTTGTTAATATTGTAACTAAACAAGAAGTAACTGATAGAGATAGAATTACTTTAAAGGGTTTTATAACTTTTGATTTTTGGGATGACAAAAATACTGGGAAAGAAAAACAAGCAGTGAAAATCTTCGCTAATGAAATTAGTGTAAATAGTTAACATTTACTAAAAAAAAAGGTAGTAGAATTATTCTACCACCTTTTTTTATGTCAAATTTTCTACACTTCTAAAATATACCCCTCAAATAAACTATAGTTAAGCACCTATTAAACACTTTTATTATATACTATATAAAATAAAGATTTTGTAATTTTACTAGATCTAAAAGCAAATCTACTCTACAAAAGGAAATAATATGGATGAAGGTTATATAGACTCTAGAAATATAAGTGGGTTAGGAATTTATATGTCAAGAACTAGAAGAAATCCTAGGGGAAATCCAAAAATGATATCTGTTCAAAGCATAACAGATATCATTTTTGATAAAATGGAATCTGTTCTGAATGATAGAAAAATAGCGAATGAAACAATTGAAAATATAGCTAAAGAAGCTACTTTAGATAATTACTTAGACCAATTTGATGGCAATATTAATGTCTAGCTTTAGTAATACATTTTTAATTGTTTCATTTGCTATAACCTATATAATAGTAACACTAATTAATGGATTAATAATTAGTGTTACTTCACTTGTTTTATTTTCTAAAAATATAGACAATATAATTACATCAATAAAAAAGAAAATAAAAATAATTCCATATAGAATAGAAATATAAGACTGATTTATAGATGGATGAAGTAAAGGTAAACTTTAAAAAGAAAAAGCTGAAAATTTAGTCATAATAATTGGAATACACGATTCTTAATCTATAGGATGTTTTATATTGAGTTGGATTATTAATTTTAATAATATATGCCTTTAAATCATCACATAGTACTTTATTTAAGCTTTTTTCATCTATTACTATAAAGTATATCATAATTCCTATTTTAGATCCTAATAGAGCACCTATTCCCAAACATTAATTTAATTTTTAGTGAGTCATTTTTTTAAATGACGTCTCGTCATCGTATGAAATATTTAAGTCAGATGAGTTATAGGATTGATTATTATCTATTAGAATAGGATATTGTAAACCTTAAAAATCTATAAGAAATATAATTAATATAAAATTATTAAAAAAATAAAAGATTAGAAGAAATGGTATCTACAAATTATACTTATCAAAGTTTAGATGATATTGAAGTTAGTGATGAAGTTAGTAATGAAGTTATAAATATTAATTCAATAGAAGAGTTTGAGAGATAGTTTTACTATCTCTCTCTGATAATTTCATCATTATCATTGTTTGGATTTGGTTGAATTATTTTTTTACCAGATACATATGAATTGTTTTTTTCATTTATAATTTCTACATTCTTCATTTCACCATCATCTATAGTAAATTCTAACCATGTTCCAATGTTTAATCTTTCTTTCATGAACCCAACATATCTTTTTCCATCACTAATTATGATTGTCTCATATGCTATAATATCATTATTTGTTAATAACCCACTAACAGTTCCAATAACTAAACCAGCAATAGCTCCAACAATAACACCATTCTTTTTATTAGAACTAACAAGAGAACCTGCTGCTGCTCCTCCAGCTAATCCATATCCTCCACCTTTAACCATTGTTGCCATAGAATTATCGACTACAACCTTTTTTAAAGATCTAACATATCCTTTATGAAAATATCTATCTATCTGATTCTTATCCATAGTATTCATACTTAATCCATTTTTAGTACTACATCCAATAAAACTAGTTCCAACTAGCAAACCTATTATAATAATTTTAATTGTTTTTTTCATAATGTTTTTCCTTTATAAATAGACTCTTATAAGAATCTTTCTTATTGATATAATTATAACAAACTATAGCTTAAAATTCGTTTAAAAGCATACACGTAGAAAAATTATTAAAATTAGAAATCTTATGGATAAATTTTATTCATAAGATTTAATCTCAGAATTAATGACTTTTTCCATTGCACTAATTAGTTGACTTGTAAAAGATGCTAGGACAAATTCAGTAATTTCTTGTAACTTATGTCTTTTCATATCTAACCCAATAGTTTTTATTAAAAATCCATTTGCTACACTTTTATTGCCTTCATCATATCACCTACTTCATTGTCATTAAATATATTTCCATCATGTTCTTTTGAAGAACAACCTATATCTTTTTTAATGAATTTCATCCCATAGAGATGATTCATTAAATTTACATCATTTTTCATTATATTCCACCTTCGCTAATTTTAATTGGACTTCTTCTATATTTTTTAATCATATAAACTCCTTTATATATAAATATATATATATATAATTAAATAATTTTAAATTTCTCTTAAATCTAATACTTCATTTGCTTTACTATACCAATGAGATTTTCTAATTCTACCATTTCTATGTAAAACAATTGTCTTTATTTTTAATCTATTTGCTTCTACTAAAATAGAATTAAAATCTGAATCATTTGAAATAATTACTAATTCTTTAATCTTATCCTTGTATTGATGAAAAGAATTAATTAAAACATCATCAGCAATCTTTTTTGTTGTTTTAACAATCCAATCTCTTTTCTTCAATTTTTTTAATATAAATCCAATTTTATCTTTGTAATTATGTCTTTTATATTTTGTTGAATAAGCCATTACTCTTATTTGATTTTCTGCTTTAACATATCTCGTAATTGTTGAAACATCATCCCAATAGTGAATATTTTCCATATCCCATAATACTAATGATTCAATATTTTCATTAATACAATTAGATTCTTTTTTTTTGGTTTTTTGTTTATGGAAAGATTTTTCAGACATTGAAATATCTTTATCGTATTCAATCATGCTTTTATTATTGTCTTCACTAATTCCAAATTGATTTCCTAGAAGATCTCCAAGGCTACCAAACCTAGTAGATTTAACAAATATCTCTTCTTTTTGGATATTAACTCTATCTTTTATTTGACAATCACTTTCAATTTTTTTAACTATTTTGATTTTATTTCTATTAGTATTTGATTTAATAACATTTTTAAGACCATATAATTCTAAAATTTTTTGAACTTTATCTGATGTTTTAGATAATGGTGTTATAGCATTTCTTCCACCTTTCGGGTAATATTTAGATATTGATGGCAAATCCTCTTTTTCAATTCCACTAAAAGACATATATGGAACAGCCCCTCCATATTTTAAAGACAAAGCTTTTGTTAGTTCTAGTTTTTCATTATCAGACATTAGAATATGAATTTGTTTATTGTTTTTTAATATTAATAAATCTTTTAATTTTAAATTTATAGAAATTTTATACAAATTTAACCCATCATATAATACAACATATCTTTTAGTTTTTGACCAATCATTTTTAGGATTTAATAATTCCTTTATTAGTATTTTAAAACTATTTATATTTATAAAATTTTTCATGCATACTCCTCTTTAATATATTATATCATAAATAAACTTAAATTCTATAATATATTGTGTATTATATATAAAGGATATCATATTTATAAAATAAGTAATATTACAAATAAAGATATTAGAAATTAATTAAACCATTTATTGAGGAACAAAAATGGAAGTTTGTAAGAATAGGAAAGCATTATTTTTTAAACATCTTGATGGAGGAACTATAACAGTTTCTAAGAGTGCTTCAAATAAAAATGCATATAGAAAAATAAAGAAATATTTTATAAGAGAAAGTAATAAAAATTAAACTTAAAGTTTAATTTTTATTTTACTATATATAGTTTAAATACTTTCATATGTTCTAATGTTAAATTATAATTCTCTGTTGTTTTATTCTTATTAGTTTTGAAACAAAAACTAATCTAATTTCTAATTGCTTGTTTCTCTTCTTTTGAATATGTAATATATGTAAACTTTGAATTAACCACTTTTAGAGTTTTTAATTTATTTGAAACTATTAATGATAGTTTAATAAATTCTTTTGAATCATTTTTAGTATAGATTGTAGAATACTTATTATATATTATATTCTTCTTTTTTATTACATTTAGATCTTTAAATACTTTCAAATTATGGTTTAAAGTTTTAATCTTTTTACTAATAGTTTTATCAAAATAGATTATTATTATTTATTAGATTTATAAACTATATCTTTCTTTATACTCTCTATATATTTGTTGGTATTTGTTTTAAATATATCTATTGCATTATTTTGCCTTTTATTTTTAATATAATTCTTTAAAACAGATACCATTAATGTTAATAAAATTGAAAAAGAAGTAGTGGAATATTTTAGAATCTCTTTTATCTCAATTTGTTTTTCACATCTAAATAAAAACCAAGAAAGTATAATAAATATATATAGTAATGTTGCAAAAATATATATAGTATTAGTTAATATTAATATAATAAAAGAAACCTCTATAAGTATATATATAATAAATAATAATAATCTATTTTCTTCACAAATAATATTGTTACATCTTTTACTATATATTCTTATTATTATTTATTATTTTTCTTCATTAATATTTATTTTGAAAAGTCATATTATATATAAATAAATCATAAGTAATATATATGTATAAAACAATACAAAGTAATTTTAAAATACATCTTGGCAAAGTTTATATCGATTAGATATGATTATAATGTATAAAGGAAATCATAATGAACACACGTAGAAATATTCTTTTTATTATTTAAGAGTTATTTATTAAAATAGGACTAAGTTTATTAAGTCTACCAAAGTAATAAAGAGTATATTAACTGAAGCTTCTTTGGCAGCATATTCTTATTTATTTACATAGGAATTTAATATAATCATTTTATTTGCAATTGTAGTTCATAAGTTTGATCATATTGTAGGAATAAAAAGAGTTGGAATAACAACCAAAGGTATGTACTTAATTTCATTTTTCTAGAGATGCTACAATATTGTCAGAAGCATTTAAAAGTTATAATAAAGAATCATATATTTCATTAATGGGTCCAGTGTTTAGAGTTTGATATACTATATACTATATACTATTATAGACTGGTATAATTTCTTTTATTGCATTGACAAATTTATTTAATCTTTTACCTATTAACCTATTAGATTATGGCAAGGTAGTTAAGTCTATCACCTTTCTATTAAATAAATAGTTTAACATTACTTCAGTAAACTTTTCTTTTAAGAAAAAATGAGGTGTGCATTCCATAAACGAACTAAATTTGTTATAGTATAATTACTAATAAAAATATTATTAGTAATAGGGTTAATTTATATATTATATATATACTTATTAGTATTTTTATTAGTAATAGGAATATTAGAAATAGTAATTGATTTTAATTAACATAATAGAGAACAAAAGGATGAACATTTTAGTGATAACTTACTTATGAATAACCAAAAAATTATTAAATATACTTTATATTATATTAGATTTGTTATCTTCTTTATTAGTATAATATATATATGTAAACAAATAGATGAATCAGATATAGTTCTCAATATGATTAAAGATAAAGAATTAGTTTAAAATAAAAGAACTTTCATAACAAATTTTGAATTATGATACTATACATAATTGTAGAAAAACAGAACAAAATCTTTTAAATAATAATATATATCGTAGCCTTAAAAAAGATTATAAAGATAAAGTTATTATTTTTAAACTTATCTTTTTTTACTAAGTAAGATCTTTCATATTTGGTTATTTATATTTTATTAATAGATCTTCCAACTATCTTCTTATTTTATAAATTTTATTAATTTCTATACATATTATTATTTAAAAGATTAAACTTTAATATGTACTATTTAGTAGTAACTTTTTTTTAAAAGTTTTAATAAAATTTATTTACAATGTTTTATAATAAAACATTCTTTAGTTTTGATTAAATATTGTATTATAATTAAGTTAAATTAATATATTATTTATACACATATTTTCAGTATTAAAAAGTATATTTTTATTAATAAAAAATAATTAATTTATAGTTAAAAACATAAATTAATTAAGCACTAAATAGTGTTTAATATTAAATATTTAATACTTATTTATACTTATTTTTATAGTATTTAACCATACTAAAAAACACTTTGGATGCGAGTTCTACATCATAGTATGCATAGTGTAATTTAGCCTTATCTACATAAATATTAAAGTGGTCTACAAGATCGGAAAGAGATAAATGCTCTTTAATTTGCCCATTACTTTTATATACTTTTATCTCTTTCCGAAACAATAAATCAGTACAAATACATTTGTTTTTATTTACAAAAATATTATTCTCTTTTAGTATGGAGATTTCACTTTTACAATTGTGAACTACCATAAAATCGATCTCTTCAAGGATTTCCTCTAAAATATTATTAATTTTTATTCTACTTAAAATATCAAAAGAGGAATTTTTTTTGTTGCTTTTTTCTAATTCTTTTTTCTTTTTAAAAATCTTACTAATACCAGAGTATTTATTTTGATTAAATATGAATTTGTCTTCTAATGTTTTCTCTTCAAAAAAGTAACCTTTTTGAACTAAAATACCATTGTCATAATATGCAAAAGCAACTTCATAATATTGATTTAAAACGAATTCAAAGTCTAAAAAAAGAAGTCTTTTTTTAGACGCTTTTACTACGCTTTTTGCTTTTAAAATACTATCTTTTATATCATAAATTGGAATATCAAAATTTTTTAATAATACCATATCATTAAACATTGTATTATTTGTTATGAATTTATAAAAAAAGTCAGTATTAATATGAATATCTTTGTTATGATTAATAACAATATGTTGTGAATTTGATATTAAAACATTATCGTTAATAATATGAATAATATTTTCTTTTTTTAAGAAATCTAAAAAGGTTGCTTTTTTAAAATTATGCTTCTTTATGAATATATCTAAGTCTTGAAATTTATATCGCATTATATCATCCTCTTTTATAAATACATTATATTATAATAATATTTATAAAGAGATTAAATTAAAATAGAGTGTTAATTTAACAATACCAAAAATTATTAGAAAGCTTTTTAACTTCTTCATTATTAATATGATTTTTTTTACTACGTCTAATAATTTAATCTTAATATTATTATCGTTTATTTGAAAATTATTATTAAGCTTTTTAATAATTTTAAGAGATTCTAATATTGATTTTATATTTGTTTTTTATAATGATTAAGTAGTTTTTATATTCTTTTACGGAACTGATAATAAAGTCAATGTTTTTTTTAATTCTTTATTATTATTCTCAAATTTTAATACATCTTTAAATCAATTAAAATTATTATTATGAATTTTAAAAGTAAACATTGAACTAATCCCAATAAGAAAAATAAAAACAACTTTATATAAATATTTTTCTTTTCCATTTTACTTTTTCTTATTGTTAAATATTGTCATTTTATTAGTATTAATATTTAATGATTATTAAGTATTACTTACACTTTTAAATTGATTTCTAAGTGTAGTAATTGATTTAGTATTTTCATCAAAAGATTTAAAACTTGATGTAACTGATAGTATAGTTACAATACTTAATTTATAGTTATCAATAATACTATTTAACATAACTATATAAGAGTCAATTGTAACTTTATTTTTATCATTAACTTTTTTAGTTTCATCATTAAGTTCATGGTCTTTAAAATAGTTTAAAGATTTTAATAAATCTGTTAAATCTTTAAAAGTATTTATTGTTTCAAAGTAATTATTATTTAAATTAGTGATAAGATTTTTTGTTATATATTTTACTATTTTCATATATATCTTTTTTAAATTTATTAATTCTAGATAATATATTAAAGTTATATTAATATTGTTTAGTATACTTTAATCATAAATATGCTATACTAACATTAATTTAACTAGAATATAAGTTATTAAAATAGTAGACATTAAGGATAATATATGTTAAAAAAAATTAAAAACATAAGTATAATATTATTGGGAATATCTTTTATTATTTTTATTCATGAACTTGGACATTTTTTAGTAGGATTATATTATAATGCGGATATAATTTCTTTTAATATTGGATTTGGTTATTCATTATTATCTTTTACATATGATAATATAATATATAGTATAAACTTAATTCCTTTAGGTGGATATGTAGAATTTATTTTAGATAATTTTAATTTAAAAAATCATAGCTTATTTGAGTTGATATTAATTTTATTTTCAGGACCATTATTTAGTTTTGTAATAGGATATTTTATGATTAAGTATTATTATAAATATTTAGATGATGGAGATGATAATAAAGAAAAATATACAGAGGTTGGGCCACTATTAATGTTTAAAAAATTATATTCTGATTTAGAGGTATCTAAGTCATTATTATTTTTAACTTTAAGTTTTCTTAGCATATCATTAGCAATAATAAATATGTTTCCAATATATCCGTTTGATGGTGGAAAGATAATCTATTTTATATTAATATATAATGATGTAGGAGAGATTGGTATTAAGATATATAATACTATTAGTATATTTGTTTTAGGATTATTATTTATATATGTTTTATATAAAGATTTAAAGAGGCTGAAAGATGATAGATATAAAAAACATATGTTAATATTATATGTAGATAAGTTACATATAATATTATTCTATAAGTATATAGAAGATATGAAAAAAATAGGTCAAGAAGATATGAATATCATAAATAAAGAGTTTGTAATATTTTTAGATAACATGAATTCTACTAATAAAATATATGAATATCTTTTATTAGATAAAAAATATTTAAACGAAGATAATTCTTTTACAGAATATACAAAAATATTAATAAAAGAATATTACAAATTAATAAATAATAATGAATAACGAAAGGAAAATATACAAACTTATTGTATTTATTAAATAGTTTAAATAGGATATACTTAAGACTAATTTCAAGAAAAAAAAGATTTTGATTATAAATAAAAGGATATATTAATCAATACAATAAGTTTTAAATATTAATGCTAAAACATTATCAATTTGTTCACTTGATAAGTCTAAATTTTAAATAAAGTACAACAACCATGTGATTATAATAAGTATAAAGCAAGTTGGAAAGGTAAAACTATTATCAAGATAGACAAATGGTTTCCATCATCTCAAATATGCTCTTATTGTGGTGCTAGTACAGGTAAGAAACCATTGAACATAAGAGAGTTTGATTGTCCTTATTGCGAAAAGAAAAATATAGACCGTGATATTAATGCGGCTATAAATATAAAAAATTATGGCTTAGGTCAAATAGATAATAGAAATACGGTAGGAACTATCGAAATATAAGCTTGTGGAGTGTTATCGAGTTTCTAGCACTTATTAGAAATCACGACACTATGAAACAAGAA
>Ga0256842_1002422_pt1 | contig 13412 bp, 10 predicted proteins | sample 4559240metaG_FD_185973 | JGI IMG/M metagenome (GOLD analysis project Ga0256842, IMG submission 185973) | Hydrothermal vent microbial communities from Guaymas Basin, Mexico - 4559-240 | ecosystem: Environmental > Aquatic > Marine > Hydrothermal vents | place: Mexico: Guaymas Basin | collected...
TTGGGTCAATTTACTTATAAGCTCTTGTGTAACTCTTGTCGAAACCTCTTTTCCATTTTCATATGAATTGAGTATATTGTAAGTTGATTTAAACTCAAGAGGGAAAATAACCATTTTTCTTCTACTTCTATGGCTAAAACCGGGAACTTTATATCTTAAGTGTTTTACTCTTACTTTTACATGCCACTCTCCACTTTCTTTATAACTGTCTACTACTCTATAAGAACGAATAAAACCTTTTGTTGCCTCAAATATTTTTTGTCTTGAATGCTCGCTTACCGCAAAACTGTTGGAGCTATCGGAATTTACAGATATACCTGTTTGCTTAATGCTTTTACTATAGCTTCTTGCAGAGGCGATACTTACACCGTTTGTCTGTTTTACAACTTCAATCAAAGCATTTTTTATAGCTTCTGATCTTGTATCTCCAACTCCCTGGGCAATACTATAACTTGTTAATATCTTGGCATTGACACTAAGACCAAGAAACATAAAAAAAATAAAAAAAGCTAATTTTTTCACTCGCCAATCTCCTTTTAACTTATGCCTTAGCCTCTAAAAATCGTTGATGTCATTTACAACTTTACTCTCTCCTAAGTTCTCTTGATATTTTCTATGTTTATGTTTAACTTCCCTTTTATGCTTGCCAAAGTTTTCTACAGCTTCTAGAGTGCTGTATCTCCATACTCTTATAGCACCAACAAATTTTATCTTTTTATCAAGGGTATATCTCCATGTTTTGACTGTAGAGATACCTTTTAAACTGGCTCTTGCACTACTTCTTGCCGAGTTGTTTGTAATCTTTATGATATTTTTAATGCTTTTTTCAATAGTATCCGAATTCGCCTTTACTTCTCTTTCGACATATTTTCTTATTTCTTCACCATTTTTTCTTACTTGTCTTACACTTAAATATCCATTAACTATCTCTGCAATTTGTGCATCCGCATTACTTTTTGCATTCTCTTTTGCTTCAGATTTATATTGGTCATTTATATAATCATCACCACCGTCCAATACATAAGAACCCATACCGTAAGAAACTATCATCGGAGTTCCATCTTTATCATAGGCAAGTCTGACACCAAAAGTTTGAAGATATTTTTTCGGATCTTGAGGAACAAACTCTTTTACATCTTTTCCTCGTCCTCTAATTAAACTTTTTCTATGCAATCTTATATCTTTAACTATTTGTATAGTCTTAGGCGATGCTACAGCTATCACTCCTACAACATAATTACCTCTTTTATCTGTCGCCAAAGCAGTTTGCATAGGAAATAAACCCGCTATACTGCCTGAGGCTTTTTTAATAGCCTGTTTTATAAATTTATCTCTAAAAATATCTTTTTTCATCTTTGGAGTCATATGCTTTAAATCATCTTCACTAACCCCAAGCGAAAGAAGTTCTTTATCAAGTTTTTTCTCTTTAACATCGAGTGATTTATTCAGTACCCTTAGCAATTTACCCAAAAATCCTTTACTATCGGATCTTGGCAGTTCTATGTTTTTTGCATCCGTAGATCTGTCTGAATAAAAACTTTTTATCTTATTGACCACCACATTACCAAATCTTGCCATAAGATATTTGGTTTGCAATTTCATCATCGCTTTGTCATATGCATTTATCAATGCATCTCCAAATTGAGGATCTATAGGCTTTAAAGCGACACTCTGACTTGCGTAAAAGAAAAATTTTCCATTATGTTCTCCAAAGCCATCAATTCCAAACTTATGTATTGCCTTATCCGCCCAATCATCAATAGTGTCTGATGCGGATATATCTACATTATTATTTGGATTGCTAATTTTGTTTTGCTCTTGAACACTTTTTGCATCTATTGTGGCACTATTAACAAAGATAGAACTACAAAAAACAATGATGATAGATAAAAAAATATATTTAATTATTTTCATTTAAAATCTCCCTCTACCAATTTACGGTTTTACTACTGCCAGCTTTTTGCACTACAGTTTCACCTTCCCAATAAGCTAATCCGCTCTTTATATCTGTCAGCGTTAATTGAAAATAGTAATCAACTTTAACCTGCCCATTCCCGAGCGGATTTTTTCTCTCTATTATCTTTCCGCTCAATGAAAAATCCGGTGCTATCATTTGTCCTTTTTTTGCAACAGTTTTTTGGTTGAATTCGGAACTTTTTCTGAGTTGTCTTGCTGAAAAGCTCATTTTATCCTCAGGACCTCCAGCTCTTACAGCAGTTGTAACAACAACTTTTCCGCTTTGCAAAAGTGCTATTCTTATACTTTTAACCAATTGGTCTATATCGATCCTTTGAGTTGTATCATTGACTATATCAGATATAGCCAATACATACCTACCGCCTCCTCGCTTATTTAATGCACCGCTTTTTAGCATAGATTGAACCGCATCCATAGATGCTTTTCTAAAATCTTTATAATCTAATCCCAAAGTTGTAGGGGTTGATGTACCTGCTTTGTCTTCATTAATGTAGTGAGCTTTTCCACCGTGTAAAGGTCCTGTGGTTGCACACCCTGTCAAAAACACCATAGTAGATCCAACTACCACAATATAATTTGATACTTTTTTTGCCATATTCATTTCAATCCCTCCTTTTCACTAAAATAAATTTAACACGATTTACTATTTACCACTCACTGTTTTAACCTAAGGTAAAATCTAAATGATTTAGCTTTTGGATTAGTCGCTATCTTTTGAATACTTTTCAACTCCATAGCATTAATATATAGTGGTAACCACGGAGTCTTATCTACCTCAAAACCAGTATCATCAATCCAACTAATTTTATACTCCAGATTATAACTTGCCTGCTCGTTGTTTTTTATATCAACCTCTGCCAACAATAAACCATTGTGAAGTTTAGATTTAAAACCTACAATTTTAACCTTTTTATTTAAAGGAGTACTATTTACTGTACATTGACTATTATTGCTCCCTAATACATTGCTTGCACTTTTATCAGTCATTGTGCACCCCGTAGAATACAAAAGTATCCCAAAAATCAATAAATATTTTAAAACTTTCATAGCAGAACCTTCCTAAAATTTAATTTCATTATGTATTATATCTCCGCTTTTATTGATTATTCTTATAAAAATCATATAGTTGTTTCTTTTATCCAAGTGTAGCTTTAAGATATCCTTACCCATTGGATTTTTTATTTTTATAGTTGGATTTTTTAATAAAACTCTGGCGATATGAAAATTTTTCGGCAACAGTTTCCATTGTCTGGTGTCTGCTCTATTCATTGCACCCTGATAAACAGACCCTATCAAGCCTCCTATTACGCCTCCTCTTTTTCTCAATTGATACTGTATTACAGTCTGTGTTACAGTTCTTGCTATTGCCCTCACCATAATAGTATGAAACCTTTTCTTAAATTCAGTCTTTATGATTTTATCCATATCGGCAACTTCTTTTGTTCTAACTATTTTTTTTCCATTATTGACTATCAAATACGAATAAGCTTCACTATTTTCTTTAAAAGTAGGCAATGCTATACCAGTATAATATGCTTTGCTTGTAAAAAGAAAAAGTGGGATATCTATCCTCATCTCTTTTTTTGTTGCACCTTGACCATTTTCAAAAAATATCCAAGCATAGTGCTTATTAGATTTTTTTAATCTTATAGATTTGTCTGCTTTTATAGCAAGTTTTAAATCATTTTTAACATAAGATGCTGCTTTTTCATTTCCCTTAATCATGCCGTATGTCTCTTTTAAAAGTTCTGTAGCTTTTCGATAGTCATGAGTATTATAAAAGTATATACCGGCAACATAATTTGTAAATGGATTTACAAAATCAGGATATGGTTTAAAAGCAAAAAGATTTGTATATCGTTTTTCTATTACGCTTGTTGTTTTACTATTTTTAGTAGCTTTTTTAAGATCGAAACCCTTTATATTTTTCTCTTTTAGTTTTTTCTTGTTTTCTTTTTCGATTTTCTTTTTCTCTTGAGCAATCTCTTTTGCAAAAAAAGCCTTTGCTCTTCGTTGTCTGTCCAGTGCCCTATTGAACTCAACTCTTGCATATGCATTTTTGCCCTCACTTAAAAAATCTATACCCTTATATGTATTTACCATTATACCTTCATAAATTTTAGGTGTATAATCCAAAAAAGTATCATTTGTCAAAGTGGCTCCGATATTAGACAAAAGTTTGCCGGCTAAGACTTTTTTATTATACGCTTTTATTTTCTTTTCAGCCTTATCAAAGAAAAATACGCTTTGATTGTAATTATAAGCATATTTTGATATCAAACCGGCATCTAATTGCCAAAGAAGATCATCTTTTTGATTTTTGACTAAATCTTTAGATATTTTTTTAAAATCTTTTATTTTATTCTTACTTTCATAATTGCCTGATTTACCAATTGAACCAAGATTCGGTGTAATTCCGGCGCATCCTGTTAAAAGAAATATTCCTATTATTATAACAATAACACTCTTTATTTTCATACATACCCTCCCATACATATCAAATCTCCAATAACTCCAAGCTAAAAATGCCTTTTATTTGACCTTTAATTCATAAAGTCAATTAGTAAAAAGATCGTGCTTGCACACTAAATAAACAAAATAGTCAAGTTTAAGTAACACTGAAAAACGCCCGAAAATTCTTTATATTCTAAAATACATACACCCTCACAAGTAAAACACGCCAATAGTGCAAATCAAAAACACCTCCCGTTTCAGTTTTACTGCAACAACGCTCTTTAAACATAAATACCTTCTTAATACTTTAAGTAAATCACTTATTTCACTGAACAACTGACAGTATATACCTATTACTGCCCCTCTTGTCAAGACAATTTTTCAAAAAATGGGTAGATAGCCATAGGCATACTTACCCATAATGCATTCTTTTTAATTTGCATATGCCGTTTTGTTTTGTATAATCGACCGTAGAATATTTTTTTAAGGAGGTTTTATGTCGATATTTAAAGGGGCTTTCTTTGCGTTATTTTTTCTGTTTGCTTTTTCTCTAAACGGTTTTTCTGCAAATAAGGACAACGCTGATTATAAGAGCGTGTTGCAGAAGATTATACCACCAACTATTAATTACAGTGTGAAGGTTGTAAAAAATAGTGAATTGAAAGGGTTTGATAAGCTCGATATTTCAATCAAGAGAAATAAGATGGGTTTTATTTCTCACAGGTATCTTTGGGTTTCAAAAGATAAAAAAAATATTGTTCCCATAGTTTTAAAAGTTGGAGCAAATGGCAGAATTGCAAGGGTTGGACCGTCTAAATCAATAGAGCGATTTCCTATTGATGTAGCTTGGTTTTACAAACTTGTGAATTCTATGCCGAAAGATTTAAGAAAATCATACGGAAAGGGAAGGTCGGTTTATATGCTGAGTGACCCGTATTGTCCGTATTGTAAAAGGGAGTTAAAGAAATTAACGGCTCTTGCAAAAGAAAATAAGATTAAGCTCTATATAATACCTTTTGATATTCATGGTAAAAAATCGGAAGAGGCATCCGGGGTATTTTTTAAAATAGAAAAAGAGAAGGGTTTACTTGCAGCTATAAATGCCGTAGAGGGTGCAAGTTATAAAAATGTTGATAGTATAGTTCAAAAACATCAAAAGGATATGAAAAAGTTAAATAAATCCTATAAACCGATATTGGAGAATATAACAAAGACAGTATCAGAGCATGGAATAAACGGTACTCCTGCTATGATAATCAAAACATCTAAGGCTAAAGGATACCTAATTGTAGGAATTTCAGATATAACAAATTATATTAAATAGCAAAATGAAAAAATTAATTAAAAAAGCAGCTATATTGCTTGCATTTTTAATTATCATTTTTGCAGGGGGTGCCTTTTCCGTGTGGCACCTCTTTCTTGATTCTATTATTTCTAACGAGATTCATAAGGCTATCAATATCACAAAAACGGATAAAGATATAAATCTACTTATTGATAAAATAAATATAAATAAAAAATTTCCATATGTTTTACTATCCACAAAATCGGCAAAAATAAAATATAAAAATAATTTTAGAATCGAATCTTATATCATAAAAGATAAAATAAATTTTCTTAGAGCAGTTGTTGCCTATCTTCTAAATAAAAGTTATTACGGTGATATACATATTAATAAACTTAATGCCCATATTACAATAGATAAAGCCACAGGTGACAAATCTACCGTTATGCCCTTAAAAATATACCTTCCTTTTGATGCAGATATAAAAGATGCCCATATTGTGATTAAAAAAGGTAAAAATAGTGCTGTTTTGAAAGGCGGTATATCCGTAACGCAGTATCCTTTAGATATAAACAAGGTATATTTTAAAGGATTTGTAAATAATGCCAAAACAAGTTTTTCTGCAAGAATTCATAATAAAAATATAGCTATACAATTTAAAGCCAACATAAAAAATATCAATAAATTCGGTGTTGATTTTATTAAGGGAGAAGCGAATATAAACAGCTTTAAAACAGTAGAATTTGATGCATCGTTAGATAATCTTTCTTACAAAACGATACACATAAAAAATCCGTTCATCGAAGGCTCTTGCAGTGTGACAAAAAACAGTGTGGAAATAAGCAAATTTACCTTGTTGTCCAATAATGGCTTTTCACTTAAAACAAAAGGAAGAATTGATTTACACAATATAAAAAACAGCGAGTTTGATGGCAGTATTACCACTTCCTATATTGATACAAAACCTTTTATTGCATATATGAAAAACTCTGTATCTGATTATGTTTTGGGTGCTGTTATATCATTGAAAGATTTGAATTTTAAAGGTAAAGTTTTATCGCACAAATTTATTAAGAACGGAAACATATTAGTTAAATCTGCAAAATTTCGCTTCGATAAAAAAAGTTCATTTTTTGAACTTAAAGACTCAAAGGTTTTTATAAATGAAGAAAAAATTAAAATGATAGGAAACGGACATTTTGATAAGATAACCTTTAAAGGTTCTAAAATTGTTGTTTATAGAACAAAGGGTTATTCGTGCGATATGGATTTAAGATATCAGGGTAAGGTCGGCAAACTTATTAGAATTTTTCTTGAAGAAAATGTTTTTTCAAAAAATGATTTAAAGGTGCTGGGAAAAACCGATTCTTTGAAAGGTGAATTTCAGGCTGATACAAAAATTAGGGGATACAGGTGGGCGGCTGAGCCTTATTTTGATTTTGATATCAATATAAAGTTAAATGGGGTTCAATTTAACAATTCAAACATACCGAGTAAATTTGTTAAAACTTGGGGCGATGTTGAGATTAAGAGGGTTGTAAAATTCGGAGAAATAAAAGATTTTTATATACTCTTAAAAAATATCAAAGCGAAGGGCTTAAAATCATCGGTGATAACGCCATATACTAAAATTTCGCTCTTTCCGAAGCTTTTTTTTGACAGCAGATTTAAAGTGGTTTTGTGGCATAAAAATTTTAACTACCTTGAGAATGCCTTAATCCGGCAAGATATATACAATAGCAAAATAGATTTTAATATTGATGGATTTTTTAAGGGAACTACTGATAATTTCAAATATGGAGGATATATAACCGAGCATAATGCGGTTATAAGCGGTGCGGATTATAAAAAATGGAGTATCCGCACAAAAGGCGAGTTTCGTAGAGGCATATTAAATATAAACAGCCTCGATTTTAAGGCTGACGGAAATATGTTTTTGTCTGGAAGAATTAATACGAAAAATTTATCATATTCCGGCAATCTTAAAAGTAGCGATTTCAATTTATCATATCTCAATTATCTGTCTGAGAAAAAGTATATACCGTTAAAAAAGGCTAAACTAAAAGGCGTTTTGAAATTTTCAGGTCAAATGCAGGAATTAAAAAATATTGAAGGTACGGCATCAATACGAGACGGCGAAATTTCAGATAATATAAATAACATAAATGCCGTTGTGAATTTTAACAAAACAAAAGCTACGATAAAAAACGGTGAGTTTGGGTTTTTTGGTAATAGGATAAATCTTAATGCTATTCTTTTTATAAAAAAACGAAGTAGTATTGTCGCAGATTTAAGTTCTAATAATTTTATTTTTAATTTTGATTCTTTGAAGACCGGCAAGGAAGATTATCGTATTGATATACCGCCGATAGATTTAGACATAACTTTTAAGTGCAAAAATGTGACATTAAAAAAGAAACAAGTCTCTGTAAATCTTAAAAGAGCTTTATTAAAATTTTATAATGATAAAACCTTAAGTTATGCAAAATTTCACGCGTATGATTCGCTTTTTGACATTATTTTTCACAAGGGAAAGAATGTAAACATAAATATGAAGGATTATGTAATTTTTTCCTCTATTACGGATTCAAAAATGAAGAACAATCTTTTTAAATTAGACGCAAATCTTCAAACAAAAACTGTTGACAAAATAGAATTAAATAAACTTGCAGGGGATATAAAAATCATTGCCAAACATGGAAGAATTAAGAAAGTTTCAAGTTTAACAAAAATTTTTAGTGCCACAAATGTGCTTGAACTTATTTTTGCTAAAACTAAAATTGAAAATGATATCTACTATGATAAAATAGTAGTTCCGCTTAAACTAAAAAACGGAATTGTGCGAACTGACAAGGTTGCAATACTTTATGGTAGAGACCTAAACATTTTTGCAGATGGTGAATATAATTTAGTAAATAATTTTATAGATATAGATACAACATTTACGACATTTAGAACTATAAATAAGATTATATCAAGTATCCCTATCGTAGGATGGATAATCGGAGGAAAAGAAAAAAGCTTTACCGGAATAAGTTTGAAAATTAAAGGTTATGTGGGTAAGGAAATATCAGTTAAACCTATACCTTTAAAAAGTTTGGGAAAGGGCGTTTTAGGGATAATAGAGAATACAATAACTTTGCCTTTGAGCATATTTGGAGTTAAAGAGTGAGAAATTTTAGAAAAGAACTAAATGATAAAATTCTTATACTTGATGGAGCAATGGGAACCGAGCTGCAAAAGAAGCAGATTTTAAAAACCGGCGACTGTCCGGACTATTTGAATATTACGCACAAACAGGATATAATGGAAATACACAAATCGTATATGGACGCCGGAGCGGATATAATTGTTACAAATACATTTGGAGCAAATAGAATTAAACTTGACGAATTTGGATTGAAAGATAAGGTGTATGAAATTAATTATGGCGCCGTATCGCTTGCAAAAGAGGCTGTGGGTAGCAAATGTTTTGTGTCACTTTCCGTAGGCCCAACCGGTAAATTTATAGAACCTGTCGGAGATAAGAGTTTTACTTTTATAAAGGATGTTTTTAAAGAGCAGGTAAAGGGTGCGATAGATGCAGGTTGCGATCTGTTTTCTTTGGAAACTTTTATGGATGTTAAAGAGCTAAAAGCTGCTATTATCGGCATAAGGGAACTTAGTGATAAACCGATTATAGCTATGATGACATTTGCAGAGGACGGAAGGAGTGTTCTCGGGACATCTCCGGAGGTTTTTGCTGTAATTTTTGAGTCTATGGATGTTGATGTTATAGGTGCAAACTGCTCTGTGGGACCTGATAAGTTAAATGATTTTGTAAAGAGGATGGCTTTAATTACCGAAAAACCTTTAATTATACAACCAAATGCCGGAATACCTCTTCTTATTGACAATAAAACCGTTTTTCCGATTTCTCCTGAAGAGTTTGCTCAATATGCCGATGATTTTGCTCAATATGCTGCGATTGTGGCGGGATGTTGTGGCACATCACCGGAACATATTAGACTTTTAAGTGAAAAACTTTCGGGTAAGAATGTAAAATCAAGAAAAATTAAAAAAAACACAACGCTTGCGAGTAGGTCTGAAATAGTTGAGATAGGAACGGGAAACCCCGTTGTTTTCATAGGAGAAAGATTGAATCCAACGGGCAAAAAAAACCTTAAAAATCAGCTTAAAGAATCAAAAACAGGACTTTATCGAAAGGAAGCGATTACGCAGGTGGAGCACGGAGCAAAAGTACTTGATATTAATGTAGGAATACCGATGATTGACGAGGCATTAATGATGAAGAAGTGTGTTTTGGCAGTTCAAAGCGTTGTTTCCGTGCCCTTAGTTGTGGATTCTTCTAACTATAAGGCTCTTGAAGAGGGTTTAAAAGCAAGTGACGGTAAGGTTCTTGTAAACTCGGTAAACGGTTCTCAAGAAAGCATGGATGCCGTTTTGCCCCTTGTAAAAAAATACGGTTCTGCATTTCTTGCTTTGTTGCTTGATGATACGGGAATTCCCGAAACAGCCGAAGGAAGAGTTGAAATATTGGAAAGAATAATTAAAGAGGCTGAGAAATACGGTATAAAACAGGAAAATATAATTGCTGATTCTTTGGCATTGACAGTAGGAAGTGATAAAAAAAGGGCTTATGAAACCTTGAGAACTATAAAGATTGTAAAAGAGAAATACGATATACCGACAACCTTGGGATTGAGTAATGTGTCATTCGGTCTGCCTAATAGAACGCTTGTTAATTCATCTTTTCTTGCTATGGCGATTTATAACGGTCTTGACAGTGCAATTGTTAATCCTTACGACAATCTTTTGTGGCAAATTAAATATTCAAGCGATTTAATAGTCGATAGAGATAGGGATGCTTCGATATATATAGAAAATGCGTCTGAAATTAGTTTAACAGGAACAAAAAACCTAAAATCTCAAAAAATAGAATCCGGATTTGAAGAGAATTCATTGGAAGATAGGTTGTTTATGTGTGTTGTTGAGGGAAACGAAGATGAAATTGTTGATTTAACTACACAAATGCTTCAAAAAACGGAGCCTTTAAATGTCGGAAATGAAGTTTTGATACCTGCACTAAAAGTTGTTGGAGATTTGTATGATAAGGGAATATATTTTCTTCCGCAGATGATAAAATCCGCCAATGCGATGAAAAAGGCATTTAATAAATTAAAAGAGGTTATCAAGCAAAAGGGAGAAAAGCAAAAAGAAGGCAAAAGTATTGTTATTGCTACAGTAAAAGGCGATATCCATGATATAGGTAAAAACATTGTTTCCCTACTTCTTGAAACAAACGGTTTTGAAGTTGTAGATTTGGGAAAGAATGTCGAAGATGATACGATTATTAAAGCCATCGAAAAATATAATGCCGCTGCTGTGGGTTTGTCAGCGTTGATGACAACAACTATGATAAATATGAAATCCGTTGTAGATAAAATTAGAAAAAAGGGATTAAATGTAAAGATTATGATTGGCGGTGCTGCGGTCACGGAAGATTTTGCAAAAAAAATAGGCGCCGATTTTTATGCCAAGGATGCTATGGAAGCCGTAAGGATGGCAAAAGAGAATGTATAAAATTTTGATAGTTGATGACGACGAACAGATGAGGGTTGCTCTGTGTGCTACAACCAAACATTTTGGATTTGAATCAAAATCTGTAAAAAACGGTGCTGAGGCTTTGAAGCTTGTAGCGAAAGAGGATTTTGATGTTATTGTAAGTGACTTAAAAATGCCCAAAATGGACGGCATTGAACTTCTTGAAAAGGTTAAAGAAATAAAGGATATCCCATTTGTTATGATAACGGCTGTAGGGACCATACAAAACGCCGTTGAATCTATGAAACTTGGTGCTTTTGATTTTATACTTAAACCTTTTTCTGCCGAAACTTTTAAAAAAGTTATAGATCTTGCCATATCGCATAAAAATATATACAAAAATGCACACATAGTAGCTTCATCAAAGGCAAGGGATCAGAAGCATTTTGTTGTTGAGAGTCAATCTATGAATAATATTCTAAAAATTGCATCTAAAGTGGCTAAGACCGATGCTACGGTTTTATTAGCAGGAGAGAGTGGAACGGGTAAAGAGATGCTTGCAAAATATATTCATATCAACAGTCCGAGGCGCAATAAAAAATTTGTTGCTATAAATTGTGCTGCGATTCCAGCCAATCTTTTAGAAAGCGAGCTGTTTGGATATGAGAAGGGTGCATTCAGCGGAGCTAATAAAACACATCAGGGTAAATTTGAGCAGGCTAATCAGGGAACTTTGTTGCTTGATGAAATAACGGAAATGCCACTTGAATTGCAGGTGAAAATATTACGGGTTCTGCAGGAAAAGACCGTTGATAAAATAGGTTCCAAGACTCCCGTAAATATTGATTTAAGAATTGTATGCACAACTAACAGAAATATTGAAGAAGAGGTAAAGAAAGGCAATTTTAGAGAGGACTTGTACTATAGAATTAATGTTTTCCCGATTAAGATACCACCTTTAAGGGAAAGAAGTGAGGATATTGAACCCCTGTCTATGTTTTTTCTAAAAAAATATTCTCAAAGATTTGGTAAAAATATAACCTCGATATCGGAAGACGCCCTAAAAATTTTACAGAAATACAACTGGCCTGGAAATGTAAGAGAATTAGAGAATGTTATTGAAAGGTCAGTTGTTTTATCGGATTCAGATGTGATTCTAAAAGAAGATATATTTCTGCATAATCTGTAAATTTAATCGTTTAAATCAATATTTTCTGCTATATTCTGCAGGCATTGAGCTACAAAAAGTATATGTTCACCCAAATCAACACCAAGTTCGTCTGCGCCTTTATTTATATCATTTCTATTTACGCCTTTTGCAAAACCTTTATCTTTCAACTTCTTTTTTATAGATTTCATTTTAAGATTTTTTAAGTTCTTTTCGGGTCTCACGAGTGCATACGCATACAAAAAACCGCTTAATTCATCAACTGCAAAGAGGGTTTTTGCCATTAATGTTGTCCTTGGTGTGTTTGTGTACTCAGCATGACCCATTATAGCCTCTATTATGTCATTATCCACACCTTTTTCTTTTAGAATTTCGGCGCCCTTGTAAGGATGATTTTCAGGATACCTTTCGTAGTCAAAATCATGAAGGAGTCCCGTTATACCCCATCTATCCGCATCCTCGTTGAATTTTTTCGCATAACATCTCATAGCAGCCTCTACGCACAATGCATGCCTTATCAGACTTTCGCTTTTCGTATATTCCTTTAATAATTTAAACGCATCTTCCCTATTCATAATCACCCCTTATTTGCTATAAAATTTAAAAATTTTTTATATTTTGCGCACTTTATCGTCAGCACTTTAGTTTAGGTTAAACATAACCATCTTGATATTTGTCATCTCGTCTATAGCAAAGCGCACGCCTTCTCTTCCTATGCCGCTCATTTTGTTTCCACCGTATGGCATATGGTCGACCCTAAATATCGATGTGTCGTTTATCATTACGCCACCAACGTCGAGATGCTCTATAGCGTAGTTTGCTTTCTTTATGTCGTTTGTGTATATACCGGCTTGAAGACCATAATCGGAATCGTTTACATGCTGAATGGCTTCTTCAAAATTATCGTATTCTACTATCGATACAATCGGAGCAAAAACCTCCATACACATAATGCGCATATCCTTTGTTGTATTTCTCAAAACG
>Ga0256842_1002423_pt1 | contig 13411 bp, 12 predicted proteins | sample 4559240metaG_FD_185973 | JGI IMG/M metagenome (GOLD analysis project Ga0256842, IMG submission 185973) | Hydrothermal vent microbial communities from Guaymas Basin, Mexico - 4559-240 | ecosystem: Environmental > Aquatic > Marine > Hydrothermal vents | place: Mexico: Guaymas Basin | collected...
ATAATGTTTTATCTCGTAAATTAATTTTTACTTGATTGTTTTCCATTTGGCTTTTAATATTTTTTAGTGCTTGCATTTATAACCTTCTTCTGTGTTTTAATATATTTGCTGAATGATAGTACAACGGGGGCGCGGGTGAGTGACGACGACATTTGAAAGTTTGGTTTCAGATGTTGTTGCTCACTCCTCCCGCTTGTTGCCTGGCGCTAATGCGCCGGGTAACAAGCGGGTGTTCAGCCCGCGCCCCCGTTGCCTCGGTAAGCGAAGCGTCCGAGGCAACGGTTGACTTCACCGATAGGTTTACCTGTTCGGTGCTAGGTTTTGTTGTGTGTTTTAGTCTAATTTACTTTTAAAATCGTTAATAACTTCTTTTGTATATTTATTCATATCTTCTAAAATATCAAATTTTAAAATAATGCTTATAAAATCTTTAATAGAATATGGCTTTATATAAACATTATATTTATCACTTTTAGATTTTACAATTTGATAATCAAAAAATTCTTTTGTATCTTGATGTATTTGTGGTGCAATAAATGATAAATATTTTATAAAATGATTTGCAAATTCTTCATTGGAAAATAAATGCCTAATAACAGATGTAGTTTCATGATTTAATTGCTGTGTTTTATTTCTTATCAAAGTTACTTCTATTAGCCAATATATTGTTTTAGAAAATACTTCAATATCGCCTATATTTCCTGGTGCATGTGAATATGGTTTTCCAATATGATCTGCTTTATAATTTGGTCTGATTATAAATTTATTTTTATATTTTAATGCTATTAGTATTGAAATAAAGAATTCTAATTTTAAAGGTTCTGGTATTTCTTTAAATTCTTCTATTACTGTGGTTTTAGAACCAATTTTTTCTATACTCTCAACAATGATTTCTTCTGTAATTTTATAATCTTTTATAATATTAAAAAGTTGTTTTGTATAAATATCACCTTTTATTTTATCTTCTTCTCTATATTTATAAGCAATATCCAAGAAATTATCTGTGTAATTTTCAAATTTATTGAAAAATAATATTTCATTATTTTTTTCTTCGTCTGTTAAATCAAAATCTACATTACAAATTTCTTTAATATAATCAAGTTTATTTTCATTAATTTGAATTAGCTTTTTACCTGAATATTTTATTGTGATAAAACCAGATATAATAAAAAATCTTCTTACTACATCTGGATAATCTTTCATAGTCGTTTTATAATTTGTAGTTAAACTATAATTTTTTTTGATAAAATCAAAAGTAGTATCATAATCTTTAAATTTATTATTTTTTATAATTTCTAAAAATTCATCTACGTCGCCATTTTTACTAAAAGTAGCTATAATAAATTGCTCGTAACTTAAATATTTATTTTGTTCTTTTAATTCTAATAAAACTTTTAAAATAAATTTGAAAAAATTAAAATCATTACTAACATTCCTATATGGAGATTTTCTATTATATTTCATTGCTTGTATAGAAAAAGCTTCTTGTTCATCTATTTCTCTATTTATTAACATTTTTGCTATTTTTGAAAGTTTAAATTCTTTTTTATATCTTGCATATACAAAACCAAGTTCGCATAAAGCTCTCATATAAGTCCAAAATCTTGATTGGTAGCCTTTAGGAAAGCCACCATCTGCATTTCTTGTACTATTTACTTCAATTACTAAATCTTTAATGTTATCGATAGTTGTAGAATTATTAATAATTATATCTTTGCTTGTAACAATACCTTCTAAATATAAAGTAGATACAATATCTAGCAATATATTATCATCTAAAATTTTTCCTTCAAAATTTTTTATAGTAGTTAGGATATCAATATATCTTTCAGGATTTCTTACAGCAGTATCAAATGCCATTTGTTTATAAGTTGTTGTTCTTTTTTTTCTTTTTGCCATTTCTCTTTTCCTTAAAATATTTTGTTTAATCTCTTCAATTTTTTGTAAATTAAACATATAATAAATTTCTGCTTCTTTTTTGCTGATATTATATTTTGATGCTATTTGTGTAAATGATAGATTACTAAATCTTCTATCCACCCATACATTAAATTCAATATCAAACATCATAATTAATTACCAAAACTTCTTCAATTTGTTTAACTGAATTATCATGATAACTTATGTAATTACTTTTAATTTTTTTTACATTATATTTTTTCATCCAATCTATAAAAATATTATTTACTCTGCCTTTATAATGTGTAACATTTGATATTGCAAATTTTATATTTCTTTGGTGCAAATTATCTAAGAAATTTAATAGTTCATATTCTTTTTTTTCATTCCATATTTTATTATACTCGCTAAATGTAATTAAATATGGTGGATCTAAATACATAAAATCACCATCTTTAAAGCCATTTTTGATTATAAAATCTTTAAAATCTAAATTTTCAAATTTTATATTTTTGTTTTTTACAAATTCAAAATAATCACCTAAAGCTTGTAAAACATTTTTATTAAAATCCACATTTCCAACAGGAACATTAAACTCACCTTTTGAATTAAATCTTATCATCCTATTAAAACCATAAATTAATAATAAATATAACAGTAGATAATTTTTATTTTGCAGTTTATTAAAATCTTGTTTTAATTTATCATAACCTTGTTTATTGTATTTGGCATAGTATGTTTTTTTATATTCTTGTTTTAACTCTTTTGGAACAACATCTTCCAAAAAAGATCTTGATAAATTATATTTTTTTATGTAGTTTAATGCTTCATTTATGAAATTCATTTCATTTGCTTTTTGTTGTAAAAAGATATGTAAATTGTATATATTTTCATCTATATCATTTAAAATATATTTTTTTGCTTCAACATTTAAAAAAACAGTTCCACCACCAACAAAAGGCTCTATAAAAGTATTAATATTCTTTGGAAAATATTGTTTAATTTCTTTAATTAGTTTATATTTATCTCCAACATAGAACATAGGTGATCTTCTAATTTTTTGCATTTTCTACCTTTGTAATAAAAAGATATTCTCTATGGTTATCAAATTCTGTTTTACCTGTATTAAATTGTTGATGTTCTTTCTCATATATTTTTGTAGTTCCAACAGATTTTAAAATCTCTTCAATTTCTTCTAATGTAATTTTATTTTTTGATGAATTACTTTTTGAATTATATGTATTATTATAAGAAACTGCAAAATATTTTGTTTTTATAGAATGAACAAGCTCATATAATCTTTTTTTTGCACTAACTCTACAATAATCACTCATATTTTCAGGTTCAGGTTTAAGTGCTACTCCATATAGTTTTGGTTTTTTCCAAGTTGTTAAATTTTCTAACACATGGTAAAATCTACTATATTGTCTTGAGTTATAAGGTGGGTCAATATATACTATATCAGTTTTTATTTTTTTTGCTAATAAGTTTGCATCTTCTTTATAAATAGTTATTTTACTTTTTGATTTGATTGGTTCAATTGGCTTTAAAAAAAATTTATCTTCAATATGCTGTTTCTTAAAATAAGCATCATAATGCCCCACTGTATTTGCTATTTTATCTACAGAATATAACAATGACGCTATCAAAATAGAATATTCTTTATCTGTTAAGTTGTCTTTATTTTCTTCTATATTTTCTCGTATAAATCCTATAATTTTAGATGAATTATAACTGAAATATTTACCTCCAAAATTTTTAGAAAAATAGTTATCCTCTAAATCATCAGGATTTATATTGTTATAATTTCTAATAATATTATTTATTTTTTCTTCATCAAAGCTAATTTGATCAAAAAAAGCTTTATAAATAATATTATTTGAATGTAGAAAATCATTGATTATAACCTCTTTGTATTCATTGATAGCTACACTTGAAACTATTCCTGTTCCAGCAAAAATATCTGTAAAACTCCTTATATCTTGACAATCTTGTTTTACAATTGAAAAAATCCAATCTAATAATTTTTGTTTATTGCCTATATATCGTCTATTATGTAGTTGGTGATAATTATTTTTTATTTTTGGTAGAAAATACTTATATTCAGTAACTTTTGTTATAGAGCTTTCATATATTGGTTTTTCTATTTCTAAAAAATCAAATAAAGTTTTTTGTTCCCCTTCTGATACATAATCAATAGTATTTTCTTTTGATAATTGACTAAAAAAACTATAACTATCATTTTTTGAAATTATTAAAAAGTCAATTACTTTAATACCTATTAACTTTCCAGCTTCTGTAATTTTTTTTACAATATCTTTATCATTTTGGCTTGGAGTTGCATTACCTGTTGGGTGGTTATGTATTAAAATAATACTTGAAGCATTTAATTCTATCGCTGGATGAAAAATTTCTCTTGGATGAAATAAACTTTTATCTATTGTGCCAACACTTATAGTTTCTTTTTTTATTAATTCATTTCTTGCATTAAGATAAAAACATACTAAATATTCTTTTTTCTTATCTCTTAACTCATAAGAAAGAGAAAGTATGTCTTGTGAATTTTTAATAATTATTTCATTTTTATTTTCATCATAAAATCTTTTTACTAATGAAATGGCAGAAACAATTTGTAATGCTTTAGCTTCTCCAATTCCTGAAATTGTTTTTAATTCATCTATTGTAATATCTAAAAATTTATGTCCAAATTTTTTAATAATTTGATTAGATAATTTTTGAACATTTTTGCCTTTTATTCCACTACCTAGTAATATAGCCAATAAATCAGTTTTTGATAAAGAATCTGCTCCATATTTTAATAGTTTTTCTCTTGGTCTTTCAACTTTTGGTATATCTTTGATTTTTGCCATATTCTTTTTGTCTTTTTTAATAAAATTTTACCATAATAATCTTGTTTTTTCACTTTCACACAACGGGGGCGCGGGTGAGTGACGACGACATTTGAAAGTTTGGTTTCAGATGTTGTTGCTCACTCCTCCCGCTTGTTGCCTGGCGCTAATGCGCCGGGTAACAAGCGGGTGTTCAGCCCGCGCCCCCGTTGCCTCGGTAAGCGAAGCGTCCGAGGCAACTATTTATTCAACGAACATTATATCCCAAATAACTCCAAATAACAAAATTAAATCCCATCGAGAATGTCCTTTAATTATTTAAAAATATGACAAATAGCAATGTTTTGAAGATATTTTGAATTTATATGTTGGTTTCCTTAAAAATAAGATGTCCTTTTAATCTTTTTAGAGCATTAAAAAGGACAAAGTGTTGATTTAATTGTTGAAAAATCCATTAAAAGGACATTATGTCCCTTAAACTTTTGAGATATTTTAAGATGCAGAAAAAGAAAAAGTCACTTGATATTGTTCATGATAAAATTTATTTTAATCATTAGTGCTTTCTTTATGAAAAACTTTACTATAGAGCAAATGTATACCAAATGTAAAACTTCCAAGAACAAGCCCGACAAATAATTCTCCTAGAAGTGATGGCATAAAGTGTAGAAGTTCATGAATTTGGTGAACATTATGCATAAAGATACCACCGGCGACGAGTAGCATAGCGAATGTTCCTATGACCGTGAGGGCTCGTATGACTTTTGGAAGTGATATGACTAAGAGGCGGCCGAGTTTGTGGATTATGCTTTTTTGATTGTGGGCTTTTTCGATGAGGGCAAAGCCAAAGTCATCCATGCGTACCAACAGGGCTACAAATCCATACACACCGATGGTTGCCAAAAAAGCTACGACTGTAACTGCAATAATCTGGATAAAAAGAGGCTGCTGCAGAACTGTTCCAAGAGCGATGATGACTATTTCTATGGAGAGAATAAAGTCTGTTCTTATGGCAGAATTTACCTTTTTTGCTTCTACTTGTAAAAGCTCTTTTTCACTTAGGTTTAGTTGGCTCTCTTTTTTTTCTTTGTGACCGCTTAGATATTCGTAGATCTTCTCTGCACCTTCATAGGCCAAGTATGTTCCTCCAAGCATTAGTATGGGTACTATTGCCCATGGAGCAAAGGCAGAGAGCAAAAAGGCTATAGGAAGAATAATAAGCTTGTTTCTAAATGAGCCTTTTGTTATAGCCCATAGAACAGGAAGTTCACGTGATGAGGCAAAGTCGGATGCTTTTTGTGCATTGACTGCCAAGTCATCACCAAGTATGCTTGTGGTCTTTTTAGCAGCTACCTTACTAACTACTGCTGCATCGTCGAGAAGTGTGGCTATATCATCTAAGAGTGCAAAAAATCCACCTGTCATATTAACTCCTACTCTCTTCAACACACAGATACTTTGCACTGTACCAATCGGCTATTGCTGCATCACTGTAGTAATATTCACGTTGCGTGAGCGGAATAACGGAATTTCGTAATTTTGCCCGAAGAATGCCAATAATAATAAAAGAGAGCAGGAGAGTGGCACCTGCTATAAAATAGTCATAAAAATACCATACTCCCACGGTAAGAAGATAGATACTGTATTGTAAAACGATACGCAAGAGTAGCGAGATATATTTACATTTTTGAGAATGTAGTTTTGGTGTTGGTTCTATAAGATTGATGATCTCTTCATTCATAGCAAGATTATAACTAAAAAAAGGAAAAATATATGAGTAAGAGATAAAAACTAAACTAACTTTAGTCAAATTCACTAAACTTTCTTGATAAAACTTGCAACTATTAACTTTTTTTGCTAAAATTCTCTAAAAAATTAAAAGGATTATGAAAATGGCTAAACATCAATTTCAAACAGAAGCAAATCAAATTTTACAATTAATGATACACTCACTCTACTCAAACAAGGAGATATTCCTGCGTGAGCTTATTTCAAATGCATCAGATGCACTTGATAAGTTAAATATGTTAGTTTTAACAGATGAGAACTACAAAAATGTAAAGTTTGACCCGCGTATTGAGATCAAAAGAGATAAAGATGCAAAACTCTTAACTGTTGCAGATACTGGTATTGGAATGAATGAAGAAGATTTAATGAATAATCTTGGGACAATTGCAAAGTCTGGTACAAAAGCATTTTTAGAACAAATGACAGGTGATCAAAAAGTTGATTCTCACTTGATCGGTCAATTTGGGGTAGGTTTTTATGCAGCATTTATGGTTGCTGACAAAGTAGAAGTTATTACAAAAAAAGCAGGTGAAGAGAAGGCTTATAAATGGATAAGTAACGGAAGTGGTGAATTTGAGATAGAAGAGACGACAAAAGAAGGACATGGTACTGACATCATACTTTATCTTAAAGATGACGAGACAGAGTTCTTAGAAGAGCACCGCATAGAAGCGATTGTGAAAAAATACTCTAATCATATTCCATTCCCTATTTTTATGGACAAAGAGAAGTTTATTCCTGCAAAAACAGATGATGATGGCAAAGAGATTGAGCCAAGTAAAACTGAGATTGAAAATGTACAGATTAACTCGGCAAATGCGCTCTGGACACTTCCAAAGAGTGAGTTAAAAGATGAAGACTATATTTCATTTTATGAGTCTCTTGCACACTCAAATGAAGAACCACTTAAATGGATGCATCACAAAGCTGAGGGTGCAATAGAGTACACAACACTCTTTTACATTCCAAGTAAAGCACCAATGGATATCTACAGAGTTGACTATCAGCCAGGGGTAAAACTTTACATCAATCGTGTATTTATTACAGATGATGACAAAGAGCTTATGCCAACGTACTTACGTTTCTTGCGTGGTGTGATCGACTCAAAAGATCTGCCGCTTAATGTCTCACGAGAGATATTGCAATCAAACCCTGTGATGGCGAAGATTAGAAATGCATCAGTAAAAAAAGTACTCTCTGAACTTGCTAAAATGATGAAAAAAGAGCCAGAAAAATATGATACATTCTACAAAGAGTTTGGAAATGTACTTAAAGAGGGACTTTACAGTGACTTTGCTAACCGTGAAAAGATATTAGAACTACTCAAGTTCCATACGCTCAATTCTGATGAGATGACAACAATTGAAGAGTTTGTTAAAAATCTCAAGGTGAATGGCGAAGCCAGAGAAGGTGACCTGGGTCAAGATGAAGAGAAGAAAGAGATCTACTACCTTGCAAACAAAGCATCGGTAGATATGCTTAAACACTCTCCTGTGCTTGAGAAGTTCAAAGCACGCGGAATTGATGTACTACTACTTAATGAAGAGGTAGATACTATTATCTTCCCAATGGTTACAGAGTATAAAGAGTATAAGCTCATTCCAGTAGCAGATGCAAAATTTGAAGAGAGCGAAGATGAGAAAAAAGCTAAAGAAGAACTTGTAAAAGAGTTTGAGCCACTTGCAAAAGAGTTCAAAACGACACTTGGTGATGCTGTTAAAGAGGTTGAAGTGACAACTGAGCTTACTGAATCTCCAGTAGCATTGAAAGTTGACAAAGATGATCCGGCATTTATGATGGCACAAATGATGAAACAGATGGGTCAAGCAGGCGATGTTGAAGAGCCGGCTCCAATTTTACAGATTAATCCAAAGCATGAATTGATTGAAAAACTGAAAAGTTCAAGTGATCAGAACCTTATTGAGGATGCTGCACATGTACTTTTTGATCAGGCGAAACTCTTTGATGGCAGAGAACTTGATGATACTGCTGAATTCGCAATGCGTCTAAACCGTATTATCTCAAAAGCAATATAATTTTTTGGATGGGTGCAATTGTAGCACCTATTCATTTTTTCACCATTTCTTCACTTTTTATTTACTTTTAACACAAAAATATGATATGTTACTTTTATGTTACAAAAATTAAACTTTTTTCGCAAACAGGCTACAAAAGAATCAGAATCAGATAATGTTGAACTTTTAAGGCAAAGTGCCATAGATGTATGCAACGCTCTTTTGTCAGGTAAATTAGCACAGCTTAATATGCAAGACTACACATATGATACTAAAGAAGCTGTTGCAGAACTTGGGCTTGATGAAGAGATGGTTGAACAGTTGGTAGATGATTATGTGGCACAGATAATCAAAGCAATTATTCAGTTTGATGAGTATATGGAAAAACTGCAATACTCTAAAGCAAACAAAATAGAGTTAGACTATACCCCTTTTAGAGATCTAGCACACAAGAACTTGGGAGTAGCACGCAATCTTCGTATAAAAGATGCTGAAGTGCTTTTATATGAGTTGATGAAAAAAGATGACCTTAATTATCTGCTGACATGTTTGGAAGCTCTTAAAGTGTGTGCAATTAGATTGCGTCCAAAATGTGCTTATGACACAATCAAACTTATACAGATAAAAAATTCCCTCTAACTATGTTATTTTTCACGTAAAGAGTGTGAAATCTGTTCAAGCTTTCCTTTTGGTTTGACAATAACTTGAGCCTCTTTTTTTTCCGGCGGTAAAATAAAAGCAAGTAGTATAAATATAAACGAAAAAGCAATTCCACCTAATATACTTAGTATTACTTTTAATTTAAAATCATTCATGCCCTGCCTTACTTAAGAACTTTTTTCCTGCTCACTTGTCATATATGTCCAAAACTCTTTATGTGTGTATCCTTTGTTTAAAAAGAAAAGCTGTAAAATAGCCACTCTGTAGAGTGTTATAAGCATTTTTGCGTAAGGAATAAAAAGACTCAAACTCACGAAAAGGGATTGCTCTTTATCCCCTTTTGATTCTATCATCTCTTGCATACCGATATTTTTGCTTAGATAGAGACCAAATAGTATTGACATAACGAAGTTAAGGATAAGTCCAAATATCATATATGCTAAAAAATCTTGTTCATACATTCCTGCGATCATAATTGTTAAATCCTTGATAAATTATCTCTTTTAGTAGTATTCTATCTAAAAAGAGATCAATTAAAGATTAGACTTCTAAAAGTAACAAAATTCTGATATTAAAAATATTACTAAAAAGAAAAACTTTCTTTAAACATCTTTGTACTATACTAAACTTACAAATTATGAACAAAGGTAATTTTATGGAAACTAACCTCGTAATAGAGGGGGTTAAATTTATGTTTTTAGGAATGGGGACTGTATTTGCATTCCTAATTGTAATGATATTATTTATCAATTTAATGTCATATGTAATACATAAATTTTTCCCTGAGCCACAGCCGAGTGCAGATACACAACAATCAGCTGCACAACAAAATAACAAAAAAATAGTTGCAGCTATTACGGCAGCAATTGCACATCATAGACAAGGTTAAGGATTATAATGGCTAAGAAATATATAGATGTAATGGATACAACTTTTAGAGATGGTTTCCAGTCAGTTTTTGGCGGGCGCGTATTGATGAATGACTTTTTTCCGGCAGTAGAAGCGGCTAAAATGGCAGGTATCACTCACTTTGAGTTCGGTGGAGGGGCACGTTTTCAGTCACTTTACTTCTACCTCAGAGAAGATGCGTTCGAGATGATGGATAAGTTTCGTAAAATTGTTGGACCGGATGCAAATCTTCAAACGCTTGCTCGTGGTGTAAATACAGTAATGCTTGACACAGGTAGTAAAGAGCTTATTGATCTTCATGCAAAGATGTTTAAAAAACATGGTACGACAACTATTCGTAACTTTGATGCTTTAAATGATATTGAAAACTTAAAATATTCAGCTGAGAGAATTAAGCATCATGGACTTAAGCATGAAGCAGTTGTTACGATGATGGACTTGCCACCTGGATGTCAAGGTGCTCATACTGTGGAGTTTTATGAAAAAACACTTCGCGATATTTTAGACAGTGGTCTTGCCTATGACAGTATCTGTTTTAAAGATGCAAGTGGTACTTCAAATCCTCAAAAAGTATATGAAACAATCAAAATGGCAAGAAACTTATTACCTGAAGGAACACATCTACGACTACATACGCATGAAACTGCCGGTGTTTCCGTTTCTGCATATATGGCAGCACTTGAAGCTGGTGTTGATGGTATTGATATGGCCGCTTCTCCTGTAAGTGGAGGAACAAGTCAACCGGATATCCTTACAATGCTTCACGCAACAAAAGGGATGAATTTTGATCTTGGCGGTTTGGAGATTGGTAAAATTTTGACCTATGAAAAAGAGTTACAAGAGTGTCTAAGTGACTATTTCGTTCCTCCTGAAGCGACAATGGTCTCTCCAATTATTCCATTCTCTCCAATGCCAGGTGGTGCACTTACTGCAAATACACAGATGATGCGTGATAATGATATGTTGGATAAATTTCCAGAAGTTATTGCTGCAATGCAAGAGGTGGTTGAAAAGGGTGGATACGGTACATCTGTAACACCTGTTTCACAATTTTACTTCCAACAGGCGCTTAACAATGTAATGCAAGGTCCTTGGAAAGTGATAGCTCCAGGTTATGGAAAAATGGTTCTTGGATACTTTGGTAAAACACCGGTTGAACCAGATCCAGAGGTAGTTAAAATTGCTTCAGAGCAGTTAAAGTTAGAGCCAACAACTGAAAAAGCTTTAGATTTAGCTGATGCGGATCCTGAAAAATCTTTAGAGAGTTGGATTAACAGACTAAAAGATGAAGATATTGAGATCACTGAAGAAAATATCTTAATTGCAGCGGCTTGTCATGAAAAAGGTATCGCTTTCTTAAAAGGTGAAGGCAAATTAAACGTACGTAAAATATCAGAAATGAAAAAAGATTGTGAAGAAGGAAGTTCAAGTATGGGTAGCGGAAATTATACAGTAGTAGTAGATGGTCAAAAGTTTAGTGTTCAAGTAGCAGAAGGTGATGCAGACATTCAAGTAACTGCAGTAAATGGCGAGAGTGCAGCTCCTGCCGCCGAAGCAGCTCCAGCAGCAATATCAGGTGAAGGTGTAGATATTAAAGCACTACTTCCAGGTAATGTTTGGAAAATCGTAGCTAACCCAGGTCAGAGTGTGAATGAAGGTGATGTGATCATGATTCTTGAATCTATGAAAATGGAGATAGATGTTGTTGCGCCTAAAGGCGGCGTTATTAAATCTATCAACGTAGCTACAAATGATAAAGTTGTAGAAGGTCAAGTCGTAGCAGTCTTAGGATAAGCAGATGAAAAATATTGTAATGAAATTACTTGCATCAATGATGCTTTTTGCATTTGCGTTTTCTGTAAATGCAGCTGCTTCAGAACATGTGACAGCACAAAAAGAGGTTTCATCGACTCATAAAGAGGAGAATTATCAAGACAAACCCTTTAATGAAATGATTGTTGGTTTTTTAAAATCAACTGGTATTGTAGCTCTTGTTAATCCTCGTGATGATGAAATGAGTGCTACAGGGCAGCCGATGAGCAATTTTCATAAGGGTCTTGGTCGTGTTATTATGATTCTTGTGACTTTTTTACTCTTTTGGTTGGCTATTGCAAAGGGCTTTGAGCCTCTTTTACTCCTTCCGATTGCATTTGGTGGACTTTTAGCCAATATTCCTATTGCCGGAATTGCCGGTCCACATGGTTTTTTAGGGGTTATTTATCAGGCAGGTCTTTCAAATGAGCTTTTCCCAATTATAATTTTTATGGGTGTTGGAGCAATGACAGACTTTGGTCCACTTCTTTCAAATCCTAAAACAGCACTTCTTGGCGGGGCTGCTCAGTTTGGTATTTTTGGAACATTGGTTGGTGCTATGGTACTTTCGCAAATGGGTTTTGTTGATTTTACATTGCAACAGGCATCTGCAATCTCAATTATTGGTGGTGCGGATGGTCCGACATCTATTTTTATTGCAACAAAACTTGCACCTGAACTATTAGGAGCAATTGCCGTTGCATCATATTCATATATGGCAATGGTACCAATTATTCAACCGCCAATTATGAAAGCATTGACAACTGAAAAAGAGCGAAAAATAAAAATGAGTACACTTCGTCATGTTTCTCGTTTGGAAAAGTTAGTTTTTCCTATTTTAGTTCTTGTTTTAGCTATTTTGGTTTTACCAGAATCTACACCACTAATTGGTGCATTTATGTTTGGTAACTTCTTAAAAGAGTCAGGTGTTGTTGAGCGTCTTAATGATACGCTTCAAAATGCTCTTATTAACATTACTACGATCTTTTTAGGTTTAGGTGTTGGTTCAAAACTTGCAGCAGATCAGTTTTTAGTTCCTGAGACTATGTTTATTATGGTTCTTGGAATTATTGCATTTTCTGTAGGTACTGCAGCAGGTGTGCTTATGGCAAAACTGATGAATCTCTTTCCTGGACATCAAATTAATCCATTAATTGGTTCAGCAGGTGTTTCAGCTGTTCCTATGGCAGCTCGTGTATCAAATAAAGTTGGTATGGAGTATGACAGAACAAATATGCTTCTTATGCATGCGATGGGTCCGAATGTTGCGGGTGTTATTGGTTCAGCCGTAGCAGCTGGAGTATTAATCTCACTCTTTCAATAACTAAAATTTAAATAGCGACGCACTTGCTGCGTTGCTTCTTCCTCACGTACAAAAGTACGCTTCGTCATCAGCGCCTTGCAATTACATCACTCTTTAAATTTATTCGACGTAATTATTTTTTATAGATTTCTGAAAAGTTTTCTGGCTCCCAATGTCCT
>Ga0256842_1002424_pt1 | contig 13410 bp, 14 predicted proteins | sample 4559240metaG_FD_185973 | JGI IMG/M metagenome (GOLD analysis project Ga0256842, IMG submission 185973) | Hydrothermal vent microbial communities from Guaymas Basin, Mexico - 4559-240 | ecosystem: Environmental > Aquatic > Marine > Hydrothermal vents | place: Mexico: Guaymas Basin | collected...
GATACTCCCAGTCAAAGGATTAGCTCCAAATAGACCACCACCTCTTTTCTTCAACTCTCTTTTGTCGATCCTAAGTCTACAGCACATGCTCCGTACATCCTCAGGCCTCATGTCAGAATTAATGAAATTAGCAAAATAAGGAATTCCGTACTTTGCTGAAGTTTCAAAAACTTTTTTTACGACTTCACTTTCCCACTCAAAATCCTTCGTTATGTTAATGGTTGGGATTGGGAAAGTAAATACTCTTCCTATACCATCGCCTTCAAGCATAACTTCAGCTAAAGCTCCATTGAAAATATCCATTTCTTCTTGAAAATCTCCGTATGTTTCGTTCATAAGTTTTCCTCCTATAATCACTGGTTGGTTTTTCATGAAACCTGGTACTCTTAAATCTAGTGTTATATTTGTAAAGGGTGTCTGAAATCCAACACGTGTAGGGACGTTCATATTAAACATGAATTCCTGTAAAGCTTGTTTCACGTCCTTATAGCTTAGCTTATCATACCTTATGAAAGGTGCGAGCAAAGTGTCAAAATTTGAGAAAGCTTGTGCACCGGCAGCTTCCCCTTGTAATGTATAAAGAAAGTTAACAACTTGTAACAAAGCAACTCTGAAATGCTTTGCTGGCTTAGACGTAATTTTTCCCCTTACTCCAGTAAATCCAGTTAGTAGCAAATCTTGTAGATCCCACCCAACACAATATGGACCAAGAATTTGAAGGTCATGTAAATGAAAATCACCATTTACATGAGTTTTGGCTATCTCAGGATTTCGTTTCAAATAAATCCTATGAAGCCAATATTCACGAACAACTTGCGAGAATATATGAGTGTTTAACCCCTGCAAGGAGAAAGTTGTGTTCGCATTTTCTTTTACCAACCATGTCTTTTTATACAAATATCCATCTACTAGCTCTCTAATTTGATTGTGAAGAGCCCTATAAAGAATGTAAGCTTTTGCCACTTTGTATAAACCTCTTTTCATAAGAGTTTCTTCTACCAAATCTTGAACTTCTTCTACCGTCGGAATACTCTTACCTGACTTTTCCAAAGAACTTACGACCTCATTTGCTATATTTTCAGCAACCTCTTTATCCGCTTTTCCCACAGCTTCCATAGCCTTGAAAACAGCCATTAAAATTTTTCTTTTATCAAAGGGGACTATCCTACCATCCCGTTTTTTTATTTTTCCAATCTTTTGCATAAGATATGTATATTTTCTTCTTATACAAAAAGATTTGGATAGTATGAAATTGAAATTTTTCTTCCTAACTACAACTGAAAACCATCACAAAATAATTTTTTAGGTTATAGATAAAATACAAAAACTTCATAATTCCAAAATACTTTGTTTTTCTTTAACTTCTTTCTTCCCTTCAACTTGATATTTAATCTTCTTTGCAGTGGTAGGGCCAACAATTTTTGCTAATCTATCTATAGGTATTTTCCTTAAATCAGAAATTGATCTAATACCAGCATTAAACAACTTTCTAGCCCTTACCCTACCTATACCTTCAAGTTTAACCAAAGATAACAACTCTTCTTTAACTCCATATCGAACTCTTATCCTAACTTTTCTTATTTCTTTTAGCAATTCCTTCTTTTTCGAAAGCAAGGCTAATTCTTCCAAAGAATACAAAAGCCAATCTGTAATTTGCAATTTATTCCAGAGTTCTCCGGGCGTAATATTAAACTTTTCCAGTAAATACTCTTCCGTTGCTTCATTTATCCAAGCTTCAAGCATTAAAGCGGTTTTGAAACTTTTTAAGAATTCTTCATACTCATCTTCCCACTCCTTTGGAATTTCCAGCAAAATTTCTGATCTTCTCTTCTCAACTAAGTCATTATATTCATAAAACTCTCCCGATCTTATTGTAAGTAAAGGTCTCATTTCCCTACAATAAGAAACTAAATGGAGAAAACTGAATTCACTCACTTTTCTTTTTTCACAATTTTCTAAGCCAACTAAAAATTTATGAGCAGTTAAAGGGTCTAAATAAAGTTCTGAAACTCTTCTTCCAACTAACGTGGGTACTATTTTTCCTCTTTTTTCTCTGATAAATTTCCACTCCTTTAACAACTCCAAAATATCCAAAATCTTTTCTTCAATCAAATAAACATCTCCAAACTGATACGCAAAAAATGTTTTTTCAAAAAAATTCATTAAACTTTTTTCTGAATTGCAAAAACCGCTTGCAATTAAAGAAAGTGTATGAATTCTCAAAACAGGCTCAACGGCAAGCTTAGATCTTATTCTCTCACTTTCACCAAAGATATATTGTTGTGCTAGCAAATCTGCTTCTTCTTCATTCTTTGCAAACAAAACAGCAACACCATATTCATCAAAAGCTGGCCTACCACTTCTGCCCATCATTTGTTCAACCTCTAACACAGGCAAGTATACCGAACCAACTCCTGGATAGTACCTTCTAACGTCTTTAATTCCCACTAAAAAAGATGGTAAATTAACTCCATATGCCAGAGATGGGGTAGCTACTATAACTTTAATCAATCCTCTTCTAAATCCTTCTTCTATCAATCTTCTTTGCTTATACAATAGTCCAGAATAGTGGAATGCAACACCTCTTCTTACAATTTCAGCTTCCTTTTTACATTGTCTCGTAGGAACTTCTAAAACATTTTCTATCTCATCTCCCAGTTTCTTCAACAAATTTTTTTCCGCTTTTCCAATTTTTTTCAAAACGAATTTTGAAATTTTCTCAGCTAGACTTTCTGCTTTTTTTCTTGTAGAAACAAAAATCAAAGCTTGCTTTCTTTGCTTTAAAACCCAATCTATTACTGAAATTTCCAAACTAACATCTTCTCTTAACTTAATTTCTCCTTTTTCATAGAGTTTCATTTTGGAATCAAAAACAACCCCCTTATAAATCTTAACCGGTCTCCAATCAGAATACACAACTTTTGCTCCAATCCATTCAGCTAATTCTTTTGCATTACTAATAGTTGCTGATAAAAGCAAAAATTGTGCCTTTGGTAAAATTGTTTTCAACAAGGTTAGCAAAACCTCAAGAGTAGGACCTCTTCCAACATCATTTATCAAATGGACTTCATCTGCAACAATCAATCCAACTTCATCAATCCATTCAACTTTATGTCTCAAAAGAGAGTCCATTTTTTCGTTGGAAAGTATAATCCAATCATATTTTCCAAGCCAGGGATCGCTCGAATCATAATCTCCAACAGAAAGGGCAACCTTTATTCCTAATTTCTCATATTTTTTCTTAAACTCTGAATATTTCTCATTTGCTAATGCTACTAAAGGGACTAGATAAATAGCTTTTTTCTTTTTCTCTAAAATAGTTTTTAATGCAGCAATTTCAGCTATCAAAGTTTTTCCAGATGCTGTAGGTGCAAAAACAACTAAATTTTTACCTTTCAACAATCCTTTCTTTATCGCAAGTTTCTGAACAGGATTTAGCTCCTGAAATCCAGAAATCTCGAGAACTTTTCTTACAATTTCTTCATCCTTCATAAATCAAACAAAGAGTTCCTAATTAAAACAATTTACTCAATAATTTTCAAAACTTTTCATCAAATCTTCTATACTGACTTCTCTTTCAATTTTATAAAAAGGTTTATTCACTCCTACTCTTTCTTCAAAGGTTTCTCTTTCTACCTTATAGAATATTCCTAAAGGAATTCTCGATTTCTCATTAAAGTTGTAATCCCATTCTCTCGATTTTCTTAATGCTGCTTCAAAATTTGTATAATCATGACCACTTTCTTCAAGTTTATATGAATGGTTTCTTATGTATTCTGAAGTATTGTGAAAAGAAATACATGGTTGTAAAACTTCAATAAAAGAGAATCCTTTGTGTCTTATACCTTCTTTCAAAATTCCCTTTAAGTGGTTAATATCCAAAGCAAATGCCCTAGCAACAAATGTAGCTCCACTAACTAACGCTAACTCTATTGGATTTAGCGGATTTTCTGGTGAACCCTGAGGTGTTGATTTTCCTTTAAATCTAAATTCACTTGTTGGTGTAAACTGGCCTGTTGTTAACGCAAAAACTTGATTATCATGAACTACGAGAGTAATATTGCTATTTCTTCTTGCAGCGTGAATAAAATGAGAAATTCCCTCTGCATATGTATCTCCGTCTCCAGCAAAAACAACTACATTAAGATTTGGGTTTGCTAACTTTATTCCTACAGCAGTAGCTATTGGTCTTCCGTGTAAAGAATAAAATCCATTCAAATTTAGATAATCGTAAATTTTTCCATGGCAGCCAATTCCTGTCACAACAACAAAATTTTCTTTTTTAAATCCTTCATCAACAAGTTCTACTACTGCTTTTTTGAAAGAAGTTAAAATCCCAAAATTCCCACATCCTGGACACCATGTATTTTTTGCATAAGTATTTAGCTCCTCTTCCTTCATCCTATAACCTCCTTAACAATTTCTAATGGGGTAAAAGGTCTACCATCATATTTCAAAATAGTTCTATTCACATCAAGACCAGTATTTTCTTTTATTATGCTGACCATTTGTCCCGTTGAATTATTTTCTATTGCCACGATTTCCTCTGCTTCTTCCATCTCTCTTCTAACTTCCTCTTTAGGAAAAGGAGAAAAGTAAATTATTTGTAAAAATTTCCATCCTTGCAACTTAGGTAGAGCATCTATTATAGCACCCTTAGTAGAACCCCAACTTATTAATAACTTCTTTCCATTTCCATAAACAACCACCCTCTCAAATTTCTCAGAATCTTTTTCTATAGTCTTCCATTTTCTTAATCTTTTTTCCTTCATTCTCCTTATCATCTCAGGATCTTCTGTAGTAATACCATTTTCATCGTGTTCGTAACTAGTTGCTCTAACGATTACTTTTTCTCCGGGAACACTTCTCAAGGAGATACCACTTTCAGTAATTTTATAGTTCTTGTAATCTGCTTTTACATCATCTCCTGTCAAAAGGAACCTTTCTACTTTTAATTTAGGTTTCTCAAAATTTGAAAAAGTAAAATGACTCTCTGCTAAGTGTTTATCCGAAAGTAAAATGGAAAGAGTTCTATATTTGTATGCCCAATAAAACGCTTCTATTGTTTTATAAAATGCCTCCTTAGAATCTCCAGGAGCTATAAGAATTCTTGGAAATTCCCCATGTCCAGCATTTAAAGCAAATTTTAAGTCTCCCTGTTCTGTATAAGTAGGTACTCCTGTAGATGGTCCCGCTCTTTGTGCTAAATAAACAACTAACGGAACTTCACTCATGCCCTGCAAGCTAAGAGCTTCATTCATTAAAGCAAATCCTCCTCCAGATGTTCCGACCATAACCTTTGCTCCAGCATAAGAAGCTCCTAATGCTGCATTAACAACAGCTATCTCATTTTCAAGTTGGACAACTTTTATACCAAATTTTTCTTGTAATTTTGCTAAGATATGTAAAACTGGAGTTGCTGGCGTCATGGGATAGGCTATGTACAAATCTATACCCGCAGCTAATGCTCCCATAGCAACAGCTTCACTTCCATTTATGAAATATCGCTTACCTTCTTTAATTTCTTCAATTCTTCTTATCACATCTACGCTTTCATAACCTTTCCTAGCTGCAACTAAATTTTCCTTTCCCCTCAACTCTTTACTTACAGCTTTTTCAACAGTATCCCAGCTTATACCACATATTTTAAAGAATGCCCCAAGAAATATTGTGTTAAAAACATAATTGGGTAATTTGTTCTCTTGAATAATTTTATTAGTGTCAATTCCTATTGATTTTGGATATTTTTCATGAATCTGCTTTGTCGTTAACAATACCCCGTCTTCCTTCAAATTTTTTAGATGGATACTCAATGTTTCTTCATCAAAAGCAATTATAAAATCGTAAGATTTATCGAAAGAATAAACAGGTTTTGAAGCGATTTTGATTACATTAAAATTATGACCGCCTTTTACAAAAGAACCGTAATCTCTGTAATTAAAAGCATAAAAACCTAAATTCGTGAAGATTTTCCCTACGACATAAGAAATTTTCGCCACTCCTTGACCAGCTTTCCCTCCCACTAAAACAGAAAATTCCATAAATAACAAATAGGTGTCATAGAAAATAAAGATTTGTGATATCGTTAGGGATAGAAAGTTCTGCATATGTGTTCGGTGTTGGAATAATTGATGATAAAGGGAACGTGTTAGCTGACAAAAGGTTCTTTTTTAAGCCAGAGAAAGGGAAAGGTATGATACCAAGGGAAGCTAGTGAAGCTTTTATGAAAAATGCCAAATCTGTTCTTTTAGATGCTTTAGATGAAGCAAAAATTTCAATAAAAGATGTTGATGTTATCTCTTTTACTCAAGGTATGGGAATACCGAACAATTTAAGGGTTGGCGCAACGCTTGCAAGATTTCTTTCAATAAAATACAAAAAACCTTTAGTTGGGATTAATCATGCTCTGGGACACATAGAAATAGGAAAGTTTTTTACTGGAGCAAAAGATCCTGTTGTGCTTTACCTTTCCGGAGGAAATACGCAAATAATTGCTGCAAGCGGTAAAAGATACAGAATTTTTGGAGAAACTGAAGATATAGCAATCGGTAATGCTTTAGACGCTCTAGCAAGAAAAATGGGCTTTGAAATGCCGGGAGGACCTAAAATAGAGGAGTTAGCAAAAAAAGGCAAATACGTAAAACTACCATATGTTGTTAAGGGAATGGATGTTTCTTTCTCTGGAATATTGACAGATGCGATCAGAAAACTAGAAAAAGGAATTCCAAAAGAAGATATTGCATATTCTTTTCAAGAAACTTGTTTTGCTATGTTAACAGAAGCTACAGAAAGGGCAATGGCTCATACAGGAAAAGAAGAATTGTTGTTAGTAGGTGGTGTTGGAGCTAATAAAAGATTGAGGAAAATGCTTAAAACAATGTGTAAGGATAGAGGTGCAACCTTTTATCTGACACCTCTTAAATATTGCGGAGATAATGGAGTTATGACTGCATTAGTAGGCTTGAAATATTTTAAGTATGGAATAACAACACCACTAAAAAACAGTGGAATAAGACAAAAGTGGAGAATAGATGAAATTGATATCCCTTGGTTACACTAACTCGCTCTCTGAAACTATAACAAAATCTCCAATACTTTTGACCGATGTGAAGGGAATTAAAATTCTTCCTTCATCATCAATTTTTGGATTTAATTCTTTTAGATATCTTGTTGGTTCTGTTACAATTATGTTTAAAAGTTCTCCGCTTTCTGCAACAAATTCAATGTTTTCTACAACACCAAGTTTTCTTCCTGTTTCCTCACTAATTATATCCTTCCCTATGATTTCAGCAGCTCTAACTCTCGTTTCCATTCTTAATAAATTATTAAGCAAATTTATTTAAATTGATTTCATGAGGTGTTTTATTGGTTTTATCTTGCCCGAAGATTGTAAAGAAAGAATTTTTTCTTTACAACAAAAAATGAAAAACTTGCCCATGAAAGCAAAATTTGTTGAAAAAGAAAATTTACACATTTGCTTTTCTTTCTTGGGTGAAATTGATGAAAACAGAATTCAAGAAGTGAAAAAGAAAATTGATGAAATTTCTTCCAAATACAAAAAGGTTGATGTTGTATCTAAAGGAATACTTTTCATTCCAAACAAAAATTACTTTAGAGTTCTTGCTTTAGACATAAAAGCTGGTAAAGAAAAACTAACATCAATTTCTAATGAGATAGTCCAGAAAATTGGTGGAGATAGCAAACCTCCCCATATAACTCTATGCAGAGTTAAAAGCGTTTGGAATAAAGAGGAGTTGCTCAAGTTTGCCAGCTCATCAAGTTTTGAAATAAAATTTACAGTAGATTCCATCCAATTAATAAAAAGTGTGCTTTCAAGAGAGGGACCAAAATATACAATAATTCACTCTTCAAAACTTCTGTAGAACCAGATCAATTTTTGCCTTTATCTCTTCAATTTTTTTAACCTTAAAAATCCTTGCAAATTCTCTTCTAATCTCTTCTTCAACAACTACATTATTTTCTTTCATTATCTTTCTTAACTCTTGTGCTTTTCTTTTTCCTTCTCTATCAAAGTCAGTGAGAATTGCAACTCTAGTTCCCTTTTTAAATGAAAGTAAGTGAATGGACTTACCTCCGATAACTATTATCTCCTTAAAACCAAAATATTTTATAGCTTCTTTATCTCTCTTACCCTCAACAATCGCTACTATTCCTCTTGAAGAAATTTCTCTTTTGATCTTGCGAATTTTTCTTTGGAAGGTAGTTTATTCAATCTCACCAAGTATGTCTCTCTCAGTTATAATCCCCTCCAGCTTCTTATCTTCAACAACAATTATTCCTCCAATGTCTTTCTTTTTCATAAGCTTTATAGCTTCTGATAAATCAGCTTCCTTGTTAATTGTGTAAACGTCTGTTTTGTACACAAATGCTAAATCTTCATCCAAAGCTTCAAAAGAAAAATTATTTTCAGCTACATATCTTAAAAGATCTACAGAAGTTACTATACCTACTAGTTCACCATTACATACTACAGGCAATCTCCTATATCTTGTATTAACCATTATTCTCAAACAATCGTAAATGGAGATTGTGTTTTGAATGAAAAATGGTTTTTTAGTCATCACATTTTCTACTTTAATACCAAACCTAACTTTATCAAATGGCCAAACAAAATCTCTTTCACTTACCAAACCAACTACTTTTTTCTTACCATCTACAACTGGGAAGCCCCCCCTTCTTGAAAATTTTAGCTTAGTTAAGACAAAACCTATGGAATCAGATTCATAACAAAAAACAACATCTCTAACCATTACGGTAGCTATTTCTTCGTCTAAATTTTCTTTTCTCAAAAAAGCATCTAAAAGATCGGTTATGGTCACTATTCCAACTAATTCCCTTTTTCTCCCGACTACAGGTATTCTCCTATGACCAGTTTCTAGAATTTTTTTAAAAACATCTTTTATACTCTCATTCTTTTTTGCTAATGTTAAATCTTTTGACATTAAAGAAGAAATTTTTTTGTTTCTATCAATTCCCGCTTCTTCCAGTCTCATTCTATTCCTAGCGATTCTTTACAATCTTCACAAATCCATTGACCGTTTATATATTCGAGTCTATCGGAATAATTCCCGCACAAGTCACAAATACCTGAAGTATATTTTTCCTTTATAACAATTGGTTCCTCTTTCATTTGGAGTCTTCTTTCAAGTAAATCAACCATTTCAGGTGATGCTCTTGCTATATCAGTTAAAGAAATAACACCAACAACTTTCCCATTAGCTATAACAGGTAGTCTGTGGACATTGTTCCTTAACATTCTTCTTGCAACATCTACAACATTTTCATCTGGAGTGGCATAAACAAAATGCTTTGTCATAATATCTTTAATTTTCAATTTGCTTGCCCTCTTATCTTGAGCAACAACTTTATATATAAAGTCTTTATCAGAAACCACTCCCACAGGCTTTCCCCTTCTTGTAACAACAAGAAATCCTCTCCTTATTTTTTTAAGGTATTTAGCTGCTTCTTTAACACTTTTATTCCAATCTACCGTTAAGGCAGGTGATGACATGATATCTTTTACTAGCAAGGGCATGCTCCCATCAATAGTTTGTTCTTCTTTTTATTTAAATTTCTCCAAGAAAGTGTTTAAATCTTCACCATCATTTAGTGTTATCTTCGATTTTGGTTTTGTTATTCTTATTTTCCCGTATCCAAAATCAACAACCACAAAGAACGGAAATCCTTCAATATTATTTTTCATATATCCGTAATAATACAAAACTTTTTCTTTTTTTCTTGTAGATTTTACTTGAAGGAAAACACATTTTCCATTTTTAAAGCATACCAAATCTGCTTCTCCAAAAGAACCACCAGACCTTATAACTACCCATCCATTTTCTTCAAACTTCTTTTTTATTTTCCATTCTACTTTGTATCCTTTCTTAGTCATTATTCTCAAATTAGAAAAATTTATAGAAAAATCTTTAATTCTAATTGATGAGAATACTAGTAATAGCAGATATACATAACGATATTGAAAATCTTTTATCACTTTTGGATAAAGCTGAGAAAATTTCCCCTTATGATTTAATTATTGCTATAGGTGATTTTACTGATGTAAACTTACCAAAAGGTTTTACAACAAAGGATATAGGAAAAATAATTCTGGAAATACTCAAAAGTAAAAACGTTCCAATTCTAGCAACTCCTGGAAATTTTGACAGAGATTTGATAGAAGTCTTTAAAGATGAAAACGTTCTCATTCATGGGAATGGAAAAATAATAGGAAATGTCGGATTTTACGGTTATGGAGGTGCCAAAACTCCATTTAATACACCTCTTGAACCTTCTGAAGATGAAATCTATCAAGGACTTAGAAGAGGTTGGGAAGAAGTAAAAAATGCTAAGGTAAAAATACAAATAACACATGTTCCCCCACTTCAGACAAAATTGGATTTAATATCTTCTGGTCTCCACGTGGGTTCTGAAGCAGTAAGAAAATTTATAGAGGAGAAGCAACCACATGCTGCAGTTTGTGCACACATTCATGAAGCAAGAGGAATTGATAGAATAGGGGATACACAAATAATTAATCCCGGAAGATTTCCAGAAGGTTATGCAGGATTGATAGAAATAGATGAAAAAACTGGAAATGTAAAAATTCACATGTTAGAATTGATATAAATATTTAATTTCTGAAACTAAATTAAAGATGATTTTTATGGAAGATGCTAAGACTGTTATAACAGTTTTATGCCCAAAATGTAACACACCCTTGACTGTATCTATCTTTCAAGAAGAAAAAACATGCCCGGTATGTGGTTTTACCTTCAATCCAAAACTTGCAGAAAAAGTAAATGCTTCGGAAGTCTTTTCTGCATTCATGAGTGGCTCTCTCCTTGATAAATTAGACTTGATTGATCTTTCTATTCTCAAAAGATTCTATATGGCCGGAAAAGAACCTTTTGATACAAAACCTTATTGTTTACCAATTCTTTTCACTGAGATGAAAATGAACGGTCTGAATCTTCAAAGAAGAAGCTTTGAATATCGACTCAAGAAATTGGTTAAGCTGGGTTTACTAAAAAAAGTTGACAAAACCAATCCATCCATATACGAACCGATCCAAGAGATAAAATATTTTGTAAGAAAGTTAATAGTACTTGCTTTGACAAAGTATGGATTCTCTTATCTCTAACAGTTTTTATGAAGTTTAGAAAAAAATTTCCTTTAGCATTTAACATAGTAGAATTTCTCTTGTAAAATAACATTAAAAAAGCTATATATAGTATAACAGTGTTATAAGTATGTATACTGTCTTATCTTAAATTTATCTTGAATGAAGACTAGGATTGAATACTTAAGAGTAGATCACGCCGATTATCTAACCGAAAAATTATACCTTCATTCATACAAATTTTGCCATCGTTCATACAAATTTTTCCTGTGTTCATAGAAAATTTTCCAACATTCATAAAAATTTTGAATTAGTTTAAAGATTTTAGAGGATAATTATTTGTTTATGATGATACATTCCACAAGAGGGAGAAAACCGATTAGATCAATCTTGAAACCAATTATACTAAAAATACTTTCAGATTCTAGTCACCCACTTTCAGTGAATCAAATAGCTGAAAAAGTACAAGAAGAATTAGTGAAACCACCCCTTTCTTATCGAAGAAAAGTGAGTTGGAATACTATTATGAAGTATCTTCAAGAGTTAGAAAAAGAGGGAAAAGTATTCTCTAAATCACCAAAAAAAATTAAAGTTAGATATTTTTGGTCAAAACCAATACCTTGGTAAATTAAATTAATAGCAAAAATAATTTATGGAAAAAAAATCACTATTGAAGAAGGTTGCTTCTTTTGGTTTTGTTGCAAATAAACAAGCATTGGATAAACTTTCCAATTTACCAGCTAATCTAGTAGAAAAAATCCTACAAATGGCTAGAAAAAGAACAAAGAAACCTTTCTTAACGGGAGAAATAATAGACAAACTCACAAAAGAAGTGCGCGAAAAAGACAAAATAGATATAAAAGTAGAGGTTCTTTCGGGAGATAAAATAAAGAAAAAAATAGAGATAAATGACGTTGTTAATTACCTGCTAAGAAGATATCAAAAAATTTCATCATTCCTCTCCAACAGAATAGAATTAACAAATCTTTTATCCATAGGAAAAGTTAAAGGTAAAATAAATAATTTTTCTGTTATAGGGTTAGTAAGAGAAGTTGATAAGGTTAAGGGTAGGATTCTTTTAGAAGATCCAACAGGCCAAATTGAAATTTTCTTCGAAGACCCGAATGAATTAAAATTTATTGTTCCGGATGAGGTAATAGGTGTTTTTTGTGCAAGGAAAGGGAGTTTTTTTGTTGGGAAAAGGATAGTGTTTCCAGATGTTCCTGTTAGAAAGCAAATAAAGCGAACTAATAAAAAACTCTACATTCTTTTCGTTTGCGACGCAGACATGTATGAGAAGCAAGCTAAAGATAAAATAAAAGAAACGGTAAAAAACAATGCTACTATAGTAGTAGGATTTGGTTCTTCTGAAAAAATCTTAAAAGAAATGAAGGAATACGCTCTTGAAGCAATAAGTATTAACAAGAAAGGATCATTGGTAAAAATTCAAGTCAATGGGGTAAAAATTTTTTGCTTGTACAAAGATCCAATTGAAAAATATTCTGAAATTTTCGGAACAGATTCTGTGGAAGCTCTTAATCAACTTTTGAGGAAGAGGCACTTAGATCCGGTTTTTAATTTTAATTTCTTAGACGAAGCTTTTTTGCTAGAAGAGGAACCGGACATATTAGCTGTGGGTGGGGTTTCGCCCGGAATTAAAAATTACAAAGGAATTACGTTAATTGCTTGTAACAAAAATATAGGTTGGATAATAGATTTGTCAACGAGAGAAAGTTTAAAACTAGAAGTTGGATAATAATTTTTGAAGTATGAAAATTAGGTTCCAATTATTAGATGCCGACTATATTTTAGTCGATTCAACACCGATTGTGAGACTTATAGGTAAAAATGAAAAAGGAGACACCGTTACAGTCTTTTGCAAAGGATTTTATCCCTATTTTTATGTTTTGCCTAAAGCCGGAAAATATAGAGAAGTTGAAAATTTTATAAAAAGTGAGTTTTCGAGTAATTTGCTGAAGATAGAAAAGGTTGAAAAATTTGATCCGATTGGTTTTAAGGAAAAACCTTACAAAATGTTGAAAGTTGTTCTAATAGATCCGTCTAAAACACCCGAAATAAGAGATAAACTAGTGAAAAAGAAAGATATTGTTGAAAAAGTCTATGAAGCAGATATTCTTTTCAAGTACAGATTCATGGCAGATTATAACTTATCTGGAATGAAGTGGTATGAGGTTATCGGCAGAGGAACTTCGACAAATACAGTTAAAACTAAGATAAGAATTGAAGGAAATCAATTTAAGGAAATAGAT
>Ga0256842_1002425_pt1 | contig 13404 bp, 9 predicted proteins | sample 4559240metaG_FD_185973 | JGI IMG/M metagenome (GOLD analysis project Ga0256842, IMG submission 185973) | Hydrothermal vent microbial communities from Guaymas Basin, Mexico - 4559-240 | ecosystem: Environmental > Aquatic > Marine > Hydrothermal vents | place: Mexico: Guaymas Basin | collected...
TTTTCTTATTATTTTTCTTTTTTTCTTCTTATTATCCTCATAAGAAGATCCAGAAACCTTCCTTATTTTAAGAGTATGTGTAAAGTTCTCTTCAAGAATTACGAAGTTACCTTCTATATGTCCAGAACCGTCAAATCCATAAATAATTATAGGAGGAACATTTCTTTGCAATGAAAGATGTAATATAGCTTTTTTCAAAGGATGTCCTCTATGAAACACTACACTTTTCATTATTATAACAGAACCTTCTTTTAAAAGAAGTTCTTCAACATCATCAGTAGGAGGTAAAAATTCTTTTACTCCATCTTCTTTTAAGAGATAAAAAATTGTTACTGGATTATCTGATAAACTTGCAAAATTCACTTTGCTACATTTATACTTAACAGGCAACTTCATTTACTTTTTCTCCTTTATAACATTTACTCTGAAGGTCTCTCTTTCCCCTTCAGATAACTTCTCTATCTCCTCTGAAGTTAAATACTGCTTAACTTTTTCAAGAGATACAGAAACTACAGATAAAAACTTTTTTAAGCCTAATTTTTTATAAACTCCTACAACACTTAAAATAGGACTGACAACTTTAGTTACATTTATAGTATAGTTATTTCCTTTATGAATTCCCTCTCCATAGTAAGAAAGAATTTTCTTTCTCAAATCATCTCTTTCCTTCTGTAATTTCTTCAACATTTCATTTAACTCACCATACCTATCAATAATAGACTTCTCCTCTTTCTTTACTACTAATTTTTTCTTCTGCTTTAAACCTCTTTTCATAACACCCCTCCTTTTAACTTATTTTTTTACACCGAATTTTCTTTTCTTTTTTATAAGCTCTACGAAACTCATCAGCAATTACTATACCCAATTTTTCTATAAGATAATAACTTCTTTCACGAAAAGATTTGTCTTCATAAACCTTTTTTCTGATAAGCTTGGCTCTTTTTCCTCTCATCTCTGACCTCCTTTTATACTATTATACCACAAAAAACCGTTTTTGTCAAGACCCCTACTGAAGAAGTCTTCCTTTTTTTTGTTTCGGGGCTTCCTTCTTGAAAACAACAGCATTAGCCACCCGTATATTACAAGCTTTTACCCACCTTTTTAAAGCACTTACAAGATTTTTTTCTCTCTCATAAAAAGTATTAGTTTTATCTATTATAGAAACAAAATCTTCAACAGTAGGTTCTCTATCCTCATAAAAACAATTATATAAAGCTTCCTGAATAATAGCTTCTATTTCTGCTCCTGTAAAATGTTCTGTCTTTCTTGCAAGAAAAGTAATAGCTTCTTCTGATAATTTTCTACCTGTTTTCTTTAAATGAATTCTCCAAATTTCTTTTCTCTCTTCCAGAGTAGGTATATCTACATACCAAATTTCATCAAACCTACCTTTTCTCAACATTTCTGGAGGTAAAAGAGAAAGATTATTTGAAGTGCATACAAAGAAAGATAAAGACTTTTTCTCTTGAAAATAATAAAGAAAGGAACCTACAAGTCTTGCAGTAACTCCACTATCAGATTGAGATGAAGAATGATAACCTGAAAAAGCCTTTTCTATTTCATCTATTAGTATAACACTTGGAGAAACAGCATCTATTACCTTTAAAGCTTCTCTTACATTCTTTTCAGTTTCTCCAACTAAAGAACCAAATAACTTTGAAATATCTAATCTATATAAAGGAACATTAAATAAAGAAGCAATAGCTTTAGCTGATAAAGTTTTTCCTGTTCCCGGTATTCCTACTAATAAACAACCCTTTGGAGGATGTATTCCATATTTCTTTGCTTTTTCATAATTGTTAATAACCTTTGAAACTTTCTTAAAATATTCTTTTAAATTTTCTAAACCTCCAACCTCATCTATATTAGGAACATCTTCTATCCACTCAAGAAGACCAGATTTCTTTACTATCTTAGATTTTTCAGATTTAATTATATTTAAATCAATTTTATTTTCCATAGAAATGGATAAAGCTAAAGCATTTTCTATTTCAGCTTTTGACATTCCTTTACATAACCTAACTATACTTTCTAAAGTAGATTTTTTTACTTTAATATTTTCCTGTTTTAATAAAGAAACAGCTACTTTTTTTATTTCTTTTTCATCTGGCAAAGGAAAATCAATAACTACAAAATAATTAGACAACTCCATTGGAATTGGAGAAGGAGAAATATCAACAAAACTAATGTGATCAGATATTCCTTTTTCATAAATCTGATATAATAAATCAATAAGCCTTGATCTTCTGAAATAATCATCTAAATAAAGATGTAAATTTCTCATAACAAAAACTACATTTTCTTTTTCAAGAAGTCTAACAAGAGCATTTTCAAGCTCAGAAGTTCCAGGTATGTAATTATTAGAATTGAAAATAAAATCACTTTCATTTTCAGTTTCCTCAGGATGTAAAATAGCTAATCCCTTTAAAGAATTATAAATAGCAAAAGAAAACCCAAAATCAAAAAAATTGTTCTTAACATACCTCATAATACTTTCAAAAACTCTATCATACTCAGATGAACAAATATGAATTAAAGGAAAAGAACCTCTAATATAAGCATCAAAAACTTTTTCAAACATATAAACCTCCTTATCCACAAGGTATTATTTTACATCTTTTACAAAACTTACCTTTAAAAGGGCAAAACTCACACTCAATAAAAACAGAAACTCTACCGTCTTTTATTTGAAGATAAATAGGATAAAATTCGTTTAAGAATTTCTTTTGATTTTCCTGATTCATTGAAGGCTTTAATGAGACTACCGACAACTTTTTTCCTTCCATACTCTTTCTCCTTTACTTTTATTAATTTAACTATACTTTTTACATCTTCTTTTTTTAACAAATTTAAAAAATCAAAAACAAGCTCATTTACATAAGAAATACTTACTTTCTTTTTATCATCAGGAATTAACTTTTTAGTAAACTCCCAAATGTCATTCTGAAAAAATAAGTCTGGATGAGGTATAGGAAGCTTCGTAATAGCATGATAAGGAAACTCTTCTCTTATTTCGGAATAAAAAGTTATCATGTATTTTATTCTATCTTCAGCATCTGAAAACTCTTCAAATAATTTTTTTATTTTATTTCTATAAGAAGTCTTAACCCTTGAAAGGTTATAACCGCTTTCAAGAAGAATTTTCTTATACAGCATAAATGGAGTTTCTTTTACTATCTCTGATGGCTTCAGAACCTTCATTGTGGTATTATTATACCACGAAAGCACATTCTTGTCAAGACCTCTACTTGAAATTTTTCAAAAAAGCGGTATAATATAATAATAAAAAAAATAAATCGTGTGGGTTAGGTGATGTTTATGAGATGTTTTTCAAAACTGAAAAATGGATTTTTACAAACAACTAAAAGACCTTCAGCTATCAAAAGCTGAATTTAGAAAAGTCCTGTGGAAATGGGAGTTAATAAAAGATGTCCAAGCAAAAAAGAAATTAATATGTCATTTTTTACCTTTAGGTCTTAAAATAGCTACAAAATTCTCAAAAAGATACGGCATTGAACTCTTTGATTTGTTCAGTCAATGTTATATTTTAATTGATAAAGCAATCTCATTTTATAAAAAAGAAAAAGCTACTCTCTCAACTTTTGTTTATTTATATCTTCATTGGGAATTAAAAAACTATATAAATGAAACATTTTCTCCTGTAAGATATCCTTATAAAACTAAAAAAGAAATGAAAGATAATGGCACTTCAATGAATGCTGTTTCTTTATCAGAATTAGATTATGATATTCCTGTAATATCCTCAGAAGAAGCTTTAATATTGAAAGAAGAAAGAAAAATGTTAGACTATATAGAAGATAATTTAACAGAAGAAGAATTCAGAGCATTGACAAGAAGTAAAATATCTAAAAAACTTAAAAAGAAAATAAAATCGCTTTTATTTTCAAAGGGGTATGAATTATGAAATATTTAGGTTTTGATTTAAAAGACTTATTAGAAAAAGAAGAATACATAAGAAAATTACCTGCCAAAAAGAGAAGATTTGTAGAAGCCTTTACCACTTATTTAAGTATAGAAAAAGCATGTAAAGCTTTAGGATTAACATATAGAAGAGGCTACAACCTTATGCAAAAAGAAGAAATTCAAAAAGCCATTCAATATATGCAAGAAATAATAGCTTTCAGAAATAGTATAACTCAAGATTATTTTATAGAAAAACTAAAAGATATAATTGAGGATAAAAAATCTAAAACCTCTGATAGAATAAATGCTTTAAACCTATTAGCAAGAATAACAGGGCATATAAAAGAAAGAAATATTGATAATAGTCAAATAGTTGTTTTAAAAAGAGAAACTCCCACAGAAGAAAAAGAAGCTGTCATTACAATAAAAAAGGATTAAATCAAAGAAGTAATCATCTTATATTTCTCAACAGCAGGAGTAAGGGCTCTCTCAATAGAGGTTTCACTTATTGGAGAGACTAATCCTTGATATTTAGCTATCTTTTTATTCAATTCAATAATCTCATCTACAATCTCTTTATAATCTTCATAAGATTCTGCATTTCTTATCTTTTTATAAATTTTTTTCTTTTCTTCATTAAACCATCTTTCAAGTCTTATTCCGAAATATCTTGTATCCTGAATTTCAGCTAATCTTACAGGTCTAAAACCTAAAGCTCTCAAAATAGCTTCTCCTGTAGTAAACTTAAAAGGTTCTCCAACTTCAGCCTCTATAATAGGTCTTCCATATCTTGTTCTTAATCCTTTAGTAGACAACATAAAAGATTGAATTGGCATGGATATTCCAAAAGGTAATAAATAAGATAATCCAGATATATACTCACCATCAAGAATATCTTGAAAACCTCTTTCAATTCTCTTATAGGCTTGTTTATAAACTCCCAAGAAGAAGTCAGATATTCCATCAAAAGAAATATCTTTAGGAACAGGAAGTTCTGTTCTTAAAGAAGCAGATAAATCAGCAAAGTTCATTACATAAGGAACTCCCTTTACAACAAGATCAGAGAAATCTTCTCCAACTGTTTTAGCTATTTCATTTTTTATTTTCATTCTTAAAGGTTTTTTAGTTAATCTTTCAAAAATGTCTAAAAGATCATCCATAAAAGGTAAACTGCTAACTCCACCAAGAATAAAAGAAGCCATCATAAAAGTAGCTATTTTTTCAAATTGTCTCTTTCCAAGCCATTCATAAAGAAGACTTAATGTATTTAAAGTAAAACCTCTTAAAGTAAGAGGTAAGGCTGATATAGCTCCAAAAGGAGTTCTTGGATTAGCCCAGAAAGGTCTATTTGCACGAGAGTAATCAAAAAATGTTTTCTCAATAACACTCTTTACTATAGCCTGTCTTGCTTCATTACTACGAACATTTAAATTCTCTATTAAATGTTTTGAAACCATTATTCCAGCTATAGTTCTGGCTGTCATTTCTGTAAAAGAAAAAGGATACATCAAAGTAGAAAAAACTTTTCTTAAAGAACTTCCAAATAGATGCATTCCTTCTAATCTTATAGTTCTCAAGAAAGAACTTTCTAATACTCCATAATAAGTCATTGTTTGTAAAGTTTTTAAAGTTTCTATATCTTCAAAAGAAGCATTATCCCTTATAGCTTTATCAAGATTAATTTTAAAAGGATATAAAGAAATCCATCCTTTCTTAGCATAAAAACTAAAATCTCTTATTGACTTCTTTAAATCTTTGAAATATAAACCAAGTCCTTTTACATATTCTTTTGTCTTTATTCTTTTTTCAGGATACTTAATCCCTTCAGTAGCTTTAAATTCAGAAATAACTCCAGAAATAGTTTTTAAAGTTTTTAAATGAGCTATTTCAGCAGGAAGAAAAGTAAGTAAGTTAACATAGTTTAATAACGCAGTAAGAAATCTTGCTCCAAGATAATAAATAGCAGTAATAGCTCTTGCTTTATATACAAAGTTAGCAAGCTTACTATGAGGAGAAGAAATCATATCAACATATTTATAGGTTATATCTTCCATTTCAGGATTTTTAATAAAAAGTTCTTTAGTATCAGAAGAATTAAAATATTGCATTATTCTATTAGTAAAGCTTGCATTAGTTAAATGTCCTGTCATTCTAAAGAAATATTCCTGCATAACCTCTAAAACATTTTCTTTATATCCTTTTATTAACTTTTCTGAGAAAGCAGAAGGTAATCTTTTTCTTGCTATCTTTCTTGCAAGAGCAAAGTTAACATCTGCATAAAGCCTAAAAATAGCCTGTGTTAATTCTTTTTCAGCTATATCTCTAAATTCAGAATTATCTATTCTCATTATAATATTATTTATATAATTGATAGCTTCAGAAGGAGATAATCTATCAACTATAGGAGTAGTCTTCGGAGGCTTTCTTCCAACAACAATTACATAGTCATATTTCTTGTCTGGAAATTTCTTATCCAAAAATTCAGAAAGAGTAGTTTGAGAAACATGCCATTCATCAGATTTAACAATAGTATAATTAGATAATTCAGATACAGTATTCTTTAATAGAGAAGCTATTTGATTTTGCTGAGCAAAATCAGAACGACCTTTCTCACTATCATAATAACCTATTTCAACATATCTTAATCCTTTCTTTGGATCTTCATATTTAGTTAAAACTCTTAACTCATAATCTCCACCATTTCTTAATAAAGGAAAATAAAAACTATCATCAAGTCCTTTGTGAATTTCATAACTATAATTTATTATTTCTTTCAAATATCTATTAAATCCAGACAAAATAATATTCTGAAGATTTTCTTCAGGTATAAATTCTTTAAGTCTGTTTTCAATAGTATTTATAAATTGAATAAAATCATCTCTTTTGTCATTAATAGCTACTCTCTTTTTTATTTTAATAGTAGGTTGCTCAGCCACACCTTTCTCAATATCTATATTAAGCTTTCCTTTCTTTTCCTCAGTTACAATTTCATAATCATATTCTCTATATAATTCATCTAAAGCTTTAACAGGAATTTCTCCAATAATACTCAATAGTTGATTATAAGTATCTCTGGGTAAAGTTTCTTCTTTTGATAAACCTTCTAAAAATCTTAAAAAGGCATTGTAAGAAGCAAAGAAAGTTTCTTTTAACCTTGTAATAAGAACACTATCAGTAAACTTTTTATGTATATCAATAATTTCTTTTATAGCTTCAATTTCATTATCATTTATATCAGGAAATCTTTCTTTAATAAATTCTTCTATATCCGGATAATATCTTCCATCAGCATTTAAATCAAGAATAATCTTTGTAATCTTTTGGAATAGTTCAGGCTCATGCTTGGCATAATCTCCAAGTTTTGTATAATATTGCTCAAATTTAGGATCAAATCTTTCGTGAGTTTCTCTATTAGCCTCATCATACATATCCTTTACTCTTCTTAAAACGGGATTAAAAGAAGGTAAAATAACATACTTTTTTAAAAAACCTATTTTTTCTTTTTCAAGAAATTCTTTTCTAAATTTTTCAGCCTTTAAGTCTGTAATATGAGTTCCTTGTAAAAGAGCTTTTACTTTAGCAAAAGAAAAATCATTAAGAATTTCTTTTATACTATCTGAAGCAGTTTTATATACTTCATTAATTTTACTTCTAAAAGCAATATCAAATTGATAATTACTAAAATCTTCTCTTTGAGAGCGAGCAAGTTCCCAAACATCTACAAAGTTAAGTAAAGGAATTTCATCAGGAGTTTTATACTCTTTAGCAAGTTTACCAGCCCAAATCTTATTAAAAATATCTTCAGAAGAATGAAAACCTAAACCTTTCAAGTAGTTTTTAAGTCTTTCAATTATTTTTAAAATAAAATCAAAAACTTTTTTAGCAAAAGAAGGAGGCTCTATTTTTTCAAAAACATAATCAGCAAAGGCTTCAGCTATAGCTTCTGTATCTCCATACTTGGAATAAAGAACTTCTGTATCTTCAGAAGATAAAGAAGGTTCTATAACATGAAATAATTCATGTCCAAATGTTTTTAGATAGTTTAAATTCTCTCCATAAACAAGACCAATGACTTCTTTATTCATTAACTTGGCAGAAAAACCTACAAATCTTCTACCAAATAAATCAGCAAGTTTTTTAACTTCTTCTGAGCCTTCTTTACCTAAAAAGATACCCACTTCTTTTCCTACTACTCTGGCAATTGTCTCTCTCATAAAATCAACATATCTCAAAGGATTAGAAAGAATAGAAGGGTCTTTCTTTACTAAATCTTCAGTTCTAAATTTAATAACTAACTCTTCCTTTTGAGAAACTACTCTTTGCTCTTCAACAGGAACAGTTTCCTCTGTAGGAGTTACTTCTCCAAAAGGCATAAACTCATATTCATCTAATTGTTCAACAACATCAGATTTTAATAAAAAGTTAAATACAGAAGATTTTACATAATCACTTGGATTTTCAAAAAAGTGAGCTATATCTGGATTTTCAGATAAAATTTCATTAAGTTTCTCCTTATCAGTTATAATATTTTTATCAAGTAGATTTAAAACCCTTACTTCAGCTCTATCTTTTTCTTTTTTACCCCAAACACTTAATATACTTTTTCCTGTTAAGCTTTTTACATATTTATTATAAATTGACTTTAAACTTACATTTTTTCCAAGTAAAAAGGCTTCTCTTATATCTGCAATTTTCCCTTCAAGAAAATCTTTAAATCTCTTAGCATCCAAGATAAAAACAAACTTCTTAGCTGGAGGTTGAGGAATTATTTCTTTCACAGCAGAAGCAAATATATCCTTTACAATTCCCTCTTTATAAGCCTTTAATCCTTCTATCATAGCACTTACAAAAGATTTATTTCCATAAGAATTCACAGTAAGGAATACATATCCTTCTCCTCTATCAGGATCAATAGGAAGATATTTTATATTAGGTATAATAGAATAAATATCTTCACTTTCTAATAAAGAGGCAAATTTATTATCCAAGACTTTGGCTATATCAGCTCTTGCTTGCTCACGAGAAGCTTCATCTTTATACTCTCTACTTCCTACAATAAAATCAACTATTTCATCTCTTACAGAATGAAAGATATTTCTAATAGAATATTTCTCTTTAAACCCCTCAATAAATCTATTTTCAAGATCAATAGTCTTTTTATAAAGATTATCAGGAGTATCTCTTAATAAAGATTTATTTACCAAGAAAGGCATTTTTTGTAAGGAAGAAACAAAAGCAGAAGGTAATTCAGAAACTACTTTCCAGAAAGAACCTTCTGGCTCTTCTTCAATTTTCTTTAAAGCAGAAGAAAACCTTCCTAATAAATTTTTTTGACCATCAATAAAGGAATAAAAAAGGCTTTTCTTCTTTTTTCCTTTAGTTTCAAAAATATCTTCCCAAGAAGACACTTTTGTTTTCTTTAAATAAGAAATAAAGTTTCTTAAGAGAGAAATCTCATTAGAGACATACTTTCCTTTTTCAATAGATACTCTTGAAAGAGATGAAGATAATTCACTTAATTCTTTTTCTAAAATATCTATAGGATTTCCTTTTTTTCCCTTTAATTTTTTAACTCTATCTTTTAAGTTATTTAAAGCCCCTTCTATGTAAGATAAACTTGATTGCTCTCTTAACTTCTCTCTTGCTAAAGAACCTTTTGAAATAATAGCTAATAAATCATCAGGTTTCAAATGATTTTCAGCAACTATTTCAAATAATCTCTTATAAACTTCAGGATATTTACTAACTTTTGAATATAAAAATTCTTTTGGATTATTTTTTAATTCTCTTAAATAATAATAACCTACATCTCTTAATGTATTTTCATCAAAATAATTCTCTAATTTATTAGGATTAAATTCTTCAAAAGATGTTAACTCATTAAGCCTTGCTTCAAAAGCATCTGCCTTTTGTTTAAATTCTTCTAATCTTTTTTTACTTCCTTTTCCTGTAAATAATTTACCTATTTTATCTTCTATCCTCGGTCCTATTACATTACCAAATAAACCTTCTATATAAGAATAAGTTGGAGTAGTTATAGAAACTTCTACATACTGACCTTCACCAAAAGGTTTAACAGCTTGAAAAATATCATCAACAGAAGTAAAAAATCTATCTATACTTGAAGATATTTCTTTTCTTAAATCATCATATAAAGGTTTATGAGATAAAAATAATTTCACAAGGTCTTCTTCAGATATTCTTTCTTTTTCTGGAATAAAAAGCTTCTCTGGAACTTCAGGAGACTTTACTTCTTCAACAGGCAATTCTTCTAATTTAACTCTTTTTGTAAGAGGTTTTTCTTCTATACTTGTTTTATATTTCTCATATAAACTTTCAACTTTATCTCCGAAATCATCAAGTAAAGAAGACCATGTTTGCTTATTTACATTCTTCAAAATAAATCCATTAAAATCAAAATTCTTTTTTATATAATCTTTAAAGTTTTCATCAGCCTCAATAAAATTATCTAAATACTCTTTCAAAATTCTCTCAACTTCAAATACTTTCTTATAATTATCTTTTAAAACTCTTTCAACAGTTTTGCGAGTAATAAGTTTCTTTCTTTTTATTCCTTCTTCAGTAGGTTTAATTAATCTTTCTCTAACAGGTTTAATAAAGTTTTTAAAGTCTCCTTTATTTTCTACAATAGATTTTATATAATCTATTTCCTTTTTAAATAAAGGAGGCATTTCTTCAAGAGGAGTTATTTCTTCAGAAGAAGGTATTTCTTCTGAAGGAGTAACCTTTTCAGAAGGTATTTCTTCTGGAAGAACAGCCTTTTTCTTTGCTTTTTCTTTTTTAGCTTTCTCAATAAGAGTATCTATTTCCTTCTTTATTTCTCTTAAACTTTTATACTCTACTCCTTTCTCTTTAGAGATAGTTTTTTCAATTTCTTTCTTAAGAGGCTTTTCAGCCTTTGTTTCAAAAAAACCTCTTGGAATACCAAAAATAGCACCAGCTACACTTAAAGGTAAAGCTTCAGAAGGAGTTAAAACTTCCATGCTTTGTTTAAGAGCTTCTTCAACAGGACGACCAGCTCCAAATTCAGAAGAGGCTAAAAATCCAGAAGAAATTAAAGGTAAAGCTGTAGCTTCACCAACAATGGATCTGAGATAAGGTCTTTCAGCAAAAGGACGAACTCCCTTTAAAAATTTAGAAGCTTTAGCACCAGCAGGAACTTTTGCAAGAAGACCATGTAAAGCTCCTGTAGTCAAAGCCCTTAAATATCCTTCAGGAGTTCCTTTTAATTCTTCAGGTTGTCTTCCATAAGCAGAACCATATCCAGAAAGACCAAATAAAGCAACAGCATAATCTTCAGGAACTAAAACAAAAGGTAAAAATTCCCCTAATGTTCCAGCAACTTTCCCAATAAAAGAGGCAGGTCTTGGAGTAAACTTCTTTAATTCCTCTTCACTCCATTTAGCTATATCTTCAGTAGGTAAACCTATACTTTCTAAAGCTCCAGATAAACCTCTTATAGTCCCTAAACCTGTCCTGGCAAGACCAGCTCCAAATTCTCCTAAAGCACTTCTTGGAGGAGAAGGAGCTGACTTAATATATTTTATTATATCTTCATCAGATAAGCCTTGAAGAGCTAATGTAGATGGAGAAATACCCTTACTTAAAGCCTCTTTTATTATCTCATCAGGAAGCAAATTAAAACCTCCTTATTAAGGAAGTGCTGTAGTAGTTTGATTTCCAACAGACTGTCCTAATTGCTGTAATTGAGCTTCAATGGCCTGCCTACGAGCAGATACTGTTCTATATAAATCAATCAATTTCATTTTCATAGCTTCAACTTCTTCAGGCTTTTTACCTAAAGCATTAGCCATTTTGCCTAAATCATTATAAGCTTTCATAATTTCAACTTCTTGTTTTAATAAATCTCTATAAGTATCACTTAAATTCTTTACAGGTTGAAGCTGTCTCTGCTGAATAAGAGCTTGAGCTTGAGCTTTTTGTAAATCAAGTGCCTGCTGTCTATAAGCCTGTTCAGCACTAAATCTCTGTCTTTCATTAGCTAATCTCAAAGTATTTAAAATTAATTGAGTAGCCCAATTAATAAATTGGGGAGTTACTCTTTTATCTCTAAATAACTGAGCTATACCTTTCCAATTTATATTACTAAGAACATCAGCAGAAGCAGATTTCTCCCAAGCTATACCTGTAGGAACAGCTCCTTCAGCAGAAGTAGGAACATTAGTATAAGTATCTCCAACTTTATATATTTGATTTGGAGAAGGTATTCCCGTAACTCCCTTTAATTCTATAACTCTTTCATCTATAACATTATCAGGAGAAGCTATCTTTCTCCTTATCTTTACAGAAGGTATAGCATGTTTACCTGCCTTTCCCATTAACTCAACATTTCCAGAAGGAACAGGAGTTCCTACATCAGAAGTAGCTTTAGGTAAAATATTAAGAGATAAACCTATACCTCCAGTAGGCATTCCCTTAAATGCAAGATTCTCCATCGGTATATTAGGATAATTTGTAGATAAAGCTTCAAAAAGATTTCTTGGATAAGGCATATCAAAAACCTCCTATATTAGAGCCTAATAACTGATTTATAGGTAAAAAGCTTAATAAAGCTGAAACTAAATCAGGAGGAAAACTTTCTACTTCAGGTAAAAGAGAACTTGCTCTTGCATAATAATAAGAAGCCTCAGAAGGAGCTAAAGCTCTTGTCCTTGACGCTTCAGCAGTATAATAACCTGTTCTTGCTTTCAAAGCTTCTAATTGAGCCTGTTTTAATTGTTCATCTATAGGTAAAGCTCCATATCGTAATTTATTTTTCCAAGTTTGATAATTTATAAAATCAGACCAAGAAAGATTTGAAAATGGAATTTTATCTCCTACTCCCATAGGCAAGGCAGAAAACACAATGTAACCTCCTTTGGCCTTTTATTAAAATTATATAATTTATTCTTTATAAGTCAAATAAATTGGAATATGAAAATAATAAACAGCAGTTTCTATATTATCATCTGTAGGAAAAATATAAAAATCCTGAACAAAAGATGGATCAGTGTCCTGCAAAGGAGAAAAAGCATAATTATATATAGGAACTCCACAAAATAAAAAATGAATAAATTTATAATATCTTCCAGAAGGATAGTTAGAAAAAATATTACTAAAAAATCCAGCATCTATAACAAGTTTTCCTATTTCATTTTGTAATGAACTTTCAAATTGGAAATTCAGAAACAGCAAAGATAAAAAAGAAGTTGCACTTGAAAGTAAACTATCTATAGAATGAGTTTTTTCATATTCCCTTAAAACCTTATTGTATAAACTATATAAAGAATTAAAAAATTTTGAATAAGTCTTATTAGCTTGCATTTTACTTTGAATTTTTACATATAGAGAATATCTTTCTTCAGTAGATAGAGGAGGCAGAGTATCTTCAGAATTATTATAATGAATTTCTTCAATTAGAGGATATAAAGGTATACAATTACATCCTCCCAATTCAAT
>Ga0256842_1002426_pt1 | contig 13399 bp, 12 predicted proteins | sample 4559240metaG_FD_185973 | JGI IMG/M metagenome (GOLD analysis project Ga0256842, IMG submission 185973) | Hydrothermal vent microbial communities from Guaymas Basin, Mexico - 4559-240 | ecosystem: Environmental > Aquatic > Marine > Hydrothermal vents | place: Mexico: Guaymas Basin | collected...
TAAAGAAATATCCTCACATAAAGTTTCATGGAGAACAGGCATTTTTGGATATTAAAAATTATAAAATTGCTATGGTGCATTATCCTAAAATAGCTTATGCCTTTGCAAGCACAGGGGAATATGATTTTGTTTTTTGTGGACATACTCATGTTTATGAGATAAAAGAGATTGGTAAAACCTTAGTTATAAATCCCGGAGAAATTCTGGGAAAAGAAGGTGCTCCAAGCTTTGTAATCTTGGATTTAAAGACTAAAGAACATGAAAGGATAGTTTTTTAAATAGGAGGTTTTTATGCGCTGGAGTAAAGCTTTTATTCCTACTTTAAGAGAAGATCCTGCTGAAGCAGAAACCATCAGCCATAAGCTTTTACTTAGAGCTGGAATGATTAGAAAACTTGCTTCAGGAATTTACAATTTTTTACCTCTTGGATTAAAAGCTTTGCGGAAAGTAGAAAATATAGTTAGAACTGAAATGAATAAAGCTGGTGCTCAAGAAGTTCTTATGCCAATTGTTCAACCTGCTGAGCTATGGCAAGAAACCGGACGCTGGGATGCTTATGGGAAAGAACTGTTGCGTTTTAAAGATAGAAAAGAACATGATTTTTGTCTTGGTCCTACTCATGAAGAAGTGATCACTGATATGGTAAGAAGAGATGTCAAATCTTATAAAGATCTGCCTTTGATTCTGTATCAAATCGCTACCAAATTCAGAGATGAGATACGTCCAAGGTTTGGTATTATGAGAGCAAGAGAGTTTATTATGAAAGATGCTTATAGCTTTGATGCAGATTGGGAGGGACTTGATAATAGTTATAATCTTATGTATGAAACATATGTGAGTATTTTTACCAAATGTGGTCTCAGATTCAAAGCAGTTGAGGCTCATACAGGATCCATTGGAGGGGATGTTTCTCATGAATTCATGGTGCTTGCTGAAACCGGAGAGGATGTGCTTGCTTTTTGTGAAAAGTGTGGATATGCTTCCAATGTAGAACTTACTCCTGCAATTTCAGGAGAAAAATACCCTTCTGAGCCAGAAAAGCCTCTTGAAAAAGTTTATACTCCCGGAGTTAAAACTGCTCAGGAAGTAGCTGATTTTTTGAGGCTTCCTGTTTCTAAAATCACTAAAACTTTAATCTATATTTTGGATGAAAAAGAGGCTATTGCTGTATGTATAAGAGGAGACCATGAAGTAAATGAAGTAAAACTTGAAAAACTTTTTCCAGAAAAATCAATAAGAATGGCACGAGAAGATGAAATAAAAAGAATTGTAGGGGCAAGCCCTGGATTTATCGGACCTAAAGGACTTAAATTAAAGATAGTTGTTGATAAGGCTCTGGAGGGTTATCCAAATTTTGTTATAGGAGCAAATGAAAACGAGTATCATTATATTAATGCTAATATGGGACGTGATTTTATACCTGACATAGTAGTAGATATAAGAAAAGCCTGTCCAGGAGATCTTTGTCCTAAGTGCGGAACCCCTTTAAGTTTTATCCGTGGCATAGAAGTAGGACATATTTTTAAGCTTGGAACCAAATACAGTCTTCCAATGAAAGCTATGTTTTTAGATAAAGATGGAAAAATGAAGCCTTTTATAATGGGATGTTATGGAATAGGAGTAAGTCGTATTCTTGCTGCTACTATTGAGCAGAATCATGATGAAAACGGAATTATTTTTCCCTGGCAGATTGCCCCTTATCAAATAGCAGTAACTTATTTGAAAGAAAATTTTAAAGAGGAGGCAGAAAAAATTTATCAAAGTTTAAGTAAAAAATGGGATGTTATTTTAGATGACAGAGACGAAAGACCAGGAGTTAAGTTTAAGGATATGGATCTTATCGGGATTCCTTTGCAAATAATTTTAGGAAAAAGCTATGAAAAAACAGGAGAGGTTGAAGTAAAAATCAGGAAAACAGGAGAAAGAAAGCATATGAAACCTGATGAATTGGAGGAGTTTGTAAAGGAGTTTGAAAACAAAACATAAATTTTTACAGGCTTTTTGAAATCATTTATAACTAAAATTAAAAAACTTGAAAAATTATTTTCCAGAAAATAGAAACAATCAATAAAGTGAAGCCGATTTTTTGGGGGTTTAAAATATGAAAAAAATCAAAATTTCAGAACTTGCAAAGATAATAAAAGGGAATCTTATAGGAGAGGATTTTGAAATAGAAGGAATAAATGCTATTCCTTTAGCTAAGGAAAAAGAGCTTATTTTTGTGGATTCACTAAAAAGGGTAGCCGAAGCTCAGAAAGCAAAAGCAAAAGCTATTCTTTGTCCTGAAGGTTTTGCAATTCACTTTCCTGACAAATCGGTTATAGAAGTAAAAGATGTAAGAGTGGCTTTTGCCAGAATTTCTGAAATTTTCAAAAAAGAAATAGAACCTCTCTGGGGTATAAGTTCTCAGGCTTTTATAGAAGAGGGGGTAAAGATAGAAGAACCCTGTGCTATTTATCCGTGGGTTTATATCCAGAAAGGAGCAGTTATTAAAAAAGAGGCTGTGCTTTTCCCTGGAGTTTTTATAGGAGCTCATGCTGAAATAGGAGAAAACACAATTATTTTCCCAAACGCAGTGATTTATCCTTATACCAAGATTGGGAAAAACTGTATTGTCCATGCAGGGGTAGTTATAGGAGCAGATGGCTTTGGTTTTGCTCAAGAGCCTTATGAAGATGGCTACCAAAATATTAAAATTTACCACTTCGGAAGTGTGAAAATTGAGGATGAGGTAGAAATCGGAGCAAATTCTACCATTGACAGAGCTGTTTTTGGAGAAACCATTATAGGAGAAGGCACAAAAATTGACAATCTGGTGCAAGTTGGTCATAATGTAAAAGTAGGAAAGCAAAATATTCTTGTTTCTCATACTGCTATAGGAGGAAGTGCGGTTTTAGAGGATTATGTTATGCTTGCTGGTCAAGTAGGGATTGCTCCTTATTCTCAAATAGGAAAGGGTGCTAAAGTTGCAGCTAAATCTGGAGTAGTAGGAAAAATACCAGCAGGAGCAGAAGTAGCAGGAATCCCTGCTATTAAAGCCAGTATCTGGAGGAAAGCAGCTGTTATATTTGCCAAACTTCCAGAAATTTATAGAGAATTTAAAAAATTTTTGAAAAATCAAACTTAACTTAGATGAATTATTATCAAAAAAATGTAGAAGAAACTTTAAAATTTCTAAAAACTTCATATAATGGGCTTTCCGAGGAAGAAGTTAAGAAGAGACTCAGTCTTTATGGGTATAATATCTTAAAAGAGAAAAAGAAAAAAACTTCTCTTCAAATTTTTTTATCCCAGTTTAAAGATTTTCTTATTTTAATTCTTATTATAGCTGCCATTATATCTGGTTTTATAGGAGAAATTACAGATACCATTACCATAGTTGTTATTCTTTTGCTCAATGCAGTTATTGGTTTTATTCAGGAATACAAAGCTGAAAAAGCTATGGAGGCTCTTAAAAAACTTGCTTCTCCATATACTACAGTTATTAGAGAAGGAAAAGTTAAAAATATTTCTTCTGAAGAACTTGTGCCAGGAGATATAGTAATTCTTGAAGCAGGTAAAATTGTTCCTGCAGATTTAAGATTAATAGAAACTTATGATCTAAAAATTGATGAATCACCTCTTACAGGAGAATCTGTCCCTGTTTTAAAACACACAAGACCTATTCCAGAAGATAACCTTCCCATTGGTGACAGGAAAAATATGGCTTTTAAAGGCACTTTAGTGGTTTATGGTAGAGGAAAAGGAGTGGTTGTTGCTACAGGAATGGAAACTGAGCTTGGTAAAATTGCTCAGATGGTTCAAGAAGAGGAAAGTAAAACCCCTCTTCAAAAAAGACTTGCAGACTTCGGGAAAAAACTTGGTATTGGAACTATAATTATCTGCGTAGTTATTTTTCTTTTAGGAATAATAAGAGGAGAGGAACCTTTATTAATGCTTCTTACTGCGGTTGCCCTGGCAGTAGCCGCTGTTCCTGAAGCTCTCCCTGCAGTAGTTACCATAACCCTTGCTCTTGGTGCTAAAAAAATGGTTAAGCAAAATGCTTTGGTCAGAAATTTACCAGCTGTTGAAACCCTTGGATCTGTAACCTATATATGCACAGATAAAACAGGAACTCTTACTCAAAATAAAATGACTGTAAGAAAAATCTTTTCCTCTGGAAAAGATTCAGAAAAAATTTTTCTTAATATAGCTCTAAATAATGATGTAGAAATAACTAAGGATAATCAATTTACAGGAGATCCAACAGAAATAGCTCTTTATCTATACGCTAAAAAACAGGGTTTTGATAAAAAAGAAATTGAAAAAATTTTTCCAAGAATCGCTGAAATACCCTTTAATTCTGTTAGAAAATGTATGACTACAGTACATAAAGCAGAAAAAGAATTTTTAGTTTTTACTAAAGGTGCTTTAGAAGTTCTTCTTGAAAAATCAACCTTTGTTGAAATAGAAGATGATATAAAACCTCTAACTGAAGAACTTAAAAAAGAAATTCTAAAGGAGGCAGAAAAATTTGCTTTAGAAGGCATGAGAATTTTAGCTTTTTCTTATAAAAAGATCAAAAATTTTTCTGATCCTAAGGATCTAGAAAAGAATTTAACTTTTCTTGGTTTTTGCGGAATGATGGATCCTCCAAGAGAAGGAGTTAAAGAGGCTATAAAACTTTGTAAAACAGCTGGTATAAAAGTTGTGATGATTACAGGAGATCATCCTTTAACAGCTCTTACTATAGGCAAAGAGCTTGGAATTGTGGAAGAAGGAGATAATCTTTCTGAAATTTTAATAACAGGAAGGGAATTAGAAGAAATGAGCTTAGAGGAATTTGAAAAAAGAGTGGAAAATATAAAAGTTTACGCCAGAGTTGCACCTGAGCAAAAACTCAAAATTGTTAAAGCTCTTCAAGATAGAGAACAGTTTGTAGCTATGACAGGAGATGGAGTAAATGATGCACCTGCTTTAAAAAAGGCAGATATTGGTGTTGCTATGGGAAGTGGAACAGATGTAGCAAAAGAAGCCTCAGATCTTATTCTTCTTGATGATAATTTTGCAACTATTGTAAAAGCTGTAAAAGAAGGAAGAAGAATTTATGATAATATTAGAAAATTTATTAAATACACCATGACCAGCAATTCAGGTGAAATCTGGACAGTAGGGGTTGCACCCTTTATAGGACTTCCTATTCCTCTTTTACCTGTGCATATTTTGTGGATAAATCTTATAACAGATGGATTGCCAGGTTTAACCCTTTCAGTAGAACCTCCTGAAAAGGATATAATGCAAAGATCTCCACGACATCCTAAAGAAGGTATTTTTGCCCGTGGTTTAGGAATTCATATTATCTGGGTAGGATTACTTATGGGAGCTGTTTCTTTATTTAGTCAGGCTATTTCTTTAAAATATAATATGCATTGGCAAACTATGGTTTTTACTGTTTTATGCCTAAGTCAGTTAGGCCATGTGTTAGCCATAAGATCTGAAAAAGAATCCCTTTTTAAATTAGGCTTATTTTCCAATATCCCTTTGTTGTTATCTGTTGTTTTTAGTATTCTTTTACAGCTTGCTATTATATATTATCCTTTTTTTAATAAAATTTTTCATACCCACGCTTTAAATTTACAGGAATTAACTCTTGCTTTTGTTCTTTCTTCTATAGTTCTTATAGCAGTTGAAATAGAAAAAGCTTTTAAAAGGAGATTAAAAAGAAGTTTTTATTAAAATTTCTTTTCTAACTTTTTGTAAAATATTATGGGCAAGTCTGGTAGGCTCAGGAATACGATAAATAGAAGTTTTTAAAACAAGTTTTATAGCTGTTTCTAAACTTATTTTATGTCCTACAGAAACATAAATAGGTTTTACCTTATCTCTTGTTCTTAAAACTGCACCAATTATTTTATTTTTATAAGTTAGATAAGAATAGCTACCTCGTTTTATTTCTACAGGATTATAATCTCCACAGAGTTTAGTTTTAGCAACTCCTACGGTTATAGCATCTGTTTCTACGCCAAAATGAGAGGCGATTCCACAGCCTCTGGGATGGGCTATTCCCTGACCATCTATGAAAATCACATCAGGCTTTATTTTAAGATTTTCATAAAGTTTTTTCATTAAAGGTAATTCTCTAAAAGCAAGAAAAGTGGGAATATAAGGAAAGTCTATTAATCCTTCCAGAGTTTCACAATGGATTGGTTTTAGAGTATTTATATCAATTATTGCTATACATGCCCAGGCTCTGGTAGGAGTTTCCTTGGGTTTTTCAAAGGTAACATCTATACCACCAATAGTTTTTATTTCTTTATCAAAAAGATCTTTTTCTATAACTCTTTTAGCACATTCGTGCTGAATTTTTTCAAGTCTTTTTAAAGTGCACAATTGTAAAAAACTAAGGCAGGGTTTCTACAGAAGAAAATCTGGGTTCATGCAAAGGAATTACTATGTCTACCATATTTTTAAATTTAATAATTTGATCATAAGCTAAATAAGGGTCTATATTGGTTCCAGGTGGTATAGCTTCCATTCCCATAGCCTTAATTTTAGCAGGAGGATCAAAGTTTTCCATAATTACACAGAAACCACTAATTCCTAACAATCCCTTTTCAGTATTGATTAAAACACTCATTCCTCCTTTAGTGTGTGCAGGGGTGTGAACCATAGTTATACCAGGGACAACTTCAAAGGTTTTTTCCTTAATATGAACCATTTGTCCTGCTTGATCTACTTCTTCTATAAATTCTGCCATATATCTATAATCTAAAGGATGAGGATTATAAGCAGTTTGGAATTCAAGTTCATGAGCATAAAAAGTGGCATTTATACATTTAAAATCATTTTCGCAATGATCATTGTGTAAATGAGTATGAATAACTATATCTATATCTTTGGGAGAAAGACCATATTTAGCCAAGCCCTCTTCAAAGGTATAAATTTTTCCTCCTATGGCATTTTCTCTAAATTCAGATTTTATAACTTCTAAAAGACCTGTATCTATAAGAATATTCTTATCAGCTCCTTCTACAAGCCAGCAATATATAGGAATTACATATTCTTTTCCATAATCATGCTGATAGGTCATCATACCTTTATCAAAAACCTTAGTGCCCACTACAATAGGATGAATTCTATAAAAAGGCCCTTTTGCCATATTTTACCTCCCAAATAGAAACTATAAAAATATTTTACTTAAGAATTATTTAAAGTCAAATCTTTTATTTAGTCAAGAATCAACTTTACTTTTGTGCCTTTTCCCACCTCACTTTCTATTATCATATTCCAGCCATGAGCTTTTACAAAATGTTTGACTATAGCCAGTCCTAAACCTGTGCCACCAAGTTCCCTTGATCTTGCTTTATCAACCCTGTAAAATCTTTCTCCAAGTCTTGGAATATGTTCCTTGGGAATGCCTATTCCTGTATCTTCTACTGTAATTATAGAGGGAGAGGAAGTATATTTAATAGTTATCCCCCCTTTTTCTGTGAATTTTATACTATTATCTACAAGATTAATTAGAATTTGAATAAGTTTATCCCTATCAGCTTTGATAATAGGTATTTTTTTACTATAAATTTCTTTTTTTAAATATAAATTTTTCTTTTTGGCTTTATTTTCTAAAGTAGTTATTACAGTATCTACTACTTCAAAAAGATTTACTTCAGTCTTATTGATTTGTAATTCCCCAAGCTCTATAGCAGAAAGAATTAATAGATCTTCAACCAAAGAGTTTAATCTTTCGCTGTGTTTTTTTATAATTTCTAAAAATTTTTTAGCATTTTCTTTATCATCCAGCGCACCCTCGAGTAAGGTTTCTGCAAAGCCTTTGATAGCAGTAATTGGAGTTTTAATCTCATGAGAAACAGCAGCTACAAAATCTGTTTTAATTTGTTCCAATCTTTTTAGTTTGGTAATATTAAACAAACTAAGTAAAATTCCCAATTCAAATTTTTCATTAGAAATTTGAATAAAGAAAGGCTTAGCAGTTACAGAAAGAATTCTTTTTTCAGGTTCTTTTATTTCTATCTCATCTCTTATTTCTTGTGATTTTTTCAAAGCTTCTTCTATAATGGAAAATAATTTTTCATGATAAATAAAGTCCTGTAATTTTTTATTTTCAAAATTTTCCCCTTTTAAACCAAAAAATTTTTTAAACTGTTTATTTAAAAAAAATATCTCATAATTTCTGTTTATTAAAAGTATAGCCTCTCTAACATTATCTAAAATATTATAAATAGTTTCATATTTTTTTATAAGTAAATCTATTAGATCGGGGTCTGTAATTTTATAGAATTTATTAAGATCCATTTATTTTATATTATCTGGAATATAATATCCTATTCCTCTTTTAGTTTTAATATATTTTGGCTTAGAAGGATCTTCTTCTATTTGAGCTCTTAGTCGTTTAATATGAACATCTATGGTTCTGGGATTAATATATACGTCTGATCCCCAAATAGCTTCAATAAGTTGTTCTCTGGTATAAACTCTTCCTTTATTTTCTGCTAAATAAAGAAGTATTTTAAACTCTGTAGCACTAAGCTCTATGGGCTTATCCTTTAAAGTTACTAAATATTTATCTTTGTTTATCTTTAAATTACCTATTTGAATAATTTTTTCTGTATTTGGGGAGATTGGCTTAGTTCTTCTTAGAACTGCCTTTATTCTGGCAATAAGTTCCCTGGGACTAAAAGGCTTGGTAATATAATCATCAGCTCCTAATTCAAGTCCTAAAATCCTATCTGCTTCTAAGGTTTTAGCTGTGAGTATAATAATAGGAAGATGAGCTGTTTTAGGATCTTCTTTTAATTTCTTGCAGAGTTCAAATCCACCTATACCAGGAAGCATAATATCTAAAATAATAAGATCGTATTTATTAGAACGGATTTTATTTAATCCTTCTTCACCATTATAACTATAGTCAACTATAAAATTTTCTTTTTTTAAATTATAGGCAACTAACTCTACAATGTCTTTTTCATCTTCTATTATTAAAATTTTAACAGATTCCATTTTAATAGATTTGATTTTGTTTCCAGTAATTTCTAACTTTTTCTTTTACTTCTTCAGGTAAAGGAATATAGGTAAGCCTTTTAGCTATTTTATCTCCATGTTTAAAAGCCCAATCAAAAAATTTCACTACATCTTTATTAGTTTTTAAATTATCTTTAGCCAGAAGAATATAAGTTGCACCTGTTATAGGCCAGGCTTTTTCTCCAGGAGCATTGGTAAGCCAAGCATAAAAATGTTTTTTAGGATCTAAATCCCCGGTTTTAGCTGCTTCCTTTATAGTTTTTTCTTCAGGAGCAACAATATTTCCTTTGGAATTTTTAAGTTTTACACAAGTTAATTTATTCTGAAAAGCATAAGCATACTCTACATAACCTATAGTATAAGGGGTTCTTTTTATATAATTAGAAACCCCCTCATTTCCTTTTGCTCCTATACCTGTTTCCCATTTTACTGAGGTTCCAAATCCTATTTCTTTTTTCCAAGCAGGACATACTTGACTTAAATAATGAGTAAATATAGCCGTGGTTCCTGAGCCATCGGATCTATAAACAGGAGTAATATTCTTATCAGGAAGTTTTATATCTGGATTTAATTTTTTTATTTCTGGATCATTCCATTTAGTAATTTTACCTAAGAAGATTTTACACAAAGTTTCTCCATCAAGAACCAAAGAATTTCTTTTTAGTTCTGGAAGATTTATTACAGGAACTACAGCTCCTATTACAGTAGGAAATTGCAATAATTTGTTTTTTTCTATTTCTTGAGGAGTAAGAGGTTTATCACTTGCTCCAAAATCAACAGTTCTTTCTATAATCTGCCTAATTCCTCCTCCAGAACCTATGGATTGATAATTTATCTTTATTCCAGTAAGTTTATAATATTTATCTGCCCAGTTGGCATACAAAGGATAAGGGAAACTTGCCCCTGCTCCATTTAAGAACTTCTTGTGGCTTGCTTCTTCTTTTTTTTCTTTACATGCTGTTAATCCTAAGCTTATAATTAAACAAAACAATAATAAAATTACTTTTTTCATAACTACACCTCTTTAGTTTTTGTGTATTTGTTTATATCTTTCTATTATTTCTTTCAAAGTAAAAAAGGCTTGAAATTCATATCCTTTGCTTTTTATATTTTCTTTTCCACCTTCTTCTCTATCAATCAAAGCTAAAATTTTCATTATTTTTAATCCTTCTTTTTCAGCAGCCTCTATAGCTTTTATTACAGACTTTCCTGTAGTTACCACATCTTCTACAATTACTGTGATCATTCCCTTTTTAACATTCCCTTCTATTTGTCTGTGTGTTCCATACTTTTTAGGTTCTTTTCTTATAAGAAAACCTTCTAAAGGATGTTCTTCTTCAGCTGCTTTTGCTAAAATTCCACATACTATAGGGTCTGCTCCTATACTCATTCCAGCTACAGCATCCACTTTTAAATATTTTATCTCTTCCCAGAAAAGTGATCCTATTAAATCAAAAGTTTTGGAATAAAGAGTCACCTTTCTACAATCTAAATAATAAGGACTTTCCTTACCACTTGATAAAATGAAAGGTTTATCAGGGCTGTATAAGAATGCTCTTTTTATAATATAATCAATTAATTCAGATTTTATAGCAGAAATATTAAGAAGTTTTAGACTTTTTATTAAGGGATAAGCTTCCCCTAAAAATCTATGAAGCTCTTTCTCTGCTTCTATTTCATCACTCATGTTATAAAATATGAGATTTTTAAGATGTTTAAAACTTTCAGTAGAAATATAAGTGAATTTTAAACCAAAACCTTTCTCTGGTTCTATTCTAACTACTTTACCTTTGAGAAAAATTTTTATACTTGGAACTATACCTTCTAAAAAGAAAATAATTGGAATTTCTGTATTAATTTCAGGAATTATAGAGCTTTCAATAAAAACTCCTCCATAGCTAATATCTTTAATTTCACCTTTATAACTTTTTTCTTTCCATATAAACTCTACTATAGCTGAAATAGGTATACGAGTAAATTTTCTAGTAGGCATTGCAATACATTATATATGAAGACAAAACATTAGCAAGATTTAAAATTTAAACCATCCCCATCTTCTTCTACAGCCTTTACAAACACAACCCTTAGTAGATTTACCAATTAGTTCTACTTCTATATTTTTAGCAATACTTGAACTTACCACAATTTTACCTATACCATTTTTTAATAAAAAATTTCTTCCCCAAATCCTCAATATTTCAAAAGTATCCCCTTTTCGCAACCCCATTGCTTCTATTTTCCTTAAAATAATATCTTCCCCTATAAAATCTTTAATTTTTATTTTGTCTCCACATTTACTATCAGATAAAAGCATATTTAAACCATCCCTCCTTTTCTACATTCTAAACATGTTCCAAAAATTTCAAGATGATAACTTAATAAATGAAACTCCTTTTTTTTGGCATGTTCCTGAATTAATTCTATTAATTTAGGGTCTATTATTTCTTCTACTTTTTTACATTTTATACAGATGAAATGTAAATGAGGTAGTTTATTTATTACCACTTCATAATAAGCCCTGCCCTCTTGTTTATAGACTTCTTGAATATAACCAGCTTCTATTAATAAAGGTAAAGTTCTATAAATTGAAGCTTTAGAGATTTTACTTCCCTTTTTTTTAAGTTCCATATGTAGTTCATCTACATCAAAATGGTCCTTATACTTTAAAATTTCTATTAAAATTTCTTCTCTTTCTGGAGTATATTTTAATCCTTTACTTTTTATAAAAGCTCTAAAATTTTCTAAAATTTCAGAAATATCTATCATTACTTTATCTCTATTGAGATCTAATTTCAATTTTGATAGAAAATTTTATTTTGTCAAGCTCTATTTAATTTTTATCAAAACCATTGATTTTTTTAAAAATAACTTTTTAATGTAAGTAATATGAATAACCTAAAAATTTATATTAAAAATAGGTATTTTTTCTTATTTTTATTTTCTTTTGTCTTTTTTATCTTAGGCAATTGGTTTTTTAGTTTAACTTCTCCAGACGAAGGAAAAAATGCTTTCCCTGTTTTACATATGCTTCAAACTAAAAACTTTCTAATTCCTTATTATAATTGTCAACCAAGATTTGAAAAACCTCCTATGCTTTATTGGCTTGGTGTAGTTACTTCTTCTATTTTTGGATTAAATGAATTCAGTTTGAGAATAATTTCTGGAATTTCAGCAACTGGCATATTATTTTTTACCTATTTAATAGCCAAAAAATATTTTTCAGAAAAAAAGGCTTTAATCTCAGCTTTAATTCTTGTGACTATTCCTCATATATGGGTAGAAGCAAGAGCTTTTACTCCTGAGATGCTTTTAAATTTTTTTTCTGTAGGAGCTGTTTATTTATTCCTTAGTGAAAAAATTATCTGGGGCTGGATTTTTTTAGCTTTAGCTGTCCTTACTAAAGGACCAGTAGGTTTTATCTTACCTTTAATAGTTGTATTAGGATTCAAAATTTGCGAAAAAGATTTGAAATTGTCAAAATTGTTTAATATTAAAGGAATTTTATTATTTTTATTGATTTCAACTTCTTGGTATCTGTATATGCTTATCTATTTTGGATATGCTTATTTTTATAAATTTTTCCTTTATGAGAATATTTATAGATATTTTGGTCAAAAGTCTATTCATTCTTATCCTTTTTATTATTACTTTATTGTTCTTTTATTAGCTACATTTTTTTATATTCCTACCTATGTAAAACTTGTTTTTAAAATTAAACAAAATTTAAACAATTTTATAAATAATTATTCAAAAATATTACTTCATCCTTTATTCCCTTTTGTCTTTTGGTTTGTTTTTGTTTTTATATTTTATACTCTTGCTAAGAATAAACTTCACCATTATATTCTGTTTTGCTACCCACCTTTAGCAGTTATTTTAGCTAATTATTTGTCTGAAAAATATTTTAAAACTGTCTTAATTTTTTCTTGTTTCCTACTTATTTTTAGTTTGATATCCTTTTGCTCTTATGAAAAAAAACGTTTTGTTTATAAAGTAAAACCATTTATTATAAATCCTTCAAGAAGTATAAAATTTTATAATACAGAGATATCTTGTTTAACCTTTTATGCTAAAAGGTGTATTTTTAAATATAAAGATAAAGAACCCATGCCTGATTTGATAATTACCAAAAAGAAATTTGAAAAAAATTTTTCAAATTGCAAAAAATTGATAGAAGCTTCTGAGTTTGGTAGATCTTACATTTTATTACAATGTAGATAATTTTATCATTTTACTTCTTGAGAGTATAAAAATTTGTATTGACATCAGACTTTAAAATGATAAAATTTAAATCCAAAATGGAAGTAAGCACTTACATAAATTAAGTTCCTTTATAAAAGGAGAAAATATGCAAAATAATAAAAAAAGATTAGGCTTTTTA
>Ga0256842_1002427_pt1 | contig 13399 bp, 13 predicted proteins | sample 4559240metaG_FD_185973 | JGI IMG/M metagenome (GOLD analysis project Ga0256842, IMG submission 185973) | Hydrothermal vent microbial communities from Guaymas Basin, Mexico - 4559-240 | ecosystem: Environmental > Aquatic > Marine > Hydrothermal vents | place: Mexico: Guaymas Basin | collected...
CCGACCAGGTTCGACGGTCCTCCAAGGGTTGTTGCCCTCGGCTGGCAGATAAGCCCAGAAGGAAAGCTCGTTGGCCCGGTTGACCTCTTCGACGACCCGGCCTTCGACGGCGCCAGGCAGAAAGCCGTCGAGATCGCCGAGTACATGCGCAGGCACGGCCCGTTCGAGCCCCACAGGCTCCCGATGGAGGACATGGAGTACACCACCCTTCCGGGGGTTCTGGAGAAGCTCAAAGACAGGTTCGAGCCCGTCAAGTGAAGGGGCTCATTCACTGCCCTTTTTCATTTCGTAAACGGCCTTTTTTATGAGGGGAACCCTTGAGGATGAAACAGAGAGGGAAGTCACCCCGATTTCGACAAGCCGCTTAACCATGTGAACCTTACCTGCAAGCTCCCCGCAGATCCCAACGGGTATTCCTGCGGATTTTGCCCCCTCAACGACTAACCTTATTGCCTTTAGAACAACCTCGTCCTCATCATTGTAGTAGTCAGAAACGTATTGGCTCATCCTGTCCGCGGCGAAGAGATACTGGGTCAGGTCGTTGGTTCCAATGCTCATGAAGTCCACGCGCCCCAGAAACCTGTCCAGAGAGAGAATAACGGACGGAACCTCCACCATGATACCTATATCCGGGAGTTCTCCAATCTCAAGCTCGGACGCTATCTTCTCTACAATTTTCCTGACGTAGTCTACCTCTGATGGCTTCGAGACCATGGGGATCAGAATTCCAAGGTTGCCGTGAGGTGACGCGCGCAAGAGGGCCCTCAGCTGGGTGAGGAAGATGTCTTCATTTTGTATTAGTGCCCTGATGCCCCTGACTCCCAGGAATGGATTCTCCTCCCTCGGAAGTTCAAGATAGGGGATTCCCTTGTCTCCGCCAACATCAAGGAGCCTGACCACAACCCTGTCTGGGGAGAACGTCTCAAGCGCGTGCTTGTACACCAGAAACTGCTCGTTTTCTGAGGGTGGCTCATCCCGGTTCAGGAAGAGAAACTCCGTCCTGAAAAGTCCTATTCCATCAGCCCCCTTTTTCTTCGCAATCTCTATCTCCTGGAGAAACCCCACGTTGGCCATTACGTTTAAGCCCTCAAACCGGAGTTTGGAATAGTCCTCCAAGAGTTTTTTCTCCTCCTCATATCTGAGAATAGTTTCCTTTATCCCCCGCTCGTTGGACGGGTTCACGACGATTCTTCCAGCGAGAGCGTCAACGAACACGAGAGAGTCACAGTAAGCCTCGAGGGAAGGAACGCCGTACATGTATGGAATCTCCAGGGATTTGGCTAAAATAGCGGCATGGGATGTATGCGAGCCCTCTCTACTGAGAATGGCCCCCACTCCTACCCTGTAAAAATGCACAACGTCAAGAGGATACAGCTTCTCAACGTACACCACATCGCCCTTGCGAATTTGAAGGTTCTCCTCAGCGGAGACCAGTTTGTTGAAGATGTTCATTATATCGTCCGTTCTCTCGCGGATTAGAGGGTTGCCGCTCTCAACGAGAAGAGAAACTATGTAATCCCGAACCTCAAAAACGTCCCTGATGGAAATTTTCCCATCCTTCTCTCTTTTCTCAAGCTTGTCCCACAGAAGAGGATCCCCAAGTATCATCACGTAAACCTCACCAAGCTCCTTCAGCACCTCGGAACCCTGGTATGTTCGCGATATTTCCTCGCTGACCTCCTTTGCCCTTTTCCGTAGCTTTTCAATAGGGATTGGTTCACCTTCTGAACTCCTGGAACTTTCATTTCCAACGCATCTTAGGGTTCCGTAGGCGTAGCCCTCCGAGACGATGTAGCGCTGGGGAATCTCGATTACCACTTTTTTACTCATTCTCGCCACCGGCGTGCACCACTTCCTCCACTCGTTTCAGAGCTTCCTCGCAGTCTGGCCCATCAACTATGACCTCAATCTCCTCCCCGGGCTCCACTCCCAGACTCATGACGCTCAGAACGCTTTTCGCATTTATTCGCTTCCCCTTGTAAACTATAGTGACCGAGCTCTCTATGTCCGAGAGGAGCTTGACGAGTTTTCCAGCGGGCCTAGCGTGAAGACCCTCCGGATTCGTAACGGCAATTCTCTTGACCACCTTACCCTCCATTACAATGCCTCCTAGAGCTTGCTCGTGAACTTAACCTCCTCCGCCCTTTTCTTGACGTCCTCTATGGACGAACCCAGTGAAGCCTCCACAGTCGCTATTATTGAGCCTTCAACCAGCGGGGCATCGGCTATTATCACCTTGGAAGGTGAGCCCAGTAACTCAATTGACTGCTTGGCGGCCATTATTGTACTTCCTATGTCGCCGAGTATAACAACACCATCCGTTTTAGACACCAGCTCACCAAGCTTGATAAAAACCATCTCTGCATCTATCCCGAGCCTTCCGTCCCTAGTCCCACCAATCGCCTCGATGAGAACCCCCTCTGGAGCCATCTGCTCGCACATCTCCTTGACGCCCTTTGCCACATCGGGGCTGTGGGAAAGAATTAAAAGCGAGAGCAACCTCAACCCCCCTCAAGGGACTCACACAGGCTCTTGAAGAAGTAATACGAGCTCGTCGCCCCCGGATCTTGGTGTCCTATGCTCCGCTCGCCCAGATATGATGCCCTGCCCTTCTTGGCCTGCATAGGTATGGTGGCCCTCATCCGCTCTTCCGCGAGGGAGACCACGTCCCCACAGATATCTGCCAGTGTTTTTCCCTTGTTTATCTCCTCCTCCATGAACTCAACCACAGGCTCCCAGACGTCAACCATGGTCTTGTCTCCGATCTCTGCCTTTCCCAGTCCCTTTATTCCGGCCAGGGCCTGCTTGAGACCCTGAACGAGCTCGGCGTCTGAGAGTTCTGGCTTTGTCCCAAAGGCCATGCTCATCTTCATGAACACCGTTCCGTAGAGCGGACCAGCGGCCCCTCCGACGCTTGAGAGAAGGGCCATGCCAACGATCCTCATGAGCTCTCCTGGGGTTTTTGGATCCGTTGATTCCAGCTTGTTCAGCGCGGTCTTTGCGCCCCGATCCATGTTTATTCCGTGGTCTCCATCGCCTATGGCCGCATCCAGTCTGGTCAGGTAGTCTCTGTTTTCCTCAAGGTACTTTGCGAAGGTTCGTATAACTCTCATAAAATACTCCATATCGTATCCCATTGGTATCACCCAAAAAGAATAGAATCAGAGGCCCCATCTAAGGGCAGGGGTATGCACAGGGGCGTCGAGGAGTTCCTTCAGCTCGTCATCGAGTTTGAGAACGGTTATTGAAGCACCCTGCATCTCAAGGGAGGTTATGTAGTTGCCCACGAGGGTCCTGTACCTCCTAACTCCAATGCCATCGAGTATCTGGCTGACCTTCCTGTTAACTATGTAGAGCTCCATCAGAGGAGTACCGCCCATTCCGTTCACGAGCAGTGCAGCCTCGTCCCCCTTCTCAAGGGGCATGTCCTGGAGGATGGCATCCATCATCATCTGCACTATCTCGTCAACTGGCTTCATTTTTAATCTCTTCCTTCCAGGTTCGCCGTGGATGCCTATTCCAAACTCGAACTCGTCCTCGCCCAGTTCAAAGGTCGGTTTGCCAGCCGCGGGAACTGTACACGGAGTCAGGGCGATTCCGATGGAACGGACGTTGTCGGCAACCTTCTGGACAACCCTTTTGACCTCTTCAAGGGGCCATCCCTTCTCCGCGGCGGCGCCGCCTATCTTTTCGGCGAAGACAGTTCCCCCAACGCCCCTTCTGCCGGCGCTGTATAGGGACTGCTCAACGGCGACGTCATCGGCTATGACGACAGACTCTACCTTATACCCCTCTGCCCTGAGAAGCTCCGCCGCCATGTCAAAGTTCATGACGTCACCGGTGTAATTTTTCACTATCAAGAGTATACCCGCGCCGCCCTCAACGACCTTCCCTGCCTCGTACATCTGATCGGGAGTCGGAGAGGTAAACACGTTTCCGGGGCATGCAGCGTCGAGCATTCCCTTGCCAACGTATCCTCCGTGTAGGGGCTCGTGTCCCGAACCGCCACCGGATATCAGGGCCACCTTGTCCTTTACCGGTGCATCCGCCCGGTATATGAAGTTTGGCTCGAAGTGCACCTTTACAAGGTCAGGATGTGCTGCAGCCATGCCCTCTAGCATTTCCTTAACAACGTTTTCGGGGTCGTTAATCAGTTTCTTCATGTCACCTTCCCCCAGGAGTTCTTGTAATATATACCACCATGAACATATATAAACGTGTTGTTATAAGTGTTTAATTTACCAGGATGGTACAGAATTATAATCTACATTTCGCAAATACAATTTTTTTAACGTTCACCATAAGGCTTAAGTACATTACTGTAGATAAGCTTGTGAAACTAGGTGAGGCTTTATGATTTCCCACAAATACTTAAAGAAGGGAGAAAGCAGATACAAAACTATCCCCCTTACCAAGGAAACTTATGTGTTACTAAAGCAGGAAAAACTTAGGTTCCAAGAGAACTTTGGGAGGAAAATCAGCTGGGACGAACTGATAGAATTGCTACTTGACTTTAAGCACATGGTAGTCAACGATGAGTGAACTTGTTGAAACATCCCCTATGAGTGCTTTGATAAGTTGTCTCTAGTAATGTTGTACAATATTATAACATTTCACTTAGTAATATAGTAGTTAGAATAGCTGTTCTTAAGATTGGATTTCCATACCAATAAAGTCAGAAGTTTGATGTTATAACCAAATACTACGAGAATATTATTCCTTGATACATCTAAAAAGTGATAACGTGTTATAATCTGTAACATTTATAAGGACTAAAGTGGTAAAATAGAATACAAATTTCCAATGGAGGTGCTATGTGTTATGGCAGATGGACCAAGTGATAAGGCAATAATAATAGCAGAGACTGTAGGAACTGGAATTTTGATTTTGTTGGGCGATGGTGTTGTTGCAAACGTGGCATTAGCCCCACGTTTGGCGCCACAGGCATACAGCTGGCTTCTAATAGCATTTGGCTGGGCTTTTGCCGTCGCCATGGCAGTTTACGCGGTCGGAGGAATATCCGGAGCCCACATAAACCCGGCTGTTACAATAGCCCAGGCCGTCAACGGCGACCTTCCATGGCGTAAAGTTCCTGCGTATCTCGTGGGGCAGTTCCTTGGAGCCTTCCTCGGTGCCCTTGGCGTCTACGCCGTATACTATGAAGGTTTGAAAGGGGCAGGAATGCCAAACGTATGGTGCACCGGACCAGGTTCCATTATCAACAAAGCTGCGTGGGGCCACACATTATCCGAGATTTCAGGACAATATATCGGTACATTCTCAACGACAAACGCATTCATTGCAGAGATAATAGGCACGTGGATGCTACTTGTTGGGGTATATGCTATAACAGACAGAGATAACACTGGACCGGGATCAAACATGGCTCCGTGGCTGATAGGTATGCTCGTTGGATCGATAGGATTTAGCCTCGGTGGAACCAGCGGATACGCAATAAACCCTGCCAGGGACCTTTCCCCGCGTATCTTCGGTGCCCTTGTGGGAACCAAGGGTCTCTTTGATGGATGGTACTGGATAGGACCCCCAGTCATAGGTGCCATAATTGGAGGTATTTTAGGAGGAGTGACATATAAATATCTAGTAAAGCCATTTATACCCAAGAGGGGAGGTGCTTGATTATGAATAACTTGGAAGGAAAATATGTACTATCTATTGATGAGGGCACAACCAGCGCTAGGGCTATAGTCTTCGACAGGGAGAGCAACATCAGGGGTGTCGGACAGTACGAGTTTACCCAGTACTATCCAAAACCCGGTTGGGTGGAACACAACCCAGACGAGATATGGGACGCCCAAATGAGGGCAGTAAAGACTGCCCTTGAGAGGGCCGGAATAGAGCCCAAAGACATCGCTGCGGTTGGTGTAACCAACCAGAGGGAGACCACAATCCTCTGGGACAAAAACACCGGAAAGCCAGTCTACAACGCGATAGTGTGGCAGTGCAGGAGAACCGCGGACATAGTCGACGAAATTAAGAAGGACCACTACGATGCCATAAAGGAGAAGACCGGTCTCGTTCCGGATGCTTACTTCTCAGGAACAAAGATAAAGTGGATACTCGACAACGTTCCCGGTGTCAGAGAGAAGGCCGAGAAGGGAGAGATACTCTTTGGAACCATAGACACCTTCCTCATATGGCGCCTCAGCGGAGGAAAGACTCACGTAATCGACTACTCCAATGCATCGAGGACCATGATCTTCAACATACACGAACTCGACTGGGACGACGAGCTTCTCGAAATACTCAACATACCGCGCGAGATTCTTCCGGAGCCAAAGCCTTCAAGCGAGATATACGGATACACCGATGAGAAGGCCTTCGGTGCGGAGGTCCCGATAGCGGGCGATGCCGGTGATCAGCAGGCGGCCCTCTTTGGTCAGGCCTGCTACAAGCCGGGAATGGTCAAGAACACCTATGGAACCGGTAACTTCATGCTGATGAACACCGGCGACAAGCCATACAAGTCGAAGGACCTCCTGACCACCATCGCCTGGGGTCTCAACGGAAAGGTCGAATACGCCCTTGAGGGTAGCGTCTTCATAACCGGTGCCGCCGTCCAGTGGCTCAGGGACTCCCTCAAGATAATTGAGGTCTCGGCCGAGGTTGAGCCCCTCGCAACAGACCTGGCCAGCAACGACGGTGTCTACTTCGTTCCGGCCTTCGTGGGTCTCGGTGCCCCCTACTGGGACCAGTACGCGAGGGGACTCGTCATAGGCATCACCAGGGGAACGAGAAGGGCCCACTTCGCTAGGGCGGTTCTTGAGTCCATCGCCTACCTAACTAGGGACGTCCTGCACGAGATGGAGAGGGACAGCGGAATAAAGGTCTCTGAGCTCAGAGTGGACGGAGGTGCTACCAAGAACAACTTCCTTATGCAGTTCCAGGCTGACATCCTCGGAACCAAGGTTATAAGGCCTGTCATCCAGGAGACGACTGCCCTCGGTGCAGCATACCTGGCCGGCCTCGCCGTTGACTACTGGAAGGACCAAGAGGAGATAGCCAAGATGTGGAAGGTCGAGCGTGAGTTCGACCCGAAGATGGACGAGAAGACCAGGGAGAGGCTCTACGGCGGGTGGAAGGAGGCCGTCAAGAGGTCCCTCGGATGGGCCAAGGTTCTCCAAGATTTGGGCTTCGAGATCTAAAGCCCTTCTTATTACCTATCTTTTTTGCTTGCCAAGGAATATGTAAAACATTCCATGGGGGAAAAAGCATGAAGATTGTTGTAATTGGAGCAGGCGTTGTTGGAGCCTCGATAGCCAGGGTTCTAAGCCAGTACGAGGGTATTGAAGTTCATCTCCTTGAAAAGGCTCCAGATGCGGGAATGGGAGTCAGCAAGGCGAACACCGCGATAATCCATCCCGGTCACGAGGACGACCCCGACAAATATCCGCTCAGGGCAAAGCTCTGTGTGAAAGGAAACAGGCTGTGGTATCGGTGGACAAAGGAGCTTGGAATTCCAGCAAAGTGGCCGGGTGAACTCATGGTGGCCGTTGAGGAGGAGGACATGAAAGTTGCCGAGCACTACCTGGAGCTCGCACAGAAGAACGGAGTTCCGGGGGTTAGACTGGTTGACCACGATGAACTTCTCAAGCTGGAGCCGAACGTCAATCCAAACGCTGCCGGAGCTCTGTGGGCACCTACGGCCGGTTTAATGGCATCTCCCATGGCGGCGCCAGCGATAGTTGAAAACGCCGTTGACAACGGGGTGAGGTTCCATCCAGAGACAGAGGTAGTGGGGATAAAAATCGAAAAGGGCGAAGTCAGGGGCGTCGAGACCAACAACGGATTTTTTGATGCAGATATAGTCATAAATGCCGCCGGACTCTACGCGGACAAAATCTCTGCAATGGCCGGGATAGACCACTTCACAATCCACCCCCGGAAGGGCGAGTACTACGTCTTTGACGACGACGCCCAGCCAAAGGTGACGAGAATAGTCCACCAGACGCCAACACCGATAACCAAGGGTGTCTACGTCATAACCGAAATGAACAACGGGCTCATGATAGGACCCACCGCCCAGGATCTGCCTGAGGAAGCCAAGGAGGACACATCAACCACTGAAGAAGGCTTGGAATTTGTGTGGGAATGGGCCCAGAAGCTGATAAAGGAGCTTCCACCTAAGAGCATGGTAATAAGGACCTTCGCCGGCCTGAGACCGGAGCCACCGGACGGCAGGTGGATAATAGATGCCTACGACGACCCGTGGGGCTTCGTGAACGTTGCTGGCATAAGGTCTCCAGGTCTGACCTCAGCCCCGGCGATAGCGCACTACGTTGTGGAGGAGCTCCTAATTGGGAAGCTCGACCTGAAACTCACCAAGAAGTCACACTGGAACCCTTATAGGAATGTCTTCTGGTTCAATACCCTCAGCCTAGCCCAGCAGGACGAGCTCATCAAGAAGAACCCGGCCTACGGGAAGGTAGTCTGCATGTGCCGCGTGATAACCGAGGGAGACATCGTTGACGTGATAAACCGCATGAAGAGGATGGGCATCAAGACGATAACCCTCGATGGGGTAAAGATGAGAACCGGAGCCATGGCCGGAACCTGTCAGGGTTCGTTCTGCAGGGTGAGGATAGCCAACATAATAGCAAGAGAAAGCGGAATCCCGCTCTGGAAGGTCAACATCAAGGGGGAGGGCACGGAGTACGGCATCGGTGACATAAAGGTCCTTTTGAGGGGTGAGGAAAATGCGGAGTGAGTACGACGTCGTTGTTATAGGCGGCGGCCCAGCGGGACTGGCGGCGGCCATGAAGGCCAAGGAGCTCGGCCTCAGTGTTCTCCTTATCGAGAACAGGGACTTCCTCGGCGGCATACCCCTACAGTGCGTCCATCCGGGCTTCGGGCTCCACTACTTCAGAGAGGACCTGACAGGAACCGAATTTATAAGCCGTCTCATCGAGAAATTCGAGGGTATGGGAATAGATTACTACACCAGCTCCCACGTCCTTGAGATAACCCCCTACTCCTACAGGCACAAGGTTCTCCGCGTTGTAACACCCAAAGGCCTCCTCACTCTCCAAGCAAAGACCGTCATCTACGCAACGGGCGCCAGGGAGAGGCACATGTTCGAGATAGGCATAACCGGCCATAGGATTGCCGGAATATACACCGCCGGGGAAGCCCAGACCATGATGGACATCTACGGGATAATGCCCGGGAGGGAGATAGTCATAGTCGGTTCTGGCGACGTTGGCCTCATAATGGCGAGAAGGTTCACCCTTGAGGGCGCCCACGTCAAGGCGGTCATAGAACTCATGCCCTATCCAGGGGGACTAACCAGAAACGTCGTCCAGTGCCTGGAAGACTTTGGAATCCCATTATACCTGAGCCACATGGTGAAGAGAATAGAAGGCAAAAAGAGGGTCGAGAGGGTCATTCTAACTGAGGTCGACGAAAATCTAAGGCCGAGACCCGGAACCGAGAAGGAGCTTGAATGCGACACGGTGGTTCTATCCGTTGGTCTGGTTCCGTACATAAAGGTACTCGAAAAGGCGGGGGTCATCGTTGACCCGTCGACCAAGGGACCAGTGGTTAACAGCTACCTCGAAACCAGCGTTCCGGGAATCTTCGTCGCAGGGAACGCCCTCGTCATCAACGACCTCGTTGACTACGTCGTCGAGCAGGGAGAAGAGGCCGCCGAAGGAGCGTACGAGTTCGTCAAAAACGGCGGCCTGCCGGCGCTTAAATGGAGGAAGCTCATTAAGGGAAGAAACATCAGGCTCGCCGTGCCGCACTACCTGGCGGATACCAAGGACGTTACAATATACGCGAGGGTGGCCAAGCCCGAGGAGAACGTCAAGCTTCGCTTCCCGGAGATTGGAAAGGAGATACGGCTGCCCTTAGTGAGACCCTCCGAGATGATAAGGGTGAAGCTGAGAAAGAAGGACATAGCCCAGGCAGGGGACAAAATAACGATGGAGGTCGTTCCCAATGAGTGAGGTGAAACGGTTCAACCTGACGTGCATAATATGTCCCCTTGGGTGCAACATAGAAGTTGTCGTCGAAGGGGACAAGATAATCAGCGTAAAGGGATGCACCTGCCCACGCGGTGAGGAGTATGCCGTCCAGGAGATCCTATCCCCCAAGAGAACTGTGATGAGCGTTGTGAAGGTAAGGAATGGTATGTTTCCAACGGTCTCGGTGAAGAGCGACAAGCCCGTTCCAAAGGAGATGATACCCCAGATAATGAGGGAGCTCTCGAAAATCGAGGTGGACGCTCCCATTCGCCCCGGCCAGATTATAGTGAAAAACATCCTGAACACCGGGGCCGATATTGTGGCGACCAGAGCCGCATGAGGTGGTGAAAATGCTGAAGGAGCCGGTTATAGCGGTTAACTTCAAAACCTACGCTCAAGCCACGGGTGAAGGGGCCCTTAGGATAGCCAAGGCCGCGGAGAAGGTCTGGAAGGAGACGGGCATAACCATAGTCGTTGCGCCGCAACTGGCCGACCTCTACAGGATAACCCAGGAAGTCGAGATTCCGGTCTTCGCCCAGCATATCGACCCGATAACGCCAGGAAGCCACACGGGACACGTTCTGCCGGAGGCCGTGAAGGAGGCTGGAGCCGTTGGAACGCTCCTCAACCACTCCGAGAACAGGATGATTCTCGCGGATTTGGAGGCCAGCATAAGGCGTGCTGAGGAAGTCGGACTCATGACGATGGTCTGCTCCAACAACCCGGCCGTTTCCGCGGCGGTGGCGGCACTCGGGCCGGACTACGTTGCCGTTGAACCGCCTGAGCTCATAGGCACCGGCATTCCCGTCAGCAAGGCCAAGCCCGAGGTCATCACCGACACGGTCGAGCTGGTCAGGAGGGTTAATCCGGACGTTAAGGTTCTCACGGGCGCGGGAATAAGCACAGGTGAGGACGTCAAGAAGGCTTTGGAGCTCGGAACAGTTGGGGTTCTACTCGCGAGCGGCGTCACCAAAGCCAAAAACCCGGAGAAGGCGATAAGGAATCTAGTGTCACTCATAGTGTGAACTATCCTTTCTATCTTTTTGATAAGGAAAACCTTATATAAATCAGAACCAAACTAACACTCAGAGTGATACAGAGGGGTGAGAGCATGAGGTTCACGGTTCTTCACCTCAGACTGGACAGGGAGAGCGTGGAAAGCGAGGAGATAGCAAGGGATAATATGTATGGCGTATTGGACTACGGCATAGAGGTTCACGAGAACCTCGAAACCCACAGCCTCGAGCCTTACGACCCGAAGAACGTCGTGGTCATGGGAATGGGGCCCTTCTCAGGCTCAACCTTGCCCGGGGCCCACAGGCTCATGTTCTTCTTCCGCTCACCGCTCTACGGAACGCTGTTCCCCTCCGCGATGGGCGGAGCGGCCTACGCCTTCAAGAACATCGGCGTTGACTTCGTGACCTTCGAGGGCAAGGCAGAGAAGCCCGTAGTGGTTCTGCTCTACAACGACGGTGAAAACGTCAGGGTGGAGCTCCACGCGATAGAGCTTGAGAAGGTCGTTGAAATCTGGAGGGGCTACAAGGGCGAGGAGGGAGTTTATGCCCTCACACAGTACCTGCTGGACACCTTCGGAAAGAACTTCGATTTTGAGTACCGCATAGCCGTTGTAGGGCCCGCCGCTCTGAACACCAACTACGGCGCGATATTCTCTCAGGCCCTGCGGAAGGGAGAACGCTTGGTAGGCAGCGAAGACTGGGCGGCAAGAGGCGGTTCTGGAAGCGTTCTGCTACGTGCCCACAACGTCGTCGGAATAATCTTCGGAGGAAAGACTAGGAAGAGAAGCTTCCCCGGTGAGGACATCGGCAACTTCAGAACCTCTAAGGCCATTGTTGAGGGCGTCCACAAGAAGCCGTACAACGAGATAATAGCCGAGAAGACGACCAAGTACCGCTTCAACCCCAAGCTCAACACCGGCGGAACCTTCGGCGGCAACTACCCGGCCGAAGGCGACTTCGTTCCGATACTCAACTGGCAGATGCCCTACATTCCAAAGGAGGAGCGCATAAGGATTCACGAGAACATAATGAAACACTACTGGGAGCCCTTCAATGAAGAGGCGATAAAGCCGAAGAACTGGACGACCTGCGGCGAGCCGTGCCCGGTTGTGTGTAAGAAGTACCGCCGCGGCCACCACGTCGAGTACGAGCCCTACGAGGCCAACGGCCCGCTGAGCGGGAGCATCTCCCTAAGGGCAAGCGACATAAGCGTTCACGCCGCTGATGCGATGGGCTTTGATGCGATAGAATTCGGTGGAACCGCCGCCTGGGTCCTTGAGCTCGTCCACCGCGGTCTGCTAAAGCCGGAGGAGGTTGGCCTCAGCGGAAAGCCGGAGTTCACGAAGGAGGCACTCCTCGAGAGACCGGTCGAGGCGAGCGAGGTCAACGCCAAACTCGTGGCTGAACTGGCACACCGCGTTGCCTTCGCCGAGAATGAGATAGCGGAGATAATCGGCCTCGGCAAGAGGAAGGCGAGCGTTATACTGGACGAGAAGTTTAAGGACAGGCTGAAGTACGGCGAGAGCTTCAAAGACTACGGCGTCTTCGTCCCACTCGGCGAGAACGGCGAGATGACGCCGACGATGTACTGGGCAATAGGCAACTACATACCACTCCCGATTCAGGGCCGCTACTGGACGTTCTACCGGTTCGGAGTCTTCCTCGAGCCGGAGGAGCTTGCAAGCAAGATTATAGCCAGCGCCCTCTGGGAGTTCTGGTACGACAACGTCGGCTGGTGCCGCTTCCACAGGGGGTGGATGAAGCCCGTCCTCAAGGCGCTCTTCATGGACGCCTACGGAATAAACATCGACATGGAGGAGCACGCCAGAAAGCAGCTCAAGAGGCTCATAGAGTACGCGAGGAAGGCCGGCTACACCCCGGTCTTCTGGGACAGCATGCGCGTTATAGACCTCGTTTCAGCGGGAAGCGAGGAGTTCGGCAACGAGCGCTGGGCCGAGAGGTTCAGGGTTGACAAGATAGGCACAGCAAAGGAGTATCTCAGCAGGGTTCTAGATGCCTACAGCGAGGCCCTCGGTGTGGACTGGAGGCTCTGAGTTTTTTCTTCCTTTTGGGAACAATCCTTATATTCCCCTCTTCCCTCAGGTTTTCAGGTGAGAAAAATGAGGGCAGTTGTAATAGGCTCTGGAATCGGGGGTCTGCTGACCGCTTCATTTCTCGCCAAAAACGGCTATGGGGTTACCGTTCTCGAAAAGGCACCCTACATCGGCGGCAGATTCACGAATCTGGAGTACAAGGGCTTCGGCCTCTCGACGGGCGCCTTCCACATGCTCCCGCACGGCGAGGACGGACCTTTAGCTCACCTCCTCAAGCTCCTCAACGCGGACGTTCAAATCGTGAACTCAAATCCGAAGGGCATGATCCTCTACGGCGGGAAGACCT
>Ga0256842_1002428_pt1 | contig 13395 bp, 12 predicted proteins | sample 4559240metaG_FD_185973 | JGI IMG/M metagenome (GOLD analysis project Ga0256842, IMG submission 185973) | Hydrothermal vent microbial communities from Guaymas Basin, Mexico - 4559-240 | ecosystem: Environmental > Aquatic > Marine > Hydrothermal vents | place: Mexico: Guaymas Basin | collected...
ATCCAGTATCCGGAGCCACTTTAAAACTACATACAACATAAACTTTCAAATATTTTTTTATTTACAACTTATCAAATAATTTTTTTACAAAATTGGTATAACTTAATCTCTCTTAGGGTACAATTACTGAAAAATTAATAACCTGAGTTCGACAAATAGAATGCCTAAAGATAGGGTAAATAAATGGTGAGATTTTAAAAAATATACTCGAAAACCTAGCCGTAGCTAAGTTGAGAGGATAATTTTTAAAAGATTACCGTTTAGTTGCCCTATATTTGGGTGTTTCTATTGTCGAATTCAGGTTAATAGGAAAATTTATGAAAACTCAAACTTTATTGATGCCCTTAGATATGCACCTACATCTTAGAGATGGTGTTATGTTAGAAACTGTAGCTCCTCTTTCTGCTTATAGTTTAAGTGGTGGTATCATTATGCCAAACCTTGTACCACCTGTTACAACTTTACAAGATGTTCAAGAGTATAAACAACGCATTATGTCAGCAGTTCCAAATGACTTTTTTGAGCCATATATGACACTTTTTTATAAAAACTATTCAAAATCTTTTTTAGAATCTGTTGCAGATGAGATTACAGCTATAAAACTTTACCCAGATGGTGCTACTACTAACTCTGATGGTGGTGTTTCATCTTTTGACATAGAGAAGATGAGAGAAACTTTAGATGCTATGGCTGAGTTAGAGATTCCACTTTGTGTTCATGGTGAGAGTGCTGGTTTTGTTATGGATAGAGAAGCTGAGTTTATGAGTGTTTATGAACTTTTAGCTAAAAACTTCCCAAAACTAAAAATTATTATGGAACATATCACAACAAAAGAAGCAGTTGAAATGCTAGATAAGTACGATAATCTTTATGCAACTATAACTGTTCATCATCTTCTTTTAACTCTTGATGATGTTATTGGTGGGATGATGATGCCACACCACTTTTGTAAACCTATTGCTAAAAGACCTGAAGATTTAGATGCACTTCTTAGCATCGCTCTTGAAGCTCATCCAAAAGTTATGTTTGGTTCAGATTCTGCTCCACATCCTCAACATAAAAAAGAGACTTGTGGTTGTGCTGCTGGTGTATTTACAGCCCCTATAGCACTTCAACTTTTATGTGAGATATTTGAGCAATACGATAAACTTGATAATCTTCAAGCCTTTGTAAGTGATAATGCTCAAAGAATTTATGGAATTTGTCCAGAATTTAAAGAAGTTACACTTGAGAAAAGACCATTTGAAGTACCTGCTACTTATGGTAGTGTAGTTCCTATGTATGCAGGTAAGATTATAAACTGGGCTATTGAGAGTGTCGAGTAAAATTTTACTCCTAGAAGATGACTCTCTTCTAGGGGAAACTTTAGTAGATTTACTAGAAGAAGCTGAGTTTGAAGTTATACATTGTGTAAATGGTCAACAAGTTATAGATATAACTTTTAACAACAAGTTTGACATCTACCTTTTAGATATAAATGTTCCACTAATAAATGGTTTACAAGTTTTAAGAGAGTTAAGAGATGCAAATGACAACACACCTACCATATTTTTAACATCTCATAAAGACAAATTAAAAGATGCTTTCTTAAGTGGTTGTGATGACTACATAAAAAAACCATTTGATAATGATGAACTTCTACTTAGAATAAATGCTATTTTAAAAAGAACTAAAAAATATAACCTTACAACTATTGGTTCTTTAGCTCATGATGGGCTTCATAAAAGGATGCTTTACAATAACCAAGAGTTAGATTTATCTATAAAGGAGTATAGACTTCTTTTACTATTGATGCAACATATAAATTCTACTGTTTCAAAAGAGTTGATTATACAAGAGTTATGGAGTGCATCTCAAAATGCTAGTGAAGGTGCGATAAGGGTATATGTAAATCGTATAAAACAACTTATACCAGAGATAACGATACAAAATATCCGTGGTATTGGGTATAAACTTGTTTCGTAATCAACGGATATATATATTTATATTTTACTTTTTAACTGTTAGCACTTTTTTAGTAACTTTTAACTACTTGACAAACGATTTAAAAGTGTCAAATACTTTTATAGTTATGTTAATATTTATATGTCTAATCATATTATCTGCTATATTTATCTCAAAACTTGCTGTTGACCCACTCCAAGAGTATGTAACAAATCTCCAAAACTTATCTAACGAAACTCTACATGAACTAAACCTACCCATAAGCACCATAAAAACAAACCTACAAATGTTAGAAAAAAAATTAACAGATGAAAAAAGTATAAAACGAATCAATAGAATAAAACAAGCTTCAAAAATGTTAGAATCAAGATATAATGAATTAGACTATATGATAAAAACACAAACTTCATTGAAAATAGAAGAAACTTTTTTACTAGATAAATTAGTAAAAGAAAGGGTAAAGTTTTTACAAAATTTGTATCCACATATATCATTTAAACTAAATCTAAACTCTATTCAAATCATAAATGATAAGATAGGCTTATCTAAAGTTATAGATAATATCATCGATAACGGTGTAAAATACTCAAAAGACATAAACATTATAGAGATAACTTTAAAAAATCATACTCTTAGTATAAAAGACTTTGGTTGTGGTATAGATGAACTTGAACTTATAGAGATATTTGACAACTATTACCAAACCAACACAAGGATGAAAGGCTTTGGTATCGGTTTAGGTATGGTAAAAAGATTTTGTGATACAAATAAAATCACATTAAATATCATCTCAAAAAAAGATGTTGGAACAACTATTATACTCAACTTCAAATAGATTTATTCAAAAAGAGATAAAATTATCTTTTTTACATCATCTGTTATTTTCTGAGGTTTACCTACAAAATCTATATATGCTAAAGTTATTGTTAATTCAAAAATCTTTTTACCATTTATAGAAATAATCTGCAAAAGTTTAAAAGATGCATTTCGCATCTCTATAAGTTCAACACCTACTTCCAACTCATCCCCTAATTTAGCACTAGAAAGATAATTAGCTTCAATCTTTCTAGCAACAAAATGTCCATTTTCCAAGACTGGAGAAAGATTTTTCTTAAAAAAAGCTTCACTTCTAGCCCTCTCACAAAAGTTCAAATAGTTAGAATGGTAAACAACACCACCAGTATCTGTATCTTCATAATAAACTCTTATCTTCATATCTCACCCTACTCTTAAAAATTATATTTCAAATTACAAAATACTTTATCATTATCTTTGATATTTTTCCAAAAAAGGTTTTCCCCATCTTGGTAAGTGATAATCCCAAAACTTGAACTAAACTCATCATCTATATCATAATCAAACCACACTCTTGCAAATCCACCATCTTCTAAATTTTTACCAAAACCACTATATAAAGCTGTAAAATCAAGAGTATTATTTATATAACTTTGAGAAAATCTAATCGCATACTGTATATCATCATCTTTATTTGCCACTTCAAAAGAGATGCTACCCTCATCTATACCGTTGTATTCTAAACCTATTAAAGCATCTGTTTTGGCATCAGTTATATCGTTATGAAAGTATGCTAATTCTGTTTTAAAAAGATAGTTCCCAAAAACTTTGTTGTATGCAAAACCTAGCATATCTGATTTGCTAGTTGAATTATCCATATACTGATGAGATGCATAAAATGATATATCTTGCCCCTCTAAAGATGCATTTGCACTTAGTGCTACACCACTAAATAGTTCCGTATTCGGTTCTTGTGGATAGCTATATGGCATATAATAATCACTTCCTAAAGTTGGCATCATTGAGTATCTATTTTCATGTAGAACTATCCCACTAAACGACCAACTACCACTATAGTAATCTAGTTTTGACATAACCCTACCTAGTCGTAAATCTTTTATATCTATCATCCCAACCATAGTTTTGTCGAGTGGGTTTAGTATATCTGTGATTCTGATATTGTCTGATTTACCCCAAACCACTATCTGTCGCCCTACTTTGTAATCTACATTATCTTTGATTTTTCCTTCTATAGAAAGCTCATTTAGGTTAAAATCTGTAGTATCGTTAGTGTTGGTATGAAAATCTTTATATGCTTTTATATTTGATTTTATCTTAGTAGCATCATCTAAAAGGTACTCTAGTTTCAAGTCAAGCGAGAGTTTAGAAGATGAAAACTCATCATATTTTTGTTTATAACTATAGTTAGTTTCATAAGCTAAAGAACCATAATAAACAAAATCATCTTTCTTCTTTGTTTGAACTATCTCTATAACCTCATCATCTCCAAATTCATCATCAAACTCATCACCATAAGTTGCAACACTAAAAAGCAAAGATGCTATAAGGACTTTTTTTAACACCTTACAAACCTTTTTCTATAGTTCTTGTGATAAATATAGACTCTTTTACACTCTCTTGGTTCATCTTTACATTACTTTGTATAAGTATAGTTTTATGCAAAGTTGTTTTACCTTTTTTTGTTGTCATTGTTGTTATGGTAGCTACATCTATACCATCTATCTTTTGCACTTTTTTAACATCCATATACTTAACTCTTTTTGCTTTTTTTAGGTAGTATTTTGCACGAGTTATCATAAAGTTATCTTTTCTTACATAAGCTACTGATTTTGTGTAACCTGTTTCATCCATAATCTCTTTAGATTTTGGTGTTGTTTGTATAACCCAAACTTTCTCATTACCACTTTTTCTTTTAACAACACTCTCTTTTAGTATCTTAAAGTTAAAATCATCAAGATTTGGTTTTGTCATATCGAAGTATGAAAAATCACTCCCCATAAAACTACTATCTTTGTCACTTGCTGGGATTCTTTTGGTTTTATTTAGTGCAGGTAGATAAAGCCATTGGTCATCATCTTTTGCATCATCTCTATAATCATAAGTTAAAAAAGCAGTATTTTTAACATCACTAGGAGATAAAAAGAAGATAAGTTTTTTCTCATCTTTACCAACATCTATGGAGTAAGTTTTCATATCTCGCACTCTCTTATGTTTGTTTTTATCTATAAGTTGCATCTGCATAGTTGTAATTATCTTATCACCATCATCTCTATCTAAAACATTTTGCATAATATCTTTAGCTTGATTTGCTAAAAGTAGAGTTGAACCTATACCTATTGTGAGTAATATTTTTCTAAGCATAATTTTTCCTTTTCAATTTTGTAGTTTATACTAAGTGCATTAATTTAATGTTAATAAAGAAAATTAACATAGAGTTAATACTCTTATACTATCATTTTAAAAATTTAATACAAAGATATTCTTATGGCTTGGAAGAAAAAAACAGAAAAAAAGTTTGAACTGTTTTCAGATCTAATTTTCGAAAATAAATTTAAAGTGATATTTATAGTCTTAGCAATTTTAATTGCAATGGCATCAAATATGCGTTATCTTTATGTCGATACTTCTACAGAGGGGTTTTTACACAAACAAGACCCACTAAGGATAGAATACGATAAGTTTAGAAACCAGTTTGGTAGAGATGAAAAGATACTAATAGCCATACAAACTAAAGATATTTATGACAAAAATTTTCTTATAAAACTAAAGAAATTTCATAAAGATTTAGAAGACAACTTACCAAATATCACAGAGGTAAACTCACTTATAAATGCTAGAAATACAAGAGGTACACAAGATAGTCTTATAGTAGATGACTTGTTTGAAGATATACCACAAGATGCAAAAGAGTTAGCATTTAAAAAAGAGTTAGCAAAAAATAACCCACTTTTAAAAAATCTTATTTTTGATGAAGCTGGTACTATAACCACTATTATCATAGATACAGCTACTTACTCTTCACTAGATGCAGATGGTAACCCACTACCAAAAGTGGATGAAGAGGATGAATTTGGTGATGAAGAAGAGACAACATCTACTGAGAAAAAGTTATTTTTAACAGAGGAAGAAAATACAGAGATAGTAAACAAAACAAATCTGATAGCATCGAAATATCAAGCAGATGACTTTAAGATACTTGTTTCAGGAACAGCAGTTATAAATGCAGAACTAAAAGCATCTATGAAATCAGATATGCAAAAGTTTATAAGGTTTGTAATCCTTGTTATAGCTATCATTTTAGCTATCATGTTTAAAAGGGTAAGTGGTGTAGTTTTACCTCTATTTATAGTTATATTAACTATTATATCTGCTCTATCTCTTATGGCTATATTTAAAGCACCTATCACCGTTGTTACTCAAATACTTCCATCTTTTTTACTCGCTGTTACTGTTGGTGCTACCATACATATACTCTCTATATTTTACAAAGAGTTTGACATAACAAAAGACAAGAAAGCATCTCTTAGGTATGCTATGGGGCATAGTGGGTTAGCTATAGTTATGACATCACTAACAACTGCTGCTGGTCTTTGGAGTTTTTCATTTTCAGAGTTAGCACCTGTTGCAGACTTAGGTAAGTTTGCTAGTGCTGGGGTTATTGTAGGTCTTTTATATACTCTTGTTCTTTTACCTGCCCTACTTAGTGCTATAAAGTTAAAACCAAAACATATAGCTGTAGTAACAGATGACAATGAAACAAACTCTTTTATGGATAGGACTTTAGTTAGCATCTCAAACATAAGTATAAACCATCCAAAAACGGTAGTTAGTATATCATTTATCATCATATTTGTATCTCTTGCTATTGTATCTCAACTGAGATTTTCACATAAGCCTATAGTTTGGTTTGCTGAGAACCATCCTGTAAGAGTAGCTACAAACCTTATAGATAACAACCTAAAAGGTTCAGTAACTTTAGAGATAATCATAGATACAAAAAAAGAAAATGGTCTTTATGAACCAAAGATTTTAAACACTATAGATGCTTTTAGTAAAGATATACTTAGTATAAAAAATGATAAATATTTTGTAGGAAAAACACTAAGTGTAGTTGATATCATAAAAGAAACAAACAAAGCACTAAATGAAAACAAACAAGAGTTTTACACAATCCCTCAAGACAAAAATATGATAGCACAAGAGTTACTTCTGTTTGAAAACTCAGGTAGTGATGACTTAGAAGATTTTGTAGATAGTGGTTTTTCTAAGGCTCGTATAACTGTAAAACTACCATATCTTGATGCTATGGACTATGTAGTTCTTTTAAAAGAGATAGATAACTCTATAAATAAACATTTTGATGATAATGTGGATGTAATAGTAACAGGTATATCAAACCTACTAGCTAGGATTATAACTGCATCTATACATAGCAGTGCTATCTCTTATGTTCTTGCACTCTTTCTTATAACCATAATGATGCTTATCTTAGTAGGTCATGTAAAGATAGGGCTAATCTCAATGATACCAAATATCTCACCTATACTTGTTATGACAACAGTAATGGTTATCTTTGATATGCCACTAGATATGTTTACGATGCTAATCGGTGCTATAGCCATAGGACTAGCAGTAGATGACACGGTACACTTTATGCACAACTTTAGAAAGTATGAACTGATGTATAACGATGTAGATAAAGCTATAAGACTAACACTTTTAGGAACAGGTAGAGCGATGATAGTTACAACCATAGTTTTAAGTTTAGGTTTCTTTGTGTTTATGGGTGCATCTATGTCAAACATATTTAACTTTGGACTTTTAACAGGTATAGCTATCATAGTAGCAGTTTTAGCAGACCTCTTTTTAGTTCCTGCACTTATGAAACTTGTTATAAAATCTAGTAAAGATTTATAAATATTGATTAAAGTTAAAATAAATATGGTCGATTTGGTTTGAAAGAAAAGTACATAAAAAGGATGTTATATGGTACGAAGAAATTATAGAGGGATGAGAAAAGGTATATCTCTTGTTGAGATGATGATAGCAATAATTTTATTTGGTGTAATTGCTGCTATTGGGTTTAGATATTCAAAAAATTATTATGATACTGATTTATCTGCGAAACAAGCATTGGTAAGTTCTGTTATGGAACAAGCTACACAAATGAGTGGTGCTTATGATATTTATAAAGCTAAACGAGGTCAAGCACCAAATCAAGTTGCTGATTTGTATGCAGCAGATACAAGAATATTAACAGGAAAACCGACAGATGTTGCTGAAATAACTATTACAGGTTGGGATTTAAATACAAGTATGGATATTGATGGTGCGGGTAATTCTGATATAGCTTTTATTTATAAAGTTGATGCTCCTACTGCGACAAATGATAAAATAGAATACTGTAATGTTCTTAATAATATAGTAAATTCAGATTGGGATTACAATGCTATTTCTGATAGTAGTAATTCTGGTGCTACAGATGAAAAAATAGGAAATTTAAGGGAAATGTATGATAAAACTAGTTGGGATTTTAAAACAATCATGTGTTTTGCTAATGATGATGATGATAAATTTACATTTGCATTTGTGAAAGAACTAAACTAAAACAAATAGTATCTATTATTTGAAACGGGCTTTTAGTATAGTAGAACTTATGATAGCCATAACCCTCTTAGGGATTATGGCTTCCCTATCTATAAGCTACTACAACACCTCAACAATCTCAAAACAAAACATAAAGTCAGAATTACAGTCTCATATACAAATCATAACATCAACTATCTTACAATGTAAAGAGTTAAGTAACATAATGCCACTACAAGATGATGGCTCAAAAGCAGATGATACACTCCTAAACACTATGGAGTGCAACACAACCACAACATACAAACTAGATGGTCAAAGGGGTGGTTTTATACCAAAACCATTACAAAACTTTACAGACTATAAAGCTACACAAAGTGAAGATGAGTTCTACTTCAAAACCACAACCCCACTAAACACATACAATGATGATGTTTTAGTAGAACTAAATTCAACCTATTCAGATAACCAATACGAACTAAGTGATGATGGCACGGATAGAACTATGAAGTTTTATTTGTCGCATTAAAAGGGAGTAAGGAAACAAAAAAAAGCCCTGTCACAATAAAGTGACAGGGCTTACAGTGCCATAGGGGTAGTTAATCCCTAGAAAGGTTACCGACATGTTTGAGTTAAAATTATATCATTACTTACTTTAATTATGTTAAAATATTGCATGACAATATACAAAAGGCTATATTAGTGAACCTAAAAAAATACCTAACAAACTCTCAGATAGATATATGCCAACAAGAAAAAGAATACTACCAACGACTAGGTACAAACAAAACCATAATTCAAATAGCACTAGAACACAACTTCATCCAAAAAAAAGACAACACCCCATCTTTTAACTTAGAACTTATCAAAAAATACGAGATTTTAGTAGTAGATGAAGATGAAAAAAACTTTTACATAGAGTGCAAAGAGTTACTAGGTGCAAAAAGGTTAAAACTTTTAGAAAAAGAGTTAGGTCGCTCAGTTGTCCAAAAAACTATACCCGTTAGAGAGTTCAATGAAAGATTTACAGAGTTTATAAGCATAGACCCTGACATCATAGAAAAAAAGATTAAAAAGTTTAATGCTCTTGATGCAGATGATACCGAGATACTAGAACTCTTTAGGATGATTTTAAAGCATGGCATCAAAAACAGTATAAGCGATATACATATAAATGCTTATGAAGATTTTAACTGGCTAAGATACCGACAAAACGGTAAAATCCAAGCAAAATACATACTAAATACAGACCTAGCACAAAGATTTTCTATGATAATCAAAGAGAAATCAAACATAGATATCATAGATGCACAAACCCCTAAAAGTGGTGGTTTTAGTGAGAAGTTTGAAGATGATATTGTTGATTTTCGTATAGAGGTTGCACCATCACACTTTGGTGAAAATATCGTTATAAGAATCTTAGACAAAACAAACAACCTAAAATCACTCTCAAAACTTTTTCCACCATCACACCCTATGAGTGAACATCTTTTTAACTACATCAACCAAAAAAATGGTTTTTTCCTAACAGTTGGACCAACAGGAAGTGGTAAAACAACTACCCTAAATGCTATCATAACCCAAAGAGATAGACTTCACGAAATCATCTACACCATAGAAGACCCCATAGAGTACAAGATAGACTTTGTAACTCAATACCAAGTAAATGAAGAGATAAACTTTACATTTCAAACAGCTATGAAGTCTATAATGAGACAAGACCCTGATGTTATAGTGATAGGGGAGATGCGAGATGCACAAAGTATAAAAACAGCTCTAAAAGCAGCCCATAGTGGACACATGGTTTACTCAACACTTCACACCTCAAACTCATATATGGCTATGGAAAGGATTCGTGATGAGGGTGGAGACCTATTTATACTAGCTTACTCTTTAAAAGGTGTTATAGCTCAAAGACTTGTTTCTAAACTATGTGAATGTAAAGTGGCATCTACAAATGAAAAAGCAAAAAGATACTTTAAAACTAAAAAAAATGGTTATGAAAAAAATGGATGTATAAAGTGTAACTTTACAGGCTACAACTCAAGAGTCCTTTTAACAGATATGGTCTTTATACCACCAGATATGAAAACCCGTTATAAGTTTTACTTAGCACTAAAGAGTTCAACTGTTTTATCTGCATGGGATGATTTTATAACTTTTAGCTACTACGATTCTGCAAAATACCTTTTTGAAAATGGTATGGGCGACTATGAAACACTTACAAAAGAACTTTTTGCTTTAGGTTATGTTGATGATGAAGAGTAAGAAAGTTTAACTTTCTTGTATCTTCTTTATAGTTCTTGTTGTACTTTTCCCATCTACAAACTGCACTAACTTTAACTCTGCACTAAACTCAGTTCCCACAACCTCTTTACCCTCATAATCTCCACCTTTTACAAGTGTATCAGGAGATACCATCTTTATAAGTTCATAAGGTGTATCGGCTTCAAATGGCACTACAAAATCAACAGCTTCAAGTGCTGCTAAAAGGTAAGCTCTATCTTGTGCTATGTTTATAGGGCGACTTTCACCTTTTAGTCGTTTTACAGATGCATCAGAATTTAGCCCTACTATAAGTATATCTCCAAAGCTTTTTGCTTCTTGTAAGTACTTTACATGACCAACATGAAGTATGTCAAAACATCCATTTGTAAAAACCACTTTTTTACCATTGTTTTTATATCTTGTAACTATCTCTTTTATCTCATCAAAACTTTTTATATGTGCATCAGAAGTAGTTTTATGTAAAGATGCTTCATACTCAAATATCTCTTCAAGTGTAACAGTAGCTGAACCTATCTTACCAACAACTACACCAGCAGCAAGGTTTGAAAACTTTGCTACCTCATCTATGGTTTTGTTAGCACTTATTGCAAAAGCGATAGATGCTATCACAGTATCTCCAGCACCAGTTACATCAAAAACCTCTTTTGCAACAGTTGGAAACTTTTGCATCTTATCATCAAAAACAGCTATACCATCTTCTGATAAAGTGATAAGTGATAAACCTAAATCACACTCATCTTTTAACTTTATAAGTGCTTTTTCTAAAGATGTATCATCTTTTATATCTATATCTGTAGCTAAAATAGCCTCTTTTTTATTTGGTGTTAAAAGGTATGAACCTTTGTATTTTGAAAAATCACTTCCTTTTGGATCTACCAAAACTTTTACACCAGCTTCATTAGCTAAAGTGATAATATTTTGACATAGATTATCAGTTAATATCCCTTTTCCATAGTCAGATAAAATAACCACATCATAAGTTTGTATATCATCTTTTAAAGAGTTTATGATGCTAGTTTGAGAAACATCATCTATAGCATCTTTTGACTCTTTATCGTAACGAAGAATCTGCTGTGAAACTGCTATAACACGGCTTTTTTTAGATGTTTTTCTTTGTTTTTGAGTTATAATATTTTTAGTATCTACATCAATCTTATGAAGCATATTTATAAGTTCAGCACCATTTTCATCATCACCAATAACACTAGCTACTGATACTTTAGCACCTAGTGCATTTAAGTTATTTATAACATTCCCTGCACCACCTAAGACTGTAGTCTCTTTTGCTATATCTACCACTTGAACTGGTGCTTCTGGAGATATTCGCTCACAACTTCCCCAAAGATAATGGTCTATCATCAAGTCACCAACTACTAAGATATGTGGTGTAAAATCTTTAAGAGTTTTCATCACTTTACTTCTGCTTCATAAACTCTTTTTATCTCAGATACATAATCTTTTATAGCATCTTCCATCTCAAAACGAGGTTCATAACCTAAACCATCTTTTGTTGTTTGTATATCTGCTTCTGTATGGAATTGGTACGAACCTATATAAGGATTTGGAATATATTTGCACTCTAACTCTGTACCTAACTCTTTTTGAAGTATATCTACTATGTCTTGAAAACTTCTAGCTTTACCAGTTCCCACATTGTAGATGCCACTCTCTTTTGGATTCATAGCTTTTATGTTTGCTTGAATGATGTCTTCTATATAGATAAAATCTCTTAGTATCTTATCACTACCATCAAAAAGCTTAGGATTTTTACCAGCTAGTAGTTGATGCCCAAACTGTAAAACCATAGATGCCGTAGAATTTTTAAAATACTCATTTTTACCATATACATTAAAATATCTAAGCCCTACTATAGATATATCAACCTCTTTCATATACTCACGACTAATGTTATCCATACTAAGTTTTGAGAAACCATAAACATTTTGAGGTGCTTCACGACCTACTCTTTGAGGTGACTCTGCATCTCCATAAGTTGCAGCAGAAGATGCATATATCATATTTGCATCATGAGCTACGGCAAGATTTAATAAATCTTTATAAGCATTTACATTTGTTTTTATCATAAGGTCTTGCTCTAAGGCTGTAGTATCACTTATAGCTGCTTCATGGAAAATATAATCAAAGTTATAATTTACTTCCAAATCAAGAAGTAAATCTTTGTCATTTATATCCCCACTTATAACTTCACCTGTAAAACCTATAAGATTTTTAAAATGACCAAAGCTTTTTAAGTTACCATTTGATAGAGTTTCCCCACTTCTAAAACTATCAAGCACTACGACTTTAGCATCTGGATGGTTATGTTGAAAGTAAAAAGCTAAGTTTGAACCAATGAACCCTGCTCCACCTGTTATAAGTATCATTTTATCTTTTAAATCATCTTCTATGTATCTCATCTACTCATCCATCTTATTTTATTTTCATATAATGATACACTATAATTCATTAACGAGTATTTAAGACTCAAATCACTATAATAAGTACGAAAATTATTTTAAGGAAAAAAAATGAAAAAAATTACTACTGCAATTATTGCTTTAGGTGCAACTACTGCTTTAATGGCTGGTGTAAATGCTGGTGCTTGTAAAGGTTGTCATGGTGCTGATTTTGGTAAAAAAGCTCTTGGTAAATCTAAAGTTGTTAAAGATATGACTCATGCTGAAATCGCAACTGCTCTTAAAGGTTACAAAGATGGTAGTTATGGTGGACCAATGAAAGGTCTTATGAAAGGTCAAGTTG
>Ga0256842_1002429_pt1 | contig 13394 bp, 13 predicted proteins | sample 4559240metaG_FD_185973 | JGI IMG/M metagenome (GOLD analysis project Ga0256842, IMG submission 185973) | Hydrothermal vent microbial communities from Guaymas Basin, Mexico - 4559-240 | ecosystem: Environmental > Aquatic > Marine > Hydrothermal vents | place: Mexico: Guaymas Basin | collected...
ACATAAATTAAAAGAAAAAATTTTTGATTATGACGAAGGAATTGACAATCAAAATTTGTGTGAGTTTTGCAATAAAAGAAAAGGTAATAAAAAAGAAAAATACACTATATGTGAGATTTGCAACGCTTATGTAAAAATAGGGAAAAATCTTGTGGATAACAAATTTTTGGCAGTGAGTAAAAAAGCTAAAGACGATGGAGATATAGAAATTTTTAAAGGATATTACATACACTTTTTCAACACTCCTTCAAATTCAAAATTAAAAGATGATGTTGCAGTATATGATATTGTGACTGATGAAGAATTTAGAGGATACGAAAAATGGGAATTAAGCTCTTACGTTGCCCTCAGGGACGATTTTAAAGATTTTGAAGATTATTTAAAAACAAAAGCGCTTTCTGAGACAAATATTCTCACATTTGAAGAGCTTGCAGCGTTAAGCGTTAGAAATGAAATACATAACTCGGAAAGAGAAAAAGGTGTAGAAGCACTTATGGCGTTAAAGGGTGACGTTGACGGAATGGGTAATTTTATTCAGACAAGTACGGTAACGGACAGTTTTGTAAAATTTAATTTTTTCTCTAAAATCGTTGATTATTATTTCAGTGTTTACATCCCCGTATTTTTGATGAGACAAAAACCGTTTTATACCGTGTTTTCGGGTGGGGATGATTTATTTGTCCTTGGTGCTTGGGACGAAGTTATTGATTTGGCTAAAAATGTAAGGAACGGTTTTAAAAAGTTTACAGGCGGAAATTTGTCGTTTTCAACGGGACTTGTAATGAGCAAATCAAATAAGCCTGTCAATTTTTTGGCCGAAACCGCAGAATCAAAACTTGAAGCAGCGAAAGAATTCTGTTGTGAGAAAATGGTTAAAGGGTGTTATGAAACGGAAGAATGTGATGAAAATAAACATATAAAAAAAGACGCGGTCAATATTTTTTCTTATACAATAAATTGGGATGTTTATCAAGAAGTCAGAAAAGAGGTATTGGAATGGTTTGGTGATTATGAAAAAACGCATGAAGTTAAAACGTCAGTGTTATACAGGCTGCTTGAGCTGACTGATATGAGACTGTCTTTGATAAACACAGACACTCAAATAAATAACGAATTATTAAAAAATTCTTTATGGAAATCTAAATTAAGTTATTTTTACAGGAGAAATGTTAGTGAAGGCGAAGTTTCGTTTTTGAAAAAACTCAACGACTGGATTGAAGAAACACCAAAAGAATTTAAAGTGTCTTTGTTTGAGTATATTTATAAAAAAAGGAGCAGATGATGATGAAAATCATATTGGATTTGAAGCAAGAACCGGAGCTTTTAAACGAAGTGGCTAAAGAGTGGGCAGATGCTATAAAAAAGACAAACAAAACTCAGATTAGAAACTATTACGACAAAATTTTAGAATTGGAAGAAGAATTGAATAAAAAAAGATTTTTGGAAGTATATCCTTTTATAAAAATGTTAAATTCGAAAGTTGCGTACGGAGTCAGTAGAGGTGTGGTTGATAGAAATTTTCAGCAAATGATGGAAGTGTGTTTGTCTCAGATACCTTACGACGAGGAAAGAGGGAAAGAAAAATTTGAAATTTTTAAATATTTTTTCGAAGCTGTAATTGGATTTTTTAAAGGAGCAAGATGATGAAAATAGAAAAATTAACCGGGATTATCAGGGTAATTACGGGGCTTCATATAGGCGGAGGCGATGATACGATGAAAATAGGGGGAATCGACAATCAGGTTGTAAAAGACATAAATACGAATCTTCCGTATATTCCCGGAAGTTCTTTAAAAGGAAAAATGAGAAGCCTGCTTGAATGGAGATACGGTTTGGTGGGAATTAGCGAAGGAAACCCTTTTTCACCTAAATATTTGTCAAATCCGGTTTTTAATGATGAAAAAATGCTGAATAAGGCGTTAATTGTAATGAAACTTTTCGGTACGAGTTTAACCGATAAAGACAGACGGGAATTAGAAAACAGAGGATTGACTGAAAACGATATCGGTATAACCAGGGTAAGCGTAGGAGACTGCCATTTAACGGAAAAAATGATTGAAGAGTATAAAAAAGGCAGAAAAATAACCGAAGCAAAATACGAAAACGTAATCGACAGATGTTCAGGGACCGCAAAACATCCGAGGCAGACAGAAAGAGTTACACCAGGTACCGAGTTTAAATACGATATAAGAATCAAAATTTTAGACGAGGATAACGGGGAAGATTTGGTCGGAGCTTTAAAAGAAGCGTTAAAACTTGTTGAAATGGATTATTTAGGAGGTAACGGAAGCAGGGGGTACGGAAGAGTTGAGTTTATTGATGAGGAAAAATAATGAAACTTTATAAAGTTACTTTGATACCCAAAAGTACTTTCGCTACTCATTTAAAAGGGGATACCTTTTTTGGTCATTTGTGTTGGGCAGTTTTGTTTGAATTAGGTGAAAATCGATTAAATAAACTTTTAAACGAATATAAAAAAGGAAACCCTTTTTTAATAGTATCGGACGGGTTTGCAAAAAACCATTTGCCAAAACCGAGCTTGCCTCTTCGTTTTTTAGGAGAAACCGATAAAAAGGAGGCAAGAAAAAAAAGATGGATGACTTTTGAAAATTTAAAAAACGGTAATTATTTAGATGCGAAAACGAACAAAGATATAGGATATATAGAGGAAGTTTATGAAGTTGTAAAAAACAGTTTAAATTATAATACTTTTACAACGGATTCAGAGAATTTCGCACCTTATGGAGTAAAAGAGATAAATATTAACGAAAGGGATGTTTATATACTCATTGACGAAAATCAAATAAGCAGAGATGAAATTGTTAGAGTATTGGAAACTTTTGAAAATTTAGGTTACGGTAAAGACGTAAGCAGCGGTAAAGGCAGGTTTGAATTTGAAAAAGAAGAAGGAAAAATCGTATTAGACTCGGTGGAGATAGATTTTGAATCGTTTGTTTATATGAGTTTGTCGCCCTTTGTTTTAAATGAAAACGTGGAAGAAGCTTTTTACAATATTTTTGTAAGGTTTGGCAAACACGGAGCAAACAGGGTCCATAAAAACGCTTTTAAAAAACCTGTTTTAATGTTTGATACTGCAAGTGTAATAAAACTGAATGAAAATAAAACGTTTATAGGTAAGGCGATAACGAATATTTCTACGTATAAAGACACCGTTCATCAAGGATATTCCATACTTATCCCTATCAGGATTAAGGATAAAACATGAAAAAATATAAAATTAAATTAAAAGCTCTTACACCGGTCCATATCGGGACGGGTGAAGATTACGAACCTGTCAATTTTGTAATAGATGACGGTTATTTGTATGAATTTGATGAAATGGCGTTTTTTAATTCACTTGATGAAAAGATGAAAAAAAGGTTTTTAACAGCGGTTGAAAAAAGGTCTGACGAATCGTTTTTTGAAATACACAGATTAATAAAAGAAAATAAACATATCGCAAAAAAAGTAGCTTTTAAAAAAACGCAAGTTAGCAAGGCTGTAGAAGAAGAGTATGAAAAAATTGGAAAACCGGTTAATTTTGAAGGAAAACATAAAAATAGAAAAGTATTTAAAGACTTTAATATCCACAAAACTTTAAGATTTTCTAACACACCTTATCAGGTTTATATTCCCGGCAGCAGTATAAAAGGGGCGTTATTAACCGCTTTTGGAGAATACGTTTATAAAAAGGATAAAAATCTCTTTTTCACTATATTTAAAAACTGTATGCCATCCACAAAAAATATATTTAAATACGTAAAAGTTAGCGATACAACTCCTCTTAAAACGTATTCGGTTATCGGGTATGCGGTTAATAAAGAAAGATTTGAAGATAATGACACCGGAGGTCCGGACCAGCAATTGGAAGTTATTTATTCCAACGAGAAACAGCACAGTGAATTTGAATTTGAATTAGTTTTACAGGAGAATGTGTGCAAAAAGGATTATAAATTAACAATTGACGAGTTAAAAAAAGCGTGTAATGAGCATTACCGGCCGATTTTTGAACAGATGATGGACGGATATTCTATATTTAATGGTAAAGAAACAGATGATTTTACAAACGAGTATTTTTCTAACTCTTTTTGGGAAAAATATAAAAGATTGAAATTAAAAAAGAACGAATTTTTGTTGAGAGTAGGTAAATTTTCACAGGCAAGGGCCGTAACGATAGAGGGAGTTAGAAGAATAAGAGTAAAAGAAAGCGGAGGCGGACCAAAAAGAAAACCGTTAAAATGGAAAACACTGGACCAAGAAACCACTTCATGGCTTTTCGGTTTAAATAAAAAAAGCGGGTTAATGCCTTTTGGATGGGTTTTGTGTGAAATAATAGAAGAAAACGATGAGATAAAAACCGATTTTTTTAAAAAAAAAACTTTAAATAGGGAAACCAATACGGAAAATAATGAAGATGACGAAAAAAAACTGTCGTTGAAAAAGCTTCTTTTCGAATATGAAAAAGAAATATCTGAAAATAAAGAAGATGAATTTAAATTTGATTATTCAATATCGTTTAACACGGTTGAATATTTTTTAAAAGAAAAAAGCGCTTTAAAAGAGTTGTTTATCGATTTGCCCGGACCTATTTTAAAAACTGTTGCTTTTAATAATTTTAAAGGATTCGGTGAAAAACCGCAAATATTTGAAGTAAAGCCGATTTTGCTGGTGTATGCTCCAAACAGTGTGGGTAAATCAAGTTTTTTACATGCTCTGATTTTCCTTAAATATTTTATAAATCATCATTTGGAAGGAAAAGTTGATTTAATTAAAACAAATGAATTCGGTGATGAGCTTGATTTGGGAGGATTTGAAACATTCGTTCACAGACACGACCTTTCCAAAAGTATCAAATACGAGCTTGAAATTGAAAATGCCGTTCAAATTTTGTTAATGATAAACGGTTTGAATGAAAAAGGAATAAAAAGAAACTTCTTTTTGATTAATTTAATCCGAAATACTGACAGTTTTGAAAAAGATTTACGGGAATTGTACGAGATAATAGCGGAAGAATACGAATATGTTAAAAACACTTTCGACGACTGTATGAAAACGCTGGATAATAAAATAAGAGACGCCCGGGATTATGAAGAAGAAGCTTATTTAATACTTAAAAAAATATTTTTGGAAATGATTAATAGCTCTTATAAAGAGAAAAAAGATATTCATTTAAACCTTGAGAAATTACGGGAAAAATTGGATGGTTGTGTTCAATTTAAAGAGTATTATGAAAAAAACATAAACTTAACGGTTACTTTTGAAATATTCAGAGACGGACATAGTGCGAAATACGAGTTTGAAAACGGTATATGTTTGGATGATGGCGAGAAGGAAAAAATTAAAATTATCGACAGATTTTTAATGAAAGATGTCGTTTATTTGGGACCTTTAAGATTTTATCCCGATAGGGACCATGTTTTTAACGATGAAAAAAACTTCGATAAATTCGATTCTGTAAATTTATGGAAACTGTTGACAAAAAGAAATACGCTTCGGCAGGAAATTAACGAGTGGCTTACGGATAAAGACAAATTAAAATCAAGTTATGAAATTCGTGTGCTGGATAACAAAATCAGGTTTTACGATAAAAGAACGCAAACTTTGGTTTCTAATAAAGATATCGGACTTGGAGTCAGCCAAATTATGCCTATTTTGGTTTCTACAAACTTTTTAAGGAAGAAATGGATATTTATCGAACAACCCGAACTGCATCTTCATCCAGCTGTTCAGGCGGAATTGGGGGATGAAATTATTAAGGGGAAAAAGTGGGGTAATTTTTATTTAATCGAAACTCACAGCGAATATCTTCTTTTGAGGATAATGAAAAGGATAAGACATTATTTTGAAAAAAAAGAAGAGAGGGATGCAAAATTTGATTTGACTAACAAAGACGTGGGAGTTTTATATATAGACGAATGTGAAGGTGAAATCTATTTAAAAGAACTTAGATTGTCGCAGGACGGAAGTTTGTTGGACAGATGGCCTGGCGGTTTTTTTGAAGAAGGGTTTAAAGAAAGGTTTTTTTAATGAAGAAATTGTTGCATAGGTTTTTAATATGCCCTTATATAAATGTTGAAGATTTAAGGGATACGCTATTTTCGTTAAGAAATACGGGTATTTTTTTTCATTTGTCAGAAATCTGCTCTAAGATCATAATGCAAAAAGTAGCAAGTTTAAACGATAATAAAAAAAGAATGCTTGAAGAATTGTTTAAAAAACTGGATAACGAACATAGACTTCAAATATGCAGGGAAAATGTTTCTATTGAATCTTGGGAAAACGAAGTAAAAAAATATGAACATATATACGACGAAATTATAGATAAATTCAAAAGCGATTATTTGGATATGTCTGTCGAGGGGATTATTTGCGATAATACTTTTGAAAATGTGAAAAAAATATTAGAACCTCCAATGACGTTCGCTTCTTACGTAAAAGTTTACGATCCGTATTTTAATATATTCGAACGAAGACATTTTAAGTTTTTGAGATTAATTATAGATTTGCTAATGAACAATTGCGTAAATAAAGAAAAACTAATAGAAATACATACTTCCGGTAAAAACGAGGAAATTAGGAACGGTAAGCTGAAAGGGTGGAAAGAAAAAATAACCGAATTGATGCAAGGGTGTTCAAACTGTGAAATCATAGTATGTTTGTGGAATGATAAGAAAAAATGGCATGACAGATACATAGATACCGATACAGCCATTTTCCATACGGGTAGGGGAGTGGATATTTACGAAAATCAGGAAAAACAGTCAACATGGGGAATAGTAAATAACGAAGGCAGAAAATTTTTTCAATATTTTGAGAAAAACAATCCGAACGGTTTTATTTTATTAAAAAGTATAACTTTGAAATTTTAAAAGGAATCGAATGAAAATGATTTTGCTTTTTTCCCATAAATTGACTGATGAGCAAATTGATGACGCATATGAGAGATTTAATATAAAAGAATTTGTTTATTTACCTGAAAATTTACAAAAAATATGGTCCGATATTCCTCCGGAAGTTGAAAATATTAAGCCTCTTTTAGAGCCCATAAAAGAATTTTTAAGAAAAAAAGCAAATTCAGGGGATTTTGTTTTAATTCAAGGTGATTTCGGAGCGGTTGTTGAAATGGTTGAATTTGTCAGATATTGGCTAATACCGGTATACTCCACTACGAAAAGAGTAACAAAAGAGGTAAAAAAAGACGGTAAATTAATTAAGGTCAGCGAATTTAAACATATAAGGTTTAGAAAATATTAAAGGAAAGAAATGAAAAAAGCTGTTATCACTATTTTAGGGACCATTAGTTGTTGCGATATAGAAGGAGAAAACTGTAATGAACAAAAAAGGGCTTATTACGAAACGGATGATAAAATAAAAGAGGTGTTGACTCTAAAATATACGAATTATACAAACATGCTGCCGATTTTAATTGAAAATTTTTATCCCGAATATGAGCTGGTACCTATATATACCGAAGACAAATATGATAACGAAGGTAAATTAATAAAAGGGTCTAAAACTATTCAGGCTTCTGTATTGAAAAAATGTGAAAACGACAAATTTAGCAATATTGAAGAAATTTCGGAAAAAATTTTTGCAAACGGAATACCTATAAAAAACGAAAACGATTTTAAAACGATACTAAAAAATATTGATAAAAAAATAAGAGAATATGATGAGGTTGTTATTGATGTTAGCCATGGATTTAGACATTTACCTATACTTATGACCGTGGATTTAATTGTAACTTCCTTAAAAAGCGAAAGCAAGGATAAAGTGAAAAATATACTTTTTGCGGAAGAAGTGCAAAAGAATAAACGTTATAAAATTGTGGATTTAAGCGAGTATTTGGATCTTGCGAGTTTGGCTTTTATTATTAATATTTTTAAGGATAATTACACCGTTTCCAATCATATTAAAATTAAAAGTAAAGATTATAAAGAATTAATCAAACTTATGCAGAAGTTTTCAAAAGATTTAATGGGACTTTCAATTGATAATTTGTTAAATGAAAAAGACGGAGTAGTTATTAAACTTATAGAAAAGTTAAAAGATTTGGAAGGAAAAGAGATTTTATTTAAAGAAGAGATTAAGACAATCAGGGAAAAGCTGGAAACGGTTTATACGAAAAAAGATCACAGATATCAAACTTTTTATTATATTGCCGAAGACGTTTCCGATGAAAAGAGGGGTTATTTGGCGGTAGCTATTTCTTTGATGTTTGAAGGAATTTCATTTTATCTTTTGTACGCTTTGCAAGAAAAATCTTTCAAATTAAAAAAATTTTTTAACATATTGACGAAAAAAGCGGAAAAAAACGAAGAAAAACTTACATATTACGATATATTAAATTTATGCAGGAGTGTTTTTTTGTTTAATGAAAAAGGTATTATAATTTCGAAAAAATTAAATGAAGACGTTAGTGATGAAGTTAAAGAATGTCTTTTCAAAACGAAGAATGAAATTTTGTCGGATTTTGGATTTTATTCCAATATAGTCGATCATCCTCTTATTAAACTGATTAAAGACACTCAAATTCTCAGAAATAATCTTTTACACGCAAACAGCGGCAGCAAGGTTATAGATGTTAATAAAGAGGTTAGAAATTTGCTGAAAAGATATAAAGAACTTTTAATAGAGAAACGTTTTACGAAAACGAGCGACAATATGGGGAATATCAGGATTAAACTCTGAAAAGTGAATTTTTAAAATAAAAGGTTGAATATGAAACTGACGTATATAAGATGTAACAATAAAAATATTTGCGAAAAAAGAAAAAAAGAAATTAGCACAAACGCCGAAGTAATTACAAAAGTGGTTACATCCGGGAAAAATATATTAAAAAAAGAGATAAAAGAGCTGAAAGAAATAATAAAAAATCAAAATGTTGAAAAACTCGAAGTTTATTATTTAAACGAAAAAAGCAAGGAGATTTTGGAAAAAGAATTGGGCGTTAAAGTTGTGATTATGGACGAGGTAAAAATAAAAAATCCTTCTAAAAAACTGAAATTTTTGTTTGAATTGCTTGAAATATTAAAAAAGAGGGATCTGAAGGCAAACGATATAATTTTTAACGGTTATTCAAAACAGAGCGCTTTAAATTTTCTACATGAACTCGAAGAGGTTTTTTCCCCTTTGGTTTATTCTCAAAACATAAAAGAAGGAAAAGTTTTTAAATTAAGAAAGGGTGAAAACATAATAAGGGAAATTTTTGAAAAAATCGACAGTTTGGAGTATATTCAAAATCTCTTGAACTCTTTATCCGAAAAGGATCTACGAACTTTAAGCAAAGAGACTAAAAAATTCATAAGTGAAGATAAAGATTTGGTAATTTTTAAAACAAGACCTTTTGAAAAATTAAACAAATATGACAATATAACGTTCAGAGAATTAAAAAAAGCCGTTAAAGAAAAAAGATTTATTGATATATACGGTTATCAGGTTGCAGTGGACAGGGTGGAAGGATATGAAAAAGAAGATTACGAAAACGTCATACCTTTAAAAATCGTGTTTATGGAAAACAACTGGTATATTGCAGGAGTCGTAAATGATAAAAAACACGGAATGATAGTCAGGTTTTTCAGGATAGGTTTTATTGATGATTTTGTAGTAAAAGATAAAATTCCTTTAAATGAATTAAAAAAAGAATATTTTAAATTTTTGGAAGAATTTGAAACACCGTTTACGTTATACGGAAAAGAATGGAAAAAAGCGATATTGAAAATAGACTCTTCAAAAGCGTTTTATTTTGAAAAAAAAGATCTTTTTCCTAAACAGAAACTGTTAAAAAAAGATGATAAAGGAAATTTGATTATTGAAGTTTTCTATACCCAGCCTATGGAAATTTTACCCAATATAAAAAAATGGCTTCCTTTTGTAGAGATTATGGAAAGTGAAGATGGAAGTATAGAAAAAGAATTAAAAAAAGACCTGCAAAACGCTTTAAAAAAAATACCTTAATTTTTTAAATTTAATGCTTCTAGCATAAAAATTTAATTTCTACGTTTTTTCATAATCTTCATGAGTTAAAAAATCTTATTATGCAATTTATCTGTATTATACCAATCCACATAAATAATACTACATTAGCACCTTTTTTCACCGAAATATCGTAAAGTGAAAGAGGGTGAAAGAAGGTGAAAAAGGGTGAAAAATGTAAGGTTTGTTTTGTGTTTTGGTATTAATAATGTTACGAGGGAAATAATTCTAAAATCAAAAGTTATAAAAATGAAATCAATTATTATTTCTTTACTAAAAAACTTAAAGGAGTCTGAATGAGAAACGAAATTTTAAATGGTGCGGTTCTTGGAGAAAATTTAGTGTTTGCTAAAGAATTGGATAAAACGGTTGCCGCTGCTATTAGTGATATAGAAGCTCAGGCAAAACGTTATTCAAACAATTCTTTAGCAAGCACTACAGGTTTCGTTGCTGAATCTTATCATGTGAGTAACTATAATATAAAAAGTGCATTAAGCAGAAAATCTTTACATGCTTTTAGGGAAAAAAACGGTAATCACGGAGATTATTTCATAAAGGACATGAAAACAGGCAAAATAATCGAACAAGGAGAAATGAAATTTTATTCAACTGCCGAAAAAACCGAAAACGCAATGAGAGGTTATGGCGACAGAAAACTCGTCGGACCAAAAGAACAGTTGGAAGATATTAAAAATATAGCCAGAAGAAGGGAATTGTCAAATAAAAATACAAGACCGCATGTTGCAAAAGAGCATAAAACCGTAGGTAAAAATGTAGCCGATAAAATAGGTGACGATAGACTTTCATCCGACCCTAAAACTTTAAAAGAGATGAAAAAACTTGCCAAAAAGGCAAAAAAAGGCAACGTAAAAGCAATCGATGCTATGCCTGAAATGAAAGAAGCGACTGTTTCGGCTTTAAAATCCGGGGCTTTGGAAGGAGTAAAAAACGGAGCGATTTACGGGGGCGGTTTTAGTTTGGTAATGAATGGTATTGATGTGGTAAAAGGTGAAAAAGATTTAAAAACAGCATTAAAAGACACATCGGTTGATGTAGTTAAAAGTGTTGCGGACGGAGCTGTAAAAAGTGCTGCGGCAAGTGCGGCCAAAACCGCTTCGCTGTATGTGGCGGAAAAAACTGCAAGCAATGTAGCTAAAACGGTATTAAGAAGTTCGGCACCGGTTGTTGTAGCAGTAAGTGCGGTTGAAGTAGGAAAACATGCGGTTGATTTGGTAAAGGGTGAAATTGACGGTGAAGAGTTTGTGGAAAAAAGTACGAAAACGGTTGCTACTACTGCGGCAGGATATGCAGGAGCGGAAATAGGTGCAGCCATAGGTACGGCGATATGTCCTGGAATAGGGACTGTTATCGGCGGTGTTGTAGGAGGTATGGCCGGAAGTCTTGGAATATCTACACTTTTTGATTAAGGAGATATTATGGATAAATTTTGTAAAAACTTAACATTTGCTTTAATTACCGTTGTTGTTTATTGCACAGTTAAAAAGATGTGTGATATATACGATGACGATATTGATGATATAATTATTTACAGATGAAATGATAACCTATAAGAAAAATACTTTATTGTCAAGATAAAAGATTATTGTAAAAAATATGAATGCAGATTTGATGAGGTATTTGGAATTTTTCTTTAATAAAATCCATTGGCAGGAGAGAGGAATTTGAAGGTGAACTTATATTATTTTATTGAAATTTCCAAATTGGCAAAGTGTTAGAGTGTTTTAAAAAATAATTACTTAAAAAAGGAGTTTTTATGAGGGATTATAATATTTTGAAGAGCTATAAAAGAGAAGTTGATATGAGAGAAAAAAGAGTAAAATCTAAAAAGATTTACTCGAGGAAAACAAAACATAAAAAAAAGTATAATTAGCTTTTAATTTATTTTAACTACTAATTAATTGGTCTTCTTTTTTGACAAAATTTATCTAGTCCTCAATATACACTGCAAATTAAAACATGCAAAATTATAAAAATGGAAAGTTGTTTTTTCAAGGTATTGCCGTTTGCCGGTGCTCATTTCATTCGCACATCTTTGACGTAAAGTTATTTGCAAGCGAATATAACTTTCGTCGTGCGGAACGGCAAAAGATAAGCAGTTATCTTTTGCTGGTCATTCCTCCTCGTGCGAGTCTAAAAACGTGAAGCAGTTGTTTTTCCAAGGTATTGCCGTTCTGTGGTGTTCGCTTTGCTCACACATCTTTGACGTAAAGTTATTCGCAAGCGAATATAACTTTCGTCGTGCGGAATGGCAAAAGATAAGCAGTTATCTTTTGCTGGTCATTCCTCCTCGTGCGGAGCTACAAACGACAAGCAGTTGTCGTTTGCTTAACGCTCCTCCTCCCCTCAACGGGTCGTATGTTAAATGAACTGAGGGGTTATTTACTTTCGTGATGTGGTTTGTGTTTCTTATGAGTTACCCAATAAGCAAATACTAAAGCACCTGTTGCAAATAAAGCCCAAAAAATATAAATATTCATAATTCATCTCCTTTTTTGATAAGCATATTATCTGCTATATATAATGCCATAAATGTATAAAAAATCAAAAAAATTTCAAGTATAGATAAATCTTTATTTCCAAAAAGGCCATTAATTACTGAAAATCCGCCTATAAGATTTGCGAGTGCTATAAATCCTTTTCCTGTTTCAAAATATTGATTTTTTGTCATATTATCCTTCTTCTTTTAATCTGATTATAACATATTTAGGCGAAGCAGGTTATTACTTGTTTCAGCACGAAAATTTACTTTTTTTTTTACTTCCACCCCTCCAATTCCCCTCTCGTAAAAAAGTCTTAATCCCTTCAACAGGTCAAATATGAATAAATATTGATTTTACTGAGCCCGACCCAAAAAGATTAAAAAGTCTTAATCCCCTCAACGGGTCGTATGTTTAATAAATGGGAAGTAACGCCAGATGAAGAGGTTAGAGTTTTAGAAAAGTCTTAATCCCCTCAACGGGTCGTATGTTTAATAAATACACTTTTTAGCCATTAAACAAACTCCAGCAGTATTTCAAGGTCTTAATCCCCTCAACGGGTCGTATGTTTAATAAATTAGCAGAAATGCTATCTCGTTTAAAGGAGATATTACAGGTCTTAATCCCCTCAACGGGTCGTATGTTTAATAAATCGGTAGTGTAGTGTACGTGAGCACCAAAAAAAACTTAAGAGTCTTAATCCCCTCAACGGGTCGTATGTTTAATAAATGACTGGGGAACAATTCCTCAGGAAACGCTGTTACAAGTCTTAATCCCCTCAACGGGTCGTATGTTTAATAAATGAAGTAGTAGCGTTTCTACACTTATCGCTACTCCTCGTCTTAATCCCCTCAACGGGTCGTATGTTTAATAAATAGCCTGAAGTGCGGCATTTGGTTTTCAAAGATCAAAATTTAATTA
>Ga0256842_1002430_pt1 | contig 13391 bp, 13 predicted proteins | sample 4559240metaG_FD_185973 | JGI IMG/M metagenome (GOLD analysis project Ga0256842, IMG submission 185973) | Hydrothermal vent microbial communities from Guaymas Basin, Mexico - 4559-240 | ecosystem: Environmental > Aquatic > Marine > Hydrothermal vents | place: Mexico: Guaymas Basin | collected...
TTTTCTTTTCGCCGGAAACTCCTCCGTTTAGAATCATTTCCGAAAATTTGGATAAGTCCGAAAGCGAGGAAAAAATTCCGGCATTTCCGCTTACGCCCCGCAAAGCGCGTGCGTTCTCGTCGTGAACTGTTCCTTTCAGGTTCTCCGTTGCAACAGCGGGTTTTTCGGGAGGAGGGTTGAACATCGTATTTTCCATTCCGATTTCTCCGAAAAATTCTTTTGCGAGTTTCTCGAGGGGTTCTCCGGAAACTTTTTTCAGGATGTAAGCGAGCAGTATGTAATTCATACAACTGTATTCGACTTTTTGGAAAGGCTTCCTTACGATTCCGCACTTTTTAATCCGTTCGACTGCGGTTTCAAGGGTGATTTCCGGCACTTCTTGCAATTTTTCCGGTGCGCCTTCGCATTTTTCCGAGTAAAGCGGAAGCCACGAAATAATGCCCGACGTGTGCGAAAGAAGAGAAAGCAATGTGATTTCTTCCGGGAATCCGCTTATGTAAAAATTCAAACTGTCTTTCAGGGAAAGCATTCCTTTTTCCGCGAATTTCAAAACGAGCGGGGCGGTGAAAACAACTTTTGTAAGCGAGGCGATGTCGAAAAGTGTGTCTTTTGTTATTTCGGCGCCGTTTTCCTCTTCCTTTCCCAGAGCAATGAGCAGAGGTTTTTCACCCTTCCGCACAACTCCGAGCGCAATTGCCGTGGCTGTTTTTTCGGAGAGCGCTTTTTTTATGATGTTTTTTACTCTTTCCATATGATTTCCTCCGAAACGGGCAAAATTCCTTCCGCTTTCTCTTTGCCTTCTATTACGGAAAGGGCGTGTTTTATGATTTTCTCGAGAGGCGAGAATGTAAGCAAAATGCAATCTGCAAAAGAAAACTCCTTTACGTCGGCGGGGTCACCCGCAACGATCACGCAGAGCTTTTTGTTCTTTTCCTTTATCCTTTTTGCAAGTGCGATCTGCCCCCTGTGCTTGAATGCGTTGTAAGAAACAAGAACTGCGTTTTTCAGCGGGAAAGTGGAAATTCTTTCCGTTTCTTCCGAAGACGGGTCAATGGGAAAATCGCCCTGTTGAACTTTCATTTCCTCTACCTGCACTTCCTGAACGATTTGCGGAAAAAGGAAATGAAACCCTTCTTTCGGAATGAAACCGTTGTCTTTGTAAACGCAGACAAATTTCTTTTTTACTCTGAGAGTTTTCGGATTTTCTTTTCGAAGTTTTAAGTGACCGAGGCGCTCGAGGTGTTCGCTCAAATCAATTCCGCTTTTTTCCACGGATTTTAACATCTCTTTTTGAAGAGAAAGCGTATGCGAAACAATCAGAAGGTCATTCCCCGCATTGAGAGCCTTCAATGCGATTTCCGATGCCGGGTAAACCATCGCTCCTCCCATTTCGAGGCAGTCCGTTATGACCGGGCCTTTGAAGCCTATTTCGCTTCTCAAAACGGAAATTGCTTTTTTGGAGAATGTCACCGGGTTTTCCTGGTCGATTTCTCCTACCGTGATGTGTGCGGTCATCACAAAATCCGCATTGGCGGACGCCGTTTTGAAAGGGTAAAGCGCCTTTTCGAGCATCTCGGAATTTCCGCCAAATTCGGGAAGCCCTTTGTGCGGGTCTTTTACCGCACCCCCGTACCCTACGAAGTGTTTCAATGCCGAGAGGATACCCGCATCGTGCAGGCCTTTGATTGCGGAATTTACAAACAGGGAGACTTTTTGCGGGTCGCTTCCGAAACTTCTTGTCCCGATTGAATTTCCCTTTTTCAGGTACACGTCCGCAACGGGTGCAAGATTCAGGTTTATACCTTTTTCGCGCAAAATCTTTCCGGTTGCAAAATATACATCCCTTATAAAAGATGCGGAGTTTGACATTGCAGCATTCATATTTCCGAAAAAGAAATCGTCCGTGTCTTTTATTCTCCTCACGATTCCGCCTTCCTGGTCGATTGCAATCAAAGGATTTTCGAATTCGTTTTTTATTATTTCGATATTCTCTTTGAGGCGGGCGAGGTTTCTTCCGAACAGGATAAAGTTCCTCACGCCAGCGGACTTAAAAAACGCAAGCCTTTCTCCGGAAAGGATTTCTTCCGTAAATCCGAACATAAAAACTTTTCCCGCTTCACTCATATAAAATCTCCTTTGTTTTTTCAACCTCTTTTTCGAAAAATTCGGCAAGGTTTTCCGAATTTCTCGGAACCGCCTCGTTTATAACGGGCAGATCAAATTCTTTCAGAAATGCCGCAATCTCTTTTAACGGCAAGGCACCTTTGCCCAAAGGAAGGTGCAAGTCTTTTCCCGGAACGGTGTCGCTTATGTGGATTTTTCCTATTCTCTCCTTGTAAGAATCTTTAAGCGAAAACAGATTTTTCAAACTTCCTTCGTTTGCGAATACGTGCGGTATGTCGAGGCAAACTTTCAGTTTCTCAAAGTTCAGGACAAATTTGAAAAACTCGTTTATACTTGCAAAATACGAAGACGGCGTGATATTCTCAAGGAGGAGGAGCCCCGACTCAGAAAGTTCGGAAAGGGTTTTCTCCATTCTTTTTAGAGATTTTTCTTTCCACCCGTCAAAATTCGTTATGCTTCTTCCTTCGTGAACCACAACCGTTAGATCGAAACGAAACAGTTTCGAAACTTCTTTTTTCGAAAATTCCAGCGCGGAATCGTTCAATGCGGAAATGTTCGTATAGTGGTGGGAAGCGTGTAAGGATTTTTCAAAATTTCCTTCGATGATTCCGCTTTCGTTAAATTCCATAACAAATTCCACTTCTTCGGTCGGAATCTTTCTCGTTATTTTTACGTCTCCTCCGTTTAGCAGGATTCCTATTGTTGAAATTCCGGCGCGCTTCATAGGAAAAGTTTCGGGTCCATCGCGTCGCGCAGCCCGTCTCCCAAAAAGTTAAACAAGAGAGTGACGAGCAAGATGGAAAGCCCGGGCCACCAAACGAGCCATTGCGAAGTCCAGATATACGTTTGCGCACCTAAAAGCATATTTCCCCAACTCGGCGTGGGCGGTTGAACTCCCAGTCCGAAGAACGAAAGCGTTGCCTCGGCAATGATTACCCTTCCTATCCTTAGCGTTGCCCAAACAATGCTCACTGCCATCGTATTGGGAAGCAGGTGTTTCCACACAATCGTCCTGTCCGGAACTCCGATCGCCTTCGATGCTTCTATGTATTCCTCTTCTCTTACGGAGAGTGTTTCTCCCCTTATGAGCCTTGCGATTCCCACCCAGCCGAACGCCGACATAATGACGATGAGTTTCACGACGCTGTTCGGAATAAACCGCATCTTTGCCGCGACAATAAGGAGAGGAAGTTCCGGAATGGTCATCATAATCTCGTTAATCCTCATAAGCAGATTGTCCAAAAAGCCTCTCTTGTATCCCGCCCAGAGCCCTACGAAGATGCCTAAAAGTCCGCTGAAGAGCGTTACCGCAAAACCTACGAGCAGGGAAATTCTTCCTCCGTAAAGGAGTCTTATAAATTCGTCTCTTCCGTTGTCATCCGTTCCCATAATGTGGTGTGGGGACGGCGGTTGAAGTGCCTGCGCGAGGTCTACTTTGTTGGGGTCGATGTGCACGAACATCGGGACAAAAACCACTATAATGATTATTGCAATCAGAATATACAAACTCACCATTGCGAGTCTGTGCCTTTTGAGTCTCGTAAAAACTTTTTGCCAATAGGAAAATGATGATCCTTCTTTGTTTAATTTAAGCGCTTTTTCTTCTGTCATTGTCAGCCTCACGAATATTTTATTCTCGGGTCGATGAACGCATACATCACGTCGGCGATAACAAGGCTTATCAGGAGCATTATGGCATACATTATTATTCCACCCATCGCAACCATATAATCGTTATTCATCACAGCCTGAATTATAAGCCTTCCCATTCCGGGGATCGAAAACACCTGCTCCGTTACCGCCGAGCCTCCCAGAAGTCCGGGAAGTGAAAGAAAGAAGAGCGTAACAATCGGATTAAGTGCGTTCCTGAACACGTGTTTTTTCAAAACCTGCCTTTCGGAAAGCCCTTTTGCTCTCGCGGTCCTCACGTAATCTTTTCTCAACATTTCTAAGACGGACGAGCGGGTGTATCTCGCCCATACGGCAATACTTCCCAAACTTATCACTATTATCGGCATAACGAGGTATTTTGCCCTGTCCATAATTCTTGCGATAAGAGGAGCGCTCTCCATACCCGGAGTCATTATTCCGCCGGGCGGAAGCAAGTGAAGTTTTACGGAAAACAGAATCATAAGCATAAGCCCGAACCAGAAATGCGGCATCGCTATCCCGAAATAAGAAATTCCGGTGAAAAGATGGTCGAAAAACGAATACTGCTTCACCGCGGATTTGAAACCTATCCATATGCCGACAAAAAGCGAGATTGTAAACGTGAATATGTTGATCGAAAGCGTAATTGGGAGAGCCCTTCCAATCATTTTTATTACGGATTCTCCGGTTACGGCCGAGATTCCGAAATTACCCCTGATCACTGCGAAGAACCAATAAAAGTACCTAAGCATAACGGGCTTGTCAAATCCGTACATATGTTTCAGAGCGGCAATGTCCGAAGGACTTATGAACGGATTTGTCTGAAGTTCGGCAAACGGGTCGCCGAGTAAACTGAAAAGGAAAAACGCAATGAGTGTTATGCCTATAAACTCCGGAATTATTATCAAAAGCCTTCTCAATATGTAGTTCTTCATTTTACCTCCGTCGGAGGGGGATTATCCCCCTCCGTGTTTTATTTACCCTTTATTTCTTTTCGAAATACCAGAACGAAGCGTTCCAACCGTATCTGTTGACTCCGCCTTTTGTTCCCACATAATTAATGAGATTCGCTCTCTTTGCCGTGATTTTAATTCTCTCAAGCCACGGGATTTCGGGAATTTCGTCAGCGAATATTTGCTGGAATTTCCAATAATGTTTCTTTCTTTCCGCTCTGCTCAAAGAGGAGTACGCAAGAATCGTTTCTTTTGTTGCTTCTTCGTTTCTCCACCTGCTCCAGTTCAAGCCTTTCCATCCGTTCTCCGCCGTTGGGATCTGATCTATCCTGTATGAAAGGAGAGATCCGGGGAACAGCGGGTCTTCTATCCAACCTGCTCGGTACAAATCAACCTCTCCGCGAGGGACAATTCTCGTGTAATAGGTTACGAGAGGATATGCCTTAATAACCGCTTTGATTCCGATTGCCTTAAGGTTCGACTGAACGAACGTTACAATCTTCATCGAAGAAGAGCCCGTCGTGGAGCCGAGTGTAACGATGAATTTTTTGCCTTCTTTGTTCACAAGGATTCCGTCTGAGCCCATTGTCCAGCCTGCTTCTTTGAGAAGCTGTCTTGCTTTGTCAGGCTGATACGTGTAAAGTTTCATCTTGGGATAGAATGCCCAACTGCTCTTCATAATCGGACCGTGGCAGAGGCCGGCTTTCCCGTCGTAGACTTCTTTGGAATATTCTTCTCTGTTAATTGCGTAAGCAATTGCCTGCCTTACTCTCTTGTCCGCAAGGAACGGGTTGCTGCAGTTCACTCCGATGTAGGTCATACCTTTTTCCGTTTCTTCCCAGGTTACAACAAAGTTTTTATTCTTGGAAAGGACTTTTGCCTGCTCCGGATTGAGTTGCCCGACGTCCACGGTTCCGGCGATGAGGTTCGCAAGGCGTGTGTTCGCATCGGGTATGTATTTTATGACGACGCTTTTAATAAGCGGTTTGCCCCACGGATAGTAAGGATTTGCAACGAGCCTTATGTAAGAACCTCTTACCCATTTATCTATCATATACGGGCCGTTTGTCACGGGTTTTTCGTTGAAACTGCAACTGTTCAACGCAGCCGGGTCTTTGTCGTAAATCGGTTTGAGAATATGTGCGGGAAGAAGGCTTCTTCCCAAAACAAATTTGGGATCGACTTTTTTGTAATAGTAAACGATCGTATAAGGATCTGGCGTTTCCACTTTTTCAATAACTGTTGCAGCGGATCTGTTTACAATTCTGACTTTGGGGTCGGCAAGCATTTTTTCCGTGAATACGGCGTCTTTCGACGTAACCGGGACGCCGTCCGACCATTTGAGCCCTTTCCTTAAATGAACGGTAACTTTCATTTTCTTTTCGCCGTTCACCGTGTAAACGACCGCGCTTCCGTTGTCAACCGAAGGAACTTCTTTGATTGCGTAAGGGAATACTTCTTCCTTGTTGTTGAGGCCTACCATAGGCGCAGTTGCAAATGTCAAAGTGTCGATTGCCGCACCGATCGTGGCAAGCGGCGCGAACAACGTGTCTGGTTCGGAACCGGATGCAAGATTAATGACGTTGGATTCCGCAGGCGGAACGAGAATCATATAAATTGCTTTTGCAACTTCCGCACGTGTTGCCGTGTCCATAGGAGCGGCCATTCTTCCGCTTCTGTAAGTAAGCAGTTGATAGTGGTTGTTGTATGCGAGTGTCATTGCACCTACCGCATACTTCGGAATTTTGTTCTCATCGTTTGCAAAGCAAACAGGTTCGGTAATTTTCGCAGCTTCCGATTGTTTACCCATCACTCTTACGAGCAACACGGCAAGGTCGCATCTTCTGATTCCGAGAGCAGGGCCGAATTTTCCTCCCCCGATTCCTTTGATATAACCCGCCTTTGCTGCAGCTTCAACGTAAGGGTACGACCACCTGCTCGGGCTTACATCGCTGAACGTGGGTTTTGCCGGGCGAACAAGCGGAAGTTTTTTCGCAACAACGACAAGTTTTGCAAACTGTTCCCTCGTTACCCCCTGTTCGGGCTTGAACGTCCCGTCAGGGAACCCTGCGATTACCTGTTTTGCCGCAAGGTAGTTAATCTCCTTTGCCGCCCAATAATTTGACGGCACGTCCTTAAAACCGTTTCCCGCATACGCTACAGGCTTTACTGCGAACAGCATCACCAGCAGCATTACGGCAAGTACCACCGAGAGTACTTTTGTTTGTGCTTTCATAGCAACCTCCTTTGCCTTTTTGTTTTTTTATATATAAAATGTTTTTCGGCCTCTTTTATGAACTTCATTCCTTTTTCTTCTTCCTCCTCGTAAAGTTTTTCCGCTCCTTTTGCCTCTATTGCGGATAAAATTTTTTCATTATACAGAAAATCGATGAAATTTCCATTTCCCGATTTCACCGACGGAATTTTATTTTCAATGAAGTATTCCATAAGTTTAAAGCCCAATTTTAAGGGCGAGAAACTCTTTGCGTCGCTTACGTAAAATTCCGCCCCGAAACACCTCTTTCCCTTGAATTTGTCCCCGAGCGGGATAAATACGGAGGGTTTCCACAGCATACCCTCGATTTGCAAACTGCCGAGAAATTTTGCAAAGTCTTTTATATCTATATTCGGTGAGCCCATTATGCGAAAAGGTTTTGCCGTCCCTCTGCCTACGGAAACTTCAAATGCTTCTCCGAAAACGAGAGCGGGATACAGGTAAACGGATTGAACGGAACTGAGGTTTGGAGACGGAGAAGAAAAGGGAAGTCCGGTGTCTTCGTAATACATTTCCCTTTGATATCCCTCCATAGGAATCACTTTTACATTCCTGTTCAATTTTTCGGCAAAGAACAGCCCGAGCTCTCCGAATGTGAAAGGGTAAAGAAACGGAATAAAAGGAGGAGAGACTACGGAGAGATTTTCCGTTTTCGGTTCGCCGAAACTTCTCGTTGCCGATATCGGGTTGGGCCTGTCAAGTATCACAACCTCGAATCCCGACTCAGCCGAGCAGGATATTATATCATACAGATTGCTGACGTATGTGAAGCACCTGAGTCCGGTATCCTGAATATCCACATACAGTTTTTCTATGTCAACGAATTTCTTGCAGTCCGAATTATCGTAAATTGTGACAAACGGTATTCCCGTTAGCGGGTCTTTCGTATCGAAATACCGTTCTCCGGGCAGAAACTCTTCGTAATAACCGTGCTCTCCGGTAAAGACGACATCCGGCTTTATTATGTCGATGCTTCTTCTCCACTCGGAGGAAACTCCCGATATATTGGAAAATAATCCGATTATCTTTTTCTCGTCGGATTTTTTAAGATTTTCAATTCCCAATTTAACCTTCATACGCTTTCGGAAAATCGAAACCCTCCTTTTTCAGCAGATTTCTCGCCTCTTCCTCCGTTAGGTCTTTTTTAAGCATAAGCGAGGCGATTCTCGCATCTTTTGTTTTCATCACAAGTTCTCTTGCCTTATCGAACGGCGCTCCGGTGAGTTCGGAAACAATTCTTGCGGCCCTGTCCACAAGTTTGTTGTTTGAAGGAACTACTGCAACCATAAGATTGTCGTAAGTTCTTCCCGCTTTAATCATCGAAATCGTCGAGACCATATTCAGGATCAATTTTTCCGCAGTCCCGGCGTTTAACCGTGTGGAGCCTTTTATAAACTCTTCTCCCGTGTCTGCAACGACGAGATAATCCACAAAATCGTAATTTACCGCCCTGCATGATATCAAACTCGTTCTTGCACCGATCGAACGGGCGAATTTCAGGGCACCCAACACGTAAGGGGTTTTTCCGCTTGCCGATATTCCGATTGCAATGTCGGATTTCGCAAATCCGGCGTTTTTCAAATCTTCCTCTCCCTGCGCCGAAGAATCTTCCGCATACTCTTTTGCTTTGAACATTGCCTCTTTTCCGCCGGCAATAAGAGCATTAAACAGGTTTTCTTCCCCGAAAGTCGGGTAAATTTCCGATGCGTCAAGTACGCCTATCCTTCCGCTTGTGCCTGCACCTACGTAAAATATTCTGCCGCCGTTTTTCACGGTTTCCGTCACTTTGTCGGTAAGCACGGAGATCCGGTGCAGTGTGCTTTCCACTGCCTCAAATGCGCGTTTCGAACTTTGAAACATAAGATAAACGAGTTTTTCCGTATCAAAGTTGTTAATTATTTCTTTTTTCAATTTCTTCCTCCGCTATTTTTATCACGGCTTTTTCAACTTTTAATTTTTGGTTTTCGTATTCGCACTCTCCCAACATCTTACGAACGTATTGCTTGAACCTTTCGGTAAAAAATTCGGAGTGCGCAAAAAACCCTCCGTATGTTCCTATTTCAGGTTTTTCCGTTTTAAGCATCTTTGCGGCAGTGCACACCTCATCCGCAAGTTTTTCCGCTCCGGCATCAAGGATTTCAAAACTTTCTTTCGAATTCAGAACGGTGGCTCCGAAATCCGCAATAAGTTTTGAAGGAAGAGAAAACGAATAAATCTTTTTCAGAATATCCGCGTAGTTATCCGTTCGGAAATAGTTCTTTATCGATTTTGAAAAAAACGTCTCTTTTCCTGTTTGCATATCAAGAAGCCCTCTTTTGATAAATTCCTTTCCGAACCAAAAACCTCCGCCTTCGTCACCGAGCAAATACCCCAATCCTCCTATTTGAAGTTCCTTTCCGGAGTTTTTTCCGTAAACAACCGAGCCTGTTCCGGAAATTACGATTATTCCGTCTCCGTTTCCAAAAAAAGCGTAATGGACGGCCTTAATATCCGGAAAAACAAAAACTTTTTTTGCAAACCTTTGCAGCTCGCTTTTGAGAGTTTCCCTTGCTTCCGCACTTCCTCCTCCTGACACGGCACAGGCAATAATACTTGCGCTCTTTCCTTCGAGTCTTTCTTTCAGAAATTCGAGCACCCCTTTGTTTATTAATGGATTTCCGGGTTGGGAAAACACCGAATAGTACTCCGTTTCTCCGTTATCAAAAAATATTCTCGTACTGCTTCCTCCGAGATCCATTCCTATTTTCATATTCTCCTCAGGTTCAACGTAATCCTGTAGATGTCCGCCCTGTAAACGGCTTTTACGAATTCTATTATTTCTCCGCTCTTTACGAATGTTCTTCTTTCTATGCGCAAAATCGGTTTGCTCGTCGTGATTTTGAGGAGTTTTGCTTCTTCTTCCGCCGGAAGGTCCGCTTCTATCGTTTCCGTCGCATAATAAGGTTGAACTCCGAATTTCAATTTCAATGTTTCGTAAAGCGAGTCCTTTTCGGTAAAATCGTCGAGCAATCCGGGGAACTTTTCTTTCGGAAGGTATGCGTCTTCAATTGCGATTGGTTTGTCGTTCGCAAGCCTCAGCCTTTTCAGGTTGAAAACCTCGTTTCCTTTAAGGACTTCTTTTACAAAAGGCGGCGCGTCAATCAATCCCTTTTTCAGAATTTTCGCCCCTGGGGAAACATTTTTCCTCTTCATCTCTTCGGAGAACCCCAAAAGCCTTTCCGAGGGGTGGTTGAACATTTTATGCGGGACAAACGTTCCTTTTCCGTGCTCTATGTAAAGGATTCCTTCCTCTATCAAATCGCTTATTGCTTTTCTCACCGTGTTTCTGCTTACGTCGAACATTTTGCAGAGTTCCTGTTCGGAAGGTATCTTTTCTCCCCCTTTCCATTTGCCGGATTCTATATATTTCTTTATCAGGTTTTCCACCTGAAAATACAGAGGAACTGCACTATCTCTGTCTAACACAATATCATCACGTAACGACATACCAACCTCCTTACAAGAAGTATAGGACGAAAATTTCTCCGTGTCAAGAGGGAAATGTCTGAAAAATTATCTTATGAGAAAAATTCCGATAGTGCCCATTCCTATGAGAAGCAGGAAGGCGTTGATTTTGAATTTAACAAACACAACAAACGCAATCGCTGCGAGAATAAAAGGGACTGCCGAATGGAAAGAGCCGTGAACAATAAGATAAATTGCGCTAATAAGGAGCGCGATTATTACGGGCTTCACCCCGCTGATAAACGCCTTGTAAACCGCTGTTTTACTAAGATTATGCATAACCGATGCGATAAGCACGATGATTGCGAAGGAAGGCGATGCAACTCCGAAAGTCGCTATGACTGCGCCCCAAAATCCTTTCATATTGTATCCTATGAACGTTGCCATATTCACCGCGATGGGCCCGGGAGTAACCTGCGCGATGGAAACAAAATAAAGGAAATTTTTCATCGTTATCCAGTGCAAGTTTGTTACGAGTTCCCTTTGTATTATGGGGAGCATTGCCTGGCCGCCTCCGAACGTGACGGCGCCTATTTTGAAAAACTCGAAATATATTTTAATGAGTTCTTTCATTCATATATTCCTTTGTTTTAAAAATTACCCCCAGCGCTCCGCCGATGAGAATTACGTAAATGGGGTTAAGTTTTATGACAAAAATTTCTATGAGAGACAAAACAAAGACGATCACGTAAAATGTGTCAACATTGGAGCGTTTCCAAACGTCCAGCGTAAGGTATGCGATTTCAGCAACGACTCCCGTTAAAACTCCCATAAAAAACCTGTGCACGAAAACGCTTTTCACCGCGTCCGCAAAATACAGGGAAATAAGGATGATAATAATGAGTGAAGGAAGCACAACTCCCGTTGTTGTGAAAACGGAGCCCAATATGCCGGATTCTTTGTATCCTATGAACGTTGCCATATTCACCGCGATAGGCCCGGGAGTAACCTGGGAAATTGCGAATATTTCGTAAAATGTGTCCGCGTCGAGGAGTTTACGCTTTTCCACGATCTCCTGCTTCATAAGAGGAACCATTGCGTACCCTCCGCCGAGGGTAAAAAGCCCTATGTAAAAAAATATTCCCGTGAGTTTAAATAGATTTATTAGTTTTTTTAGTATTTTCGAGCTCTTCATAAAGTGTTCTCACCGTTTTGCAAAATACGGGGTGCACGTAGCAGGGAACAATTTCGTTTAAGGGTTTTAGCACAAACTCCCTGTTCTGCATATCCGGGTGCGGAATCGAAAGCCCTTTTTCGTTTATTACGAAATCTTCGTAAAAAATGATGTCGAGGTCTATGATTCGCGGCCCCCAATGTATTTTCCTTACTCTTCCCATTTTCTTTTCTATGTCTAACAGCGTTTCCAAAAGTTCGTAAGGGGGGAGGTTTGTTTTGCAGAGCGCTGCGGCATTGAGAAAACCCGGCTGTTCTTTGTATCCGTACGGCTCCGTTTCGTAAAAACTCGAAACTTTTACGATGTTTATGCCCCTTTCTCTCATAAGATTAAGGGCGGCTTCGATGTTCTTCTTTCTGTCTCCCAAGTTCGTGCCTATTGCGATTACCGTTTTACGCATTTGATATTGCCTCCGTTAGTTGCAGAAGTTCTTTGTGCGGTTTTACGTCGTGCACTCTTAAAATATTTGCGCCGTTCAAAACCCCGACGGTATCGGAAACAAGCGTTCCGTAAAGCCTGTTTTCCACGTTTTCTCCCGTTACGGAGCCGATGAAAGATTTTCTGGAAAGCCCTAAAAGCACGGGTTTTTTGAAAATCGTAAACGCTTTCAGATTTTTAATGATTTTGAGGTTGTCCGAAACGCGCTTTCCGAACCCTATGCCCGGATCAATTATGATTTTGTCTATTCCGAAACTTTCCAGCGTGTTTATTCTTTCTTCGAAATAGTCTATAAGTTCCCTTACGACGTCTTCGTAAAACGGGTTTTTCTGCATATCCTTCGGCGTTCCTTTGATGTGCATAACTACAACCGGAACGTCGTATTTCTTTGCCACAAATTTCATCTTATCGTCAAATCTCAAACCGCTTATGTCATTTATAATATCCGCCCCCGCCTCGATTGCCTTTTCCGCAACCTCCGCCTTGTACGTGTCGATTGAAATTACGGCATCGGGAAATTGTTTTCTTATCGCCGATATTACGGGCAAGACTCTTCTTTTTTCTTCTTCTGCATTCACTTTCTCCGCTCCGGGGCGCGTGGACTCCCCGCCGATATCGATGATATCCGCCCCCTCTTCAAGCATTTTTCCCGCATGCTTTAACGCGCTTTCCGTATTTGTGTAAAGCCCTCCGTCCGAGAACGAATCCGGAGTTACATTCAAAATACCCATTAGGAATTTTTTCTTATTGAAGTTAAACGTCTTCCCTGCGATTTTGTAAACGGGAAGAGCATTTTTCTCTATGAGAAGTTTTATTGCGCTTCGCACTTCCGTAAGGCCGAAGAACGGTTCGAAAGCAAGTTTTTCGTAAACTCTTTGAAACGTCCTTTTCGTCCCCATCAAAACGCAGTCTGTTTTTTCGACTTTCCAACTCGCAACGTCCCTGTGAACCGCAACATCTCCGCCCGCACCGATAAATTCTTGCTTTAATATGTTTGCGCCTTTTGCATTTACGTTAGAAAGTTTTGCGAGTATAAAATCGGATTTCCTTTCGAAAATATCAAAAGCCTCTTTGTCAACTCCGGTTTTTTCGAGTTCCTTTTCGAGGTCTTGCCTTTTTATTATTTGCGGAATCATCTTTTACCTCCCAGCAATTTTTCCAAGGCAAAGGGAAGGTGTGCCTTCCAATTTCCCCACGAGTGTCCGTCGTTCCACAATTTGACAATGACATCCGCTCCGTTTTTTGCAAAGAGTTTCGCAAAAAATTTGTTCGT
>Ga0256842_1002431_pt1 | contig 13387 bp, 12 predicted proteins | sample 4559240metaG_FD_185973 | JGI IMG/M metagenome (GOLD analysis project Ga0256842, IMG submission 185973) | Hydrothermal vent microbial communities from Guaymas Basin, Mexico - 4559-240 | ecosystem: Environmental > Aquatic > Marine > Hydrothermal vents | place: Mexico: Guaymas Basin | collected...
AACGCCAGGGTGGCGGCGCACTGACTCAACAGGTGTTTGATGGGGAAAGTGCAACGGCACCACAACTACAGGTAAACAGCGGCTACAAATTTATCGGCTGGGACAAGCAGTTCAAAAGCATCTATTTTGATACCACCGTTACTGCTCAATACAAGCAGTTATACCAGTTAACGGTAAATGGCGGCAACGGCAGCGGGACATACGCCAAAGGCTGCCTGGTACATGTCAGCGCCGCGGCACCGCCTGAAGGCAAAATGTTTGACCACTGGCAAGGCGACAGCGTTTATCTGTCCGACAAGGATGCCGCCAGCACCACCATGCAAATGCCCGCCGCAGCCACCGCCATAAATGCGACATACATCGACGCACAAAACTACTGGAACAGTGAAATCGGCATCGTCAATCCCGCCGACGAACCACTGCACGCCACCCTGCGGGCACTTAACAGCAATGGCGTTACCATTGCGTGCCGCGAAATAACCCTACCGCCCTACGGTCGCACCATCATTAATCTGCGCAACGATATCGGTGCCAAGGGCAAAAACATCGCCAGTGTGCGCCTGGATATCAACCAGGGCAAGGCGATCGGATACACATCTGTCGACAGACGCGGCGCGATGCGCGCAGCAGCAGCCGCAGAAACAGCAGCCCAGGGCGCCATCTATATCCCTCGCATAGCCAGCAGTGAAAACTGGTGGACCGGAGTGGCACTGGCCAGCAGCAACACCGCCGCCACCACCGCCAACATCCGTTTCGACAACAATACCTCCACGACTGTAGCACTGGACAGTTGCGGCCATTATGCCGCTACCGTAGCCGCCATGTTCGATAACATACCACAGAATCTGATCAGCACCGGTCAGATAGATAATGCTATCGGTCTGGCGGCGACCCTGTTTACCGGGTCCAACGACAACAGCAAACTGGCGGGCATGCGCCTGGATAATGGCACCGCCAGTGAGCACGTATTCCCCCACATAGCCGCCAATAACGACTGGTGGAGCGATATCGGCATATACAACCCGGCGGCTGGAACCACCACGGTCACCCTGACGTATTATGCCGCCAGCGGCACACAGCTGGGCCAACAACAAGCTAAACTCGGTAGCCACCAATGCTGCAACAGCACCACCGGCGTGGAATTCCCAGCCGGATGCGCCTGGGTGAAGGCAAGCAGCGACAAAGCCACCTGTGCATACCAGTTTTTCGGCATGAAACAACACGACAATCTGGCCGCGTGCAACGTGGTGAACATAAGCGCTGCAACAGGAGTTCTGCCCCTGCCGGTAAACAACGGCTGGAGCGGCCTGGCATTTGTCAATCCCGGCGACAACGCTGCAACAGTAACTCTGGAAGCACGTGACAACGAAGGTATCATTATCGCTTCCAGTACTTTCACCTTGGCGGCACATACTAAAATTGCCAATATGGCGCAACAGATGTTCAACAGCAGCATCGCCGCCGCCACCTATCTACGTTTCAGCGCCGATCGTCAAATCGCTGCGGTACAGATAAACGGTGACAACACCAACAACACATTGGAAGCCATGCCTGCCCTGGGCAACGCTGCCACCAGTTCATCAACCAGGCTAATCTTTCCTCACACCATCCTTGATTAAAAAGCCTTCTCCCCCCCACTCCCCAGTAATGGGTGAGTGGGAGGGGATCATGGGAATGACAATCAAAGATTGTTACCTTAGTGACAACGCAGACCTAGTAGTGCTAAAATCCTTTGCCCGCAGACCTCACTACAGACAGATAGATTCGTCGCATACTACTCGACTCGCCGCGCCGTGCGTGCCAAAGGATACCCGTAACCATTATGAGCACTGAAAACCGCTATAACATCCCCACCCAGTTTACCCTGCTTGACGCTACCGAACTGCCGGAAATAAACGCCACCATGCTGCAACTGCGCCACAACGCCACCGGCGCCCGCTTTGTCCACCTGGACAGAGACGACAGCAACAACCTGTTCGCCGTGGCGTTCAAGACGCCGCCGCCCGATTCCACCGGTGTGGCGCACATCCTTGAGCATACCGCCTTGTGCGGCTCAAAGCGTTATCCGGTGCGCGACCCGTTTTTCACCATGCTCAAGCGTAGTTTGAACACATTTATGAATGCCTTCACCGCCAGCGACTGGACCTGCTACCCGTTTTCCAGCCAGAACCGCAAAGATTTCTACAACCTGCTCGGCATCTATCTGGACGCGGCGTTTTTCCCCCTGCTGCGCAAGGAAGATTTTGCCCAGGAGGGCCATCGACTGGAATTTGAGCGGATGGACGATCCCACTTCGCCGCTACAATTCAAAGGGGTGGTCTACAATGAGATGAAGGGCGCCATGAGCGATCCGGCTTCGCTGCTGGCACGCCGCACCACCCGCCACCTCTATCCTGATACCTGCTACCGCCACAATTCCGGTGGCGAGCCGGAAAACATCCCCGATTTAAGCTGGGAACAGTTGCGCCAGTTTCATGCCGAATACTATCACCCCAGCAACGCCTGCTTTTTCAGTTACGGCAATTTCCCCCTCAAGGAACATCTGCGCGTTATAGAGGAACAGGCGCTTGGTCACTTCAACGCCCGAGCGGTAAACAGCGAGGTGGCCGCCCAACCGCCGCTGGCCAGAGCGCAAATGGTGGAGGAAGCCTATCCGGTGGACACGGTGGAAGAATGCGCCAACAAAACCATGGTGCACATCAGTTGGCTAACCGACGATATTGCCGACAGCTTCCATATCCTCTCCCTTACCCTGCTGGCGCAACTGCTGCTGGGCAATCCCGGCGCGCCATTGTACAAGGCGTTGCTCGATTCCGGCCTGGGCAACAACCTGACCCCCGGCAGCGGTTTTCACGACGATTATCGCACCACCTGTTTTGCCGTCGGGCTGCAGGGTTGTAGTCGCGAAGCCGCCGCCGAGGTGGAGCAACTGGTACTGACCACACTGGAAAATATTGCCGCCAACGGCTTTGAACGCCAGCGGGTAGACGCCGCTATCCACCGCCTGGAACTGGCCAACCGCGAAGTCGGCGGCGACAGCTACCCCTACGCCATCTCATTGATGTTCCGCCTGCTGGGGCCATGGCTGCACTGCGATGATCCGCTGTCGCCACTGCAGTTGGAGGCCAATCTGGCGCGGCTACGCCGCGAGTTGGATAACGGTGATTTTTTTGCTCAACTAATCCGCAGCCGCCTGCTCAACAATAAGCACCGTATCACCCTGTGTCTGTACCCCGATCACCACCTCGGCGCACAGATAAAGCAGCAGGAGCGGCTGCGCCTGGATACCATCCGCGCCGGGCTGAGCGACAGCGAAGTGGCAGAGATAATCGCCCGGGCGCAGCAGTTGCAGGCGGCGCAGGAACGCCAGGATGATCTCTCCAGTCTGCCGACACTGGAGCTGGAAGATATCCGCCGCGAAGAAGATCCGGTCGCCAGCCGGACGGTGGCTGCCACAGCGCAGTTACGTTTTTTTCCCCAGCCAACCAACGGCCTGTGCTACTTCAATCTGCTTTTCCCCTGCGCCCATCTCGATGACGAGTTGCGCCCTTACCTGCCCATGTTCTGCACCCTGCTCACCCAGGTTGGCACGGACAAGTATAGCTATGTGGAAATGGCGCAACGGATGGAGGCAGCAACCGGCGGCATCAGCGCCGGCATAGAATTACTCGACAATATCGACGAGTTGGGCAACTATCGCCCACTGGTACGGCTGCGCGGCAAGGCACTGCAACGCAATGTGGACAAGCTGGCAGCCCTGATGGTCGAAATCGCCACCGCTGCCGACTTTAGCGACTGCGACCGCCTGGGCACGGTTATCGGCCAGATGAAAAGCAGCTGGGAGAACTCCATCCCCGCTTCGGGACACAGTTTTGCCGCCCGCGCCGCTGCCGCCAGTCTTACCGCCGCCGCCCGCCAGCGCGAAGAGTGGTCGGGCTTCAGCCAATATCGCCTGATAAAGCAGGCGGCAAAACTGGATGGCGAGCAGATGCACGCTACAGTGGACATTATGCAACGCATCGCCGCCGCGGTGTTTCGGCGCAACGATGTCAAAGCATCGTTTACCTGTGAGGAACATGGCGCTGCCAGCGGCGAACACGCCCTGACAACGCTGCTGGAGCAGCTGCCAGTCGGCTCCGACGCTGCCGCGCAGGCTGTCGCCGCAACTATCGAACAAGGCGGCTATCTGGGAGTGGCCACCACCACGCCGGTCTCCTACGTTACCCGGGTATTCCGTACCGTGCCGTTCACCCACGGCGACAGCGCGGCGCTAAAAGTGCTGGCGGCACTGCTGAAATCGAGTTTTCTCCATCGCGAAATCCGCGAAAAAGGCGGCGCCTACGGCGGCATGGCCACCTGCAACAGTGAAGCAGGGCTGTTTGCCATGCTCTCCTACCGCGACCCCCACCTGCTGCGCACGCTTAAAGTGTATGACGAAGCGGTGGCATGGCTGCGCAGCGGTGCCTTCGGCCAGCAGGAGATTAAGGAAGCGCTACTGACGGTGTTCAGCGCCATCGACAAACCCCTATCCCCCGCCGGTCGCGGCAGCAACGAGTTCACCAATTTCATCCAGGGGCTAACACCAGAACTGCGTCAGCAGTTTCGCCAGCGCCTGCTGGCGGTGGACAAGAAACAACTGCTAACCGTGGCAGAACTCTACTTAGGCGCCAACAACACCAGCAGCGTGGCGATACTGTCCAACAACGATGCTTTGACCAAAGCGCAGCAGGAGTTGCCGCAACTGCGCATTGAGCATCTGTAACGTTGTTACCTGGAGGAAAAAAGACGAATAAAAACAGCGCCGCACCACACAAACTGTGGTACGGCGCTGCTAATAAATATCTACGCGCTCCAACTGATGTCGACAACTTAACGGGCGATCTGCAACTCCACCATAAACTCGCCGTCGTCCGACTCAAACGGTATCATTACCCACTCAGCATCGGCAATACATTCCACATGGTAGTCGGCACCAAATACATATGACGGCACTGACAGAATTATATTGCTGCCACCTTCATCCAGCACCATTTTTATGCTTCCAGCCAACATATTGGCTAACTCGCCAAAGGCGTCAGTTACATCCTCACCCACACAATCCACGGCAAGTCCGAGAAAACGCTGCGTTATAGCCATGGCAACATCCTCACCGGCGTGAATGGCCACCATGCCGCTGCACTGGCCGCCAAAACCGACAATACCGGAAACCGAATCGGTAAAATAACTCACCAGCACCGGCAACGCCGGCTGTGGTGTAGCCTCGAGCATGATCATGGTTTCAAACACTTCCTGCGTCGCATCTATGGTTATCTGCTCCAGATCCACAACCCCTCCCGTCAGACAATCACACCCAATTTAATTAACTGCCAAAGAAGTGCACATGGTACAAAACGCCCCGGTCTCTGTCAAACAGCAATTTAATTCTACCTTTTAATTGTATCGGCATCAGCCACTGCAACGGCGATAGCCATGGCGATCTCATCGCAATCGGGAAATTTCGGACACTGCATACAGTCGCCCCAGATCTTTTGCGGCAGCTCTTTTTTGTCGATCACGCTAAAACCTAAGCGGGAGAAAAATTCCTCCTGGTAGGTAAGAGCAAACAGGCGGGTAATGCCCAGTTCGCGCGCTTCGTCGATACATAGCTGCACCAGCTTGCGCCCGCAGCCCTGCCCTGCCAGAGTATCATCCACCACCAGTGAGCGCACCTCGGCCAGATCGGCCCACCACACCTGCAAGCTCACGGTGCCCAGCACCACGCCATCGCGTTCGATGACGTAAAATGAGCGGATGGCCTGATAGATCTCCGCCAGCGAACGCGACAGCATCATCCCCTGGCTGGCGTGTTCCACCAGCAGTTGATGAATGGCGGCGGCGTCACCAATGCGTGCCTTGCGAATCATGACGATATCCTTTCGTTCAACTGATCAAACAGCCCCGGCTGGCGACTGCAGCGCAGCAATTCACGCGCATGAGCAAGAGTTTCGCTACTGCGCTGGGCTCCAGCCAGCATGCGCGCCAGTTCCTCCACTCGCTGTTCCTCATCCAGTACGGCAACGGTGGTATTGGTCTGACCGTTTTCTACCCGTTTTTCCACCCGCAACTGCTGGTCGGCGTAGGCAGCGATCTGGGGCAGATGAGTAATACACAGCACCTGGCAATGGGCAGCAACGGCACACAACCGCTCTCCCACCGCCGTGGCAGCCACGCCGCCGACACCGGCATCCACCTCGTCAAAGACGATGGTGGCCAAGTTGTCCACATCGGGGGCACTGTTGCGCAGCGCCAGCATAATGCGTGACAGCTCGCCACCTGAGGCGGTGCTGGCCAAAGGGCGCGGCTGCTGGCCGGGATTGGCGGAAAAATAGAATTCCACCCGCTCCAGCCCGGCTGCGCCCGGCTGCTCTAACGGCAGACAGCGTGCCATAAAACTGGCGTCGGGCATGGCCAGCGTAGCCAGCTCGCGCTGCACCGCCTGCCGCAACCGCCCGGCCGCTTCGCGCCGCCGCTGCGACAAGCTCCGTCCCTGCGCCAGCATGCGCTCACGCGCGGCGCTGATTTCATCTTCCAGCCGCCTGATACTATCGTCACCGCCGCGCAGCAACTCCAGTTCCTGCTCCATCTGCTCCAGCGCGGCGAGGATACCGTCAATATGGGGATGATATTTGCGCTGCAGGGCGGCGATATCCGCCAGACGCTGCTCCACCTGCTGCTGCAGTTGTTCATCAAACACCACCGCTGTCGCCACGGCACGCAACTGAGTAGCAGCATCTTCCAGGGTAAACATGGCATCGTTCAGGGCGGCCACAGTGCCCTGCAATTCCGGCGCTATCTGCTCTAAACCATCCAGTTGCGCCAGCACCGCCCCCAGCCGTTCACACATGGCACCATCGGCGGCGTACAGTTGTTCGTAACCGTTTTGGCAGCCGGAATACAGGCGTTCGGCATGTTGCAATTTAAGGCGCTGCGCTTCCAGCTCTTCATCTTCACCCAGTTGCGGCTCCACTCGCCTGATTTCGTCAATACAGAACTCCAGCTCTTGCTGACGCTGTTGCCGCTGCGCTGCGGCACCGCGCAATCCATCCAGTTCCTGCTGTAACTGCTGCACCGCGGCATAATAACGGCGATATTCAGCCAGCACCTCACCGTTACCGGCGTAGGCATCGAGCAGCAACAGATGGTTTTCGCTGCGCTGCAACTGCTGTTGATCGTGTTGACCGAAAATGGCCACCACCGTCGCCATAATCTGCTGCAACTGCGCCAGGGTCGCCGGGGAACCGTTGATATAGACACGGCTTTTCCCCTGGCTGGTGAGGGTACGCTTGATAATCAGCTCATCTTCGGCGGCCAGATCCATGGCGGCCAGCCGCTGCATCGCCTGGCGGTGGTCGGCGATATCAAACACCGCCTCCACACTGGCACTGTCGCAGCCGCTGCGCACCAGATCACTGCGCATTCGCTGCCCCAGCACCAACCCCATGGCATCGATGATAATCGACTTACCGGCGCCGGTCTCGCCGCTCAATACAGTAAAGCCCGGCGCAAAGCTCAAGTGCAACTGTTCAATAACCGCCAGGTTTTTTATAATCAGCTCGTTTAGCATGGCGTTGTTCAGCGTTCTCCCCAGCGCAGTTTGGTGCGCAGCACTTCAAAATACTCTTTGTCGGCGCTCTTGATCAGGCGGGTACACATTTGCGCCTTGCTGATGGTAACAACATCCTGCGCCTGCAGCGCCATCCCCACTTGGCCGTCGGCGGTAAAAAATACCCGTTCCTTGTCAATCCGCATGGTGATGCGGATATGCGACTGGTCGGAGACAATGATGGGGCGATTGGTAAGGGTATGGGCGCATATGGGGGTGATCACCAGGCAATGCAGCCCCGGCGACACAATGGGCCCGCCGGCGGCAAGATTGTAGGCGGTGGAGCCGGTGGGCGAGGAGACGATCATGCCATCGGCCTTGAAGGTGGTGAGATAGTGCTCGTCCACCCACACCTCCATATCGACAATACGCGCCAGCGCCCCCTTGTTGATCACCACGTCGTTAAGCACCTGATAATCGGCAATCTGCTCGCCGTCGCGCTCAATGGCAGCGTCGATCATAATGCGGTTGGAAACGGTAAAGTCGCCGCGCAGTACCCGGTCGAGTTCGACATACAGTTTATCTATGGTGATTTCGGTGAGAAAACCAAGGCTGCCCAGATTGACACCGAGAATCGGCACCTCGTGCCGCCCTACCTGACGCGCCACCGAGATGAGGGTACCGTCACCGCCGAGCACCACAATAACGTCGGCACGCGCCGGAATATCGGCACGGGGCAGACCGCTTCTGTCTCCCAGCGCCGCCGCCAGTTCATCCTCCACCAGCACCTTGCAGTCACGCATCTCAAGCCAGGCGCACAGCCGTTTGGCCACATCGGCCGCCGCACTGTTGTTGCGCTTGGCGTACACCCCGACGCTTTTAATCATAAGGCAATCTCCCGCACATAAAAGGCAGGCAAAACGTACCACATGCGTCGGCCAAAGTCCAACGGCGAAGCGTTGCCGCACGCCGACAAGCGTGCTATGCTCACGCGGCAATTCAGCGCAGCATGGAGAGTATAGGACTTTACGGATTGAAGTGGAAATATTATGGATTTGTTTACCGCCGCCTGCGACAACCGCCACGCCCCGTTGGCCGAACGCCTGCGCCCGCGCACTCTGGACGAGGTAGTCGGCCAGCGCCATCTGCTCGACGCCGGTTGTCCGCTGCGCCTGCTGATAGAGAACGACCAGCTCACTTCACTTATTCTGTGGGGACCACCCGGCACCGGCAAAACCACCCTGGCACAGGTGATAGCAAATTCCACCAGCAGCAGCTTTGTCCCCTTTTCCGCCATCAATAACGGGGTAAAGGATATCCGCGCCGTCATCGATCGCGCTCGCGACCTGCTGGCCATGTACAGCCGCCGCACCATCGTCTTTGTCGATGAGATTCACCGTTTCAACAAATCCCAGCAGGACGCTTTTCTCCCCGCGGTGGAAAACGGCGACATCATCCTCATCGGCGCCACCACCGAGAATCCCTCTTTCGAAATCAACAGCGCCCTGCTCTCCCGGGCGCGGGTTTTTGTACTCGAAGCGCTCAGCGGCGCCGACATCACCACCCTGCTGCGCCGCGCCATGGACGATCCACGCGCCTTTGACGGCACCCCACCGCTCATTGACGACGCAGCCATCGAGCAACTGGCTCACAGCGCCCAGGGCGATGCCCGTGTGGCACTGGGCAATCTGCAACTGGTGGTTGAAGCTGCCGCCGGACAAGCCATAAACGGCGATTTTGTCGCCAAAACCCTGCAACGACGCGCCTTACGCTACGACAAAGGCGGCGACGAGCACTATCAGGTAATTTCGGCATTCATCAAAAGTATGCGCGGCAGCGACCCGGACGCCACGCTGTACTGGCTGGCACGGCTGCTGGAGGCCGGTGAAGACGCCAAATTCATCGCCCGGCGCATGGTGATTCTGGCGGCGGAAGATATCGGCAACGCCGACCCGCGCGCCCTGCAACTGGCGGTAAGCGCCCAGCAGGCGGCCCACTTTACCGGCCTGCCCGAAGCGCGCATCATCCTGGCCCAGGCGGCCACCTATCTGGCCTGCGCTCCCAAGAGCAACGCCGCTTACGCCGGCATCAACAGCGCCCTGGACGAAGTGCGCAACAGCGGCAGCCTGCCGGTGCCCATGCACCTGCGCAACGCCGCCACCGCGCTGATGAAACAACAGGGCTACGCCGCCGGATACCGCTACGCCCACGACGACTGCACCGGCTACCGGGCACAGGAATACCTGCCGGAACAACTGCGCGGACGGCGGTTCTACCAGCCGGTGGAACGTGGCTACGAAAAAACCATCAACGACAGAATGCGCTACTACCAGCGCCTGAAAGAGGAACAGTTACAGCAGGAAAACCTACAAGGTAATAACCCAGAAGAAACCGGAAATTGACACAATACTCAGCAACACCAGCGAAAAATACAACTCGTCCGACTTGCGCCGCTTGCGCATCAGGTTAATGACAATCCCCAGCAGACCCAGCACCAGCGCGCCAAACAGCATCCAGTACACATAATACATCAGCTGCATATCCCAGCCGCGCTCGGCAGCAAGATTATTGATTCGGGCAAAAAAGGTGGTAGCACGCGGCTTGGCCTCGCTTACCAGATAAATAGAAGCGATCACCAACCCCCAGCCGATAACAGAAAACCAGCGCAGCGAGCGCAACAGCACATCCCTGCGCTGCCGCCGGTCACGCCGCCTGCTACGACGATCATTAGCGTAACGGCCATCATCAAACCGACGCCGATCAAGAGCCTGCGCCATCACATACCTCCATCAAAAGCTGAGATCATATACCTCCTATTTATCGACATCTACACGCAAATGGTTTAATTCACTCGCTACATGGCCATGAACTATCTGATATGCAAGATATTAAACCACATTTACAAACATATCCAGCCTAAACAACCGGACACGAAAAACCAACTTCGGTCAATAACCACTTGACCAACACCAGCCTACTATCTATAATCCCCCCTGCCTGTGCCGAAGTGGTGGAATTGGTAGACACGTCGGTCTCAAAAACCGATGGCTTCTGGCCGTGCCGGTTCGATTCCGGCCTTCGGCACCAACACAGGAACTCAGCCCCCGATTCGTCGGGGGTTTTTTCTTTGCGCCCGGCCATGCACAGCAGTGCCACTATTACATTCCACCACCAAAGCCCTGTCGGCCTACTGGAACTTACCGCCACCGACAGCGAGCTGCAGCGCGTCCGAATCATCCCTTACGGCCACATTGTAGCGCAACCAGACCCGGCGCAAACCACCGGCAACGCCATACTGCGTCAGACCTGCAACCAGCTGGACGAATATTTTTCCGGCCAACGAACATGTTTCACCATCCCCTTATCACCTGCTGCCAGCCCGTTCCAGCGACGGCTGCGCAATGCCCTGATACAACTACCCTACGGCGCCACCATCAGCTACGGCCAACTGGCGCGCATCTGCGGCAACCGCAACGCCGCCAGAGCCATAGCCTCGGCTCTGGCCGCCAACCCTCTGCATATCGTCATCCCCTGCCACCGCGTCATCCGTGCCGACGGCGCCCTGTCCGGCTACGCCGCCGGGCCACAGGCAAAACGCTATTTACTGCAGTTGGAAGGCAAAGTTGCCAAGTAACTGCGCGCCACCGCCACATCGGCATCAGCCCAGTCCAGTGTCGGCAACTCTTCCGGCGCCAGCCAGCGCAAGGCTTGATGTTCCGTCGCTTTGAGAATACCGCGGGATATGCGGCAGACGAACGGGTGCAGTTCAATGGTAAAATCGGCATAACACCAACGCGACAGCGGCAAAGCGGCGACAACCGCCACCTCAACGCCCAGCTCCTCGACAATCTCCCGCTTTATGCAAGTAACAGCATCCTCACCCGGTTCTATTTTGCCACCGGGAAATTCCCACTTAAGCGGATGACCCATGCTGCGACTGCGCTGTGCCGCCAGCACCAGGCCATCTTTTTCGATAACAGCACATGCTACCGCCAGCGCCGCTGCCGCCGTGGCACCCATCCTAATTACCGAACACTTGTTGCAGCAATGCGGTGCTGCGCGCGGCAGGATTAGTGCGGATTTTAGCTTCTTCGTCGGCCATCAGGGTAAACAGGCCGTCAGTGGTCTTGCTGGTAAGATAATCTTCCAGATCAAGGGATGGTTTACTGGCAAAGGGGAGCGCGTTGTACTGTTGCAGCAACTCGGCGTAGGTGGCATAAACACCAGTCTGCTGCATTTTTTCGTGCACCACCGGCTTAAAACGCTGCTGTAACGTGGCAGATGTCTTGCGGCGAAAGTAATCGGTAGCGGCACTGTTACCACCGTTGTAAATGTTCATCACATCGGTCAGGCTCATCTGCTTTACGGCATCCAGCAGCACCGGCTTTGCTTCCACCACGGCGGCGCTGGCGGCCCGATTCATCTGCGTTTCAAAGTTATCCACCTCGCCACCCAGACCAACTGCGCGTAATGCGCTGGCCACAGTCTGCATCTGCTGCGGCAGAGGAATTTTTACCCGCACATCATCATTAAAGGCACCGTTGGCGGCACTTTCCACGGCCCGTTCGCCACCAACCTGCAACGCCTGGCGCAGGCCGGCAGCAATGGTGTTTTCATCCAGCACCGCGCCAGAAGACCCAAGCGCCCCCAGCAACTGGCTGATCTGCGCGTTGTTTTCCACCTCGACACAACCCCAGACCAGAGGCAGCGACAACAAACAAATAACGGCAAATATTCTAATTTTCTTCATTCTTCATCTCCTCCCAAAAAGCAACAAGGGACAGTCCCGCTTTAATCATGCGTCAATTGGCGGTTGCAGCGGTGAAAACAATAGCATAAACTCTGGCGGTCGCCATCAATGACCGGAACAGGAACTTTGCATGCTTAGCTTCATCGCCGCTTCCACCGCCCTGGCACTGGCGCCGGGGCCGGATAATCTGTTTGTACTTACCCAGTCGATGCTGCATGGCCGCCGCGTCGGGCTGCTGGTTACTCTGGGGTTGTGTACCGGCCTTGTCGGCCATACTGCTGCCGTAGCATGTGGCGTAGCGGCGCTGTTTAAAACATCACCATTGGCGTTTATCGGCCTAAAATCCATCGGCTCCGCCTATCTGCTGTATGTGGCTCATCAGGCGTGGCGGGCCGGACGACGGGCGGCGCGTTCCCGGCCGCAGGCGCCACAATTGTCACCGTGGCAACTGTACCAACGCGGTGTCATCATGAATATCACCAACCCGAAAGTCACCATTTTCTTTCTGGCATTTCTGCCGCAATTTGTGGTGATAAACAACGGCGCTGTCGCCAGCCAGATTGCGCTGCTCGGCGCCCTGTTCATCATAACCACCATCGTTGTCTTTGGCACTATCGCCATCCTCGCCGGCACCATCGGCGCCTGGCTGGGGGATTCTCCCCGCGCCATGCGCTACCTCAACTATGCCGCCTGCATGGTACTGGTTACCCTGGCACTGAAACTGTTTACGTCTCCGTTTTTTCCCCAGTGACAATCTCAATTGCAACGCCAGCCCATAAGACTCCATCGCTGGCTGCAGTATCGACATGCCCCGCTACCATTGCAGTGATTCTATTTTACTTTGTACACTCCTGGTTGCGGCGCAACACCAGCACCGCTTTTTTGCGACCACAAAATTCCCTTAGCACTGAATAACCCGGCGCATGGAGATTGACGGGATGTTTAATCGAGTAGTAGACCAGTGCCAAATCGGCGCTAGCGGCACTGTCGCTGATGGCGGACTGGAATGACACCGCTTCGGGATAGATGGTCAGGTTGCAATCGTCACCGCGCAT
>Ga0256842_1002432_pt1 | contig 13382 bp, 20 predicted proteins | sample 4559240metaG_FD_185973 | JGI IMG/M metagenome (GOLD analysis project Ga0256842, IMG submission 185973) | Hydrothermal vent microbial communities from Guaymas Basin, Mexico - 4559-240 | ecosystem: Environmental > Aquatic > Marine > Hydrothermal vents | place: Mexico: Guaymas Basin | collected...
CAATCTTTTGTTCTATGGTATCTAGCTTTTTGGATAGTGTTTTATCTGCTGAGTCATGCAACAGTGCATTGTATGTTTGTAATCTTTGTTGTAAATATTCATACTCATTGATATCAAGCATGACTGCTTCTGCAGGACTCTTTTCCATTTGTGTGATATAAATTGCGTCACAGCTTTTTGAGTGAACCTTGTCAAGTGCGCGCTCTAAAGAATTTTGCAGGTTTTCTCGTGAATAAGACTCTGTTTTTGACTCTTGGCTATTATTTAACTTCGTTTTTTGCATCTGTTTCTCCTTGTAGATGGTTTTCAATAAGTAAAAGCATATCGCTTCCCTTATCAATCTTTAAAAAAGCCTCACCTTTATATTGGTGTGACAAGAGGTAAAGCGTTTGGCTAAAATGCGTTACATAACAATTTGTATGTTCTAAAAGTAATTTACCACTTGCATTAAAAAGCTTAATGCTCTTTTGTGGTAAAGGGATTGCTTTATCCTGATTATCTAATTCTTCTTTTTGTGATGGGACTTTACGCAGTGCTATAAAAGTAACTGTAAGAGAGAAGATTCCTAAAAGTGTTATTAAAAGAGTTGCACTGTTCATCTCATACTCCTGCTTCTACTAAAGTGCAGTATGCAATATTTATCACTTCATCACCTTTTTTAAAATATTGCTTTTTATAGATATGCCAATCACTCTTTTTATTCACAAGAATTGAAGCTCTGCCTCCAAGAGAATCTTGACAGATTAAGCTCTTGCCTCTTTGGAAAGCGAGAATTGTTTGTTTTTTGGTGGTTTGTGTGCTATTTGTAAACCCTAATTGCATAAGTATGATGCCTCCCAGTAAAAAAATTATTATTGCCAGTACCCTTTTAGCATTTCGCATTATTGACTCCTTTTTTATATTATAATTATTTTTTTACGCTAATTTATATTTTATGGAAAATTGCCAAATCGTTAATCTATTCTATACACCGGCTTTGCTTGAGCATATACTGCAAATAATAATACAAGTATAAAAAGACCGGCTGCACCCACTACAAGATAAATCACTTGTTGAATAACAGTAAAAATAGTCCCAGTGAATAAACCTGTTTTATCAATATTAGTGTAAATTGTCCACAGTAATAAGATTGCACCTATTGCCATTAAAATTTGACCATTTAATATATCACCATGTTGGCTGAGAGCATTTACATACCAGTTATAACCAAAGAATGATGCACCATATCCTGATAATGAAGTAATAAGGGTAATTTTATTGAGAAATAAATATCTATACTTCTTTTGCGTGTATTTATTGATTTCTACGGCGATCATATACAGTGCATACAATACAGCTAAAGCAGCGAGAATTTTTAAAATCAGCATTTGATATCCTTTTTATTAACTACCATATAAATATATTGGTAGTTTATTGTATTTAACAGAAGTATACTCAAAATATTACAAAAGTACAAATCATAAATATCAAATAGTAAAAACAGTATAATAACAACTATGTAAAGGGGTATATTTGTTTGACTTAAAAGCCAAATTAGAAGAAGAGTTTCATAATGTTCCAATTGTCAAACTTAAAGATTTAACAAAAAAAATCGCTGTCATCTCAAAGGTGCGTGTTGGTACAAAAAGAGACTTTCTCGATTATAATGAGGTCACACTTGCGGATATTGATGCGTATGGTATCATTCAAGTTAATTCTAGTAAGAAAAAACCGGCACCGGCAAATGCCAGTGCAATTGCATCACAGGCACTACATAAAAATGATCTTTTAGTCTCTTATAGAGGATTAGATATTCAAGTTGGTCGGATTGATAGAGAATATAAACACCCTGTTGTAAGTAACAACAGTGCAATACGGATTCAATTTGAATATGAAGATCCACAAGAGGAAGAAGCAGTTTCCCTATTTGTTCAAACTTATTTACAACTTCCGTATGTCAAAGAATATATAGCAAAAAGGCCTCAAAGCACTGAAAACAACAGAAAAATTCTCAGTCCTCTTTTTTTAGCAAATATTCCTATTCCGCTGTTTTATTCAAGAGATTATGCGTTTCAAGACTTTATGTGTAAGCGTTTAAAAGCGGTGAAGACAGTAAAAAAAATGATACAAGAGATGGAAGAGTTACAAATCATAATTGAAGAGTATAAAAATGACTCTTTGCCTTTATATCTATCAAACTCAACAAACCTGTCAGAACTTGTTAGAGAAGATATGAAAGCTCTAACATCGTTAGGTATAGCTAGTAAAAGAGTGAAAAACTTAGTAAAAAAATTTGTATCTTTTAAAAGTAAATAACAGTCTATTAAATAAGTATTTTATAAGTATTAAACTATTATAATACTTATAATAAAGGGGTTTTTTATGATAGTTCTATTCTCTCATCAAAAAGGTGGCGTTGGTAAAAGTACTATCGCTATTAATTTTGCTTATCAGATTCAAAAAAAATATGATGACATAAGTATACTTGATCTTGATTCTCAACACTCAGCTGTACTTTTTAATCAACTTCGTACAAGTGAAAAACTTCCAACTATCAAATGCGTTACTCAAAATGATATAGATTTAACAAAGTTCTTAAGTAGCTATATGTCTGACAAAAACAATCTTCTTATAATTGACAGTGGTGGATATGATAGCGACATTAATAGAACAGCACTCATTAAAGCTGATATCATCATTACCCCAGTTGGTATCTCCCAAATAGAGATATTCGGACTGCAAAAATTCAGAAAAATATTAAAAGATGCAAGCGAAGCACTTGGCAAAAAAATAAAAACGAATGTCCTGCTTAATAATGTTGACAGCAGATCCAAATCAAAACTCAAAGATTTGCAAGATTACATCGTAGAAAAACATAATTATTTTAATCTTTTAGAGAGTACATTATATTCAAGAGCAGACTATAAAAATAGTTATGGTGAAGGACTTACAGTTAAAGAACTTAACAAAAAAGGTCAAGCTCAAGAAGAGATTAAAAAGTTTACAAAAGAGATTTATGCACTACTAAATAACTAGTTTTATACTAGTATTTAATAAGGATTAATATGGCAAAAATTAAAGAATTAGATGATTTAGAAACTACCGAAAAAGAGACAAGTTTTATAAAAGCAGCTGATATGAGTAAAACCAAGAAAAATAAAGGTGGCAGACCAAAAAAAAACATTCATGAAAAAGCAAGTGAACAGATTTTTATCAATGTTACTAAAGATGAAAAAGCAAAAATAGAATCTGCTGCTAAAGAACTTGGAATTAGTATTAGTGCTTTGTGTAAAATTAGTTTGGCAAAATTTATTGGTTAGCCTAACTCGCTTTTAAACCTCTAATAATCAAATCATATACAACATTAGCAAGCCCTTTTTTAACTCTATCCTCTGCTAACACTTGAGTTGCTAAGTTTTGATGAATATCCAAGCTATCAATAACAGCATCATTAATTGCATCAGCAAATCCACCCATCATTGCTTGCTCTTTAGAGTTGTTTGTGACCTGTTCTACAACCATTGCATTCTCCATTACCTTATCTTTAATAGTACGAGCATAATTGAGCATATCTTCATCACTAAGTTCGCCTTCAAAAAGAGCATTCATATGACCAACTATTTGCGAAAGTAACTCTTTTTCTGGGTCTTTTACAACAGCTCCACCACCTTCAATCCCACCAAGTTCATTCTCTTCCCCAGTTAATCCAATATTTTTACTGTCCTGTTTATGAAGTTTATAGTGAGTAAGCTCTATAAGAGATATGTCTATAGGATCTTTTTCATCATAAGTTTTTAGGTTTGGGATTAAGCCTTTTGTAAATGCCCATAACTTCAATAAATCCGCATCTGCATAATCAACGATAGCAGAAAGAAATTCATACATTCTTACAAAACTAATCAAATCCTTCTTAAAAATATCCAAAGCATTTTTAATTTCATTCGCTGATTTAAGGTCAAGTTCACAATTATGAATACCCTTTTCATCCCTCTCATTTTTTGCATGAGTAAGATTTTCTTTAAGTAGTTGTATTTTTTGGAGTGCTTGTTTATATTGATTCTTATATCTATCAACAGCAGGTTTGAGGGCTGCACTCATAGAGGCTTGATCTGGCTACACTAATTAGGACACAGAAATTAATCAATTCTGAGTTAAAATAGACTAATTAAAGGTAGGTCATGTCAAACAGTAAATATACAGAAGAATTTCGATCATCTACAGTACAACTAATTTTAAATACCAATAGATCAGTTCGAGAAGTTTCCGAGGATCTTGGAGTTCATGAAAAAACTCTTTACAGTTGGATTCGAGCATATAAATTGAAAAATAACATCCCAGTAGAAGGTAGGGGTGCACATTTTAAAGCGAAGTCGACTGCGAGTGAATCCAAAGAGGATGAACTGAAGCGTTTAAGAGCTGAGAATAAGATTCTTAAACAAGAAAGGGAAATATTAAAAAAGGCAGCCGCATACTTCGCCAAAGAAACTCTGTAAAGTATGCATGGATAAAAGAGCATAGTAAGAGTTTCTCAATTCAGTTGATGTGTCGATTATTTTCCGTGACGCGAAGCAGCTATTACTCATGGATAAAGAATGGTTGTATCCTTGAAAAGGTTGATAAGCCATTTAATACACTTTTGAAACAGCTCTTTGAAGAAGCAAGGGGAACATATGGTACAAGAAGGCTTAAAGTGATTCTTGAGAAGCGTTATGGATTGATTGTTTCTCGTAGAAAGATACAGAACTCTTTGAAACAGCTCAATCTCAAAGTAAAAATGAAACGAAGATATAAAGTAATTACAACAACTTCAAACCATAAACTGCCAATTTTTCCAAATCATCTTGATAGAGATTTTTATGCCAGCAACTCCAATAAGGTATATGTTGGAGATATCACTTATATACCAACTAAAGAAGGATGGCTTTATTTGGCAGTGGTAATCGATATTTATTCAAGAAAAGTTGTCGGATGGTCTATGAGTCATTCTTTACATACTACACTCGTCAATGATGCACTACAAGACGAATTCCTAAAAAGGGTCTTATTTATCACACTGATAGAGGCTCACAGTATGCTTCTTATGAACACAAATCTTTATTGGACAAATATGGTATTGTGCAAAGCATGAGTAAAAAAGGTGATTGTTGGGATAATGCTGTAGCAGAAAGTTTTTTCCATTCTCTTAAAACAGAACTAGTTCATCATGAGAAGTTCATCACAAGAGCACAGGCTAATGAAAAAATATTTGAGTACATCGAAATATTTTACAATCGAAAGCGCATTCACTCTTCAAATAATTATATGTCACCTTGTGAATTTGAAGAAGTTATGTTACAAAAAGAAATGATTGGTTAGACAATTTATTTTGTGTCCTGTTTTCTGTTGATAGATCAGGGTAAACTTAGAAGTATTATAAAAACTATGACCAGACTTTCGTACCAAAAACTGTTCCATCGGGATGCCCAGACTCTTTCTTGCATCATTCTCTGTAAGCACTGCTTCACGAGTAGGCTCTAGAACACACTCAAGTCTTCTAAGTAAAACTAGAGGTAAGATAATCTTCCCATAGTCAGATTGTTTGTAATCCCCACGAAGAAGGTCTGCAGTTGACCAAATAAGTGCAGAGTTTGCTTGTTGTGCCATTATAGTGTTACCTCTAATTTATTTTGTTATTTATTATATCTAATGTAGTATAGATATCAAATAAACTCTTCCTCAAAAAAGCAATATGCTATAATCTTATGTCGGAGCTTCTGTAGTAAATGCTAATATCTTATTGCAGTACTTTAGAGGAAGAATGTTTCGTTCCTCAACATGAAGTACTATAACCCTTATAGAGCTAATGACACCGTTCGCTTTTTGACCTAAAATTTTGACGATTTTAGAGTATCTTTTTATTGTAGAGAGTGAGATTTTGGCTTGTTTTGCAAGGTTGGGATAAGTTAATTTTATTTTATGGCGTAACAATATATTTACAGCCACTTTAATCTTAGCCGTAGTCTTAATCCGTTTCATATCTTTTGTTCGTACTGCTGCTGCATTTTGACGTTTTTTAACTTCTTGTTTGTAGTCTTCTAAAGAAAGATTGTTTATTTTTTTAAATTTCATAGCCCCAGTTCTACAAGTATGGGATACTCTAAAATTATTTTTATTTTCTTCACAAAAACCTAAAACCGATTTAACAATTGCTTTTGGCTTGATGGGTGTATCAAATTGTTCATTTATAAGTTCAGCACGACTTTCCAATTTCTCTTGTAAATCTTTATTCTTTGCAATTTGGTAGCCATATACTCTAAGTTGATTAAATAAATCTATATGCCTACTTCCTGTACTTTCATACTCTGCTAGTACTGTATTAGGAGAGAATTTATATTGAGTATCTCTTAAAATAAACTCTTTAAAATCATCCAAGTCGTATGCAATATCATTGTATGTTACTCTGTAAAGTTCTGCATTAAGAAAATTTTTTGTTTGATGATTTTGGTATGCTTGGTCCGCACCAATGAGTAGTTTTATGCTATCAACAATTGCTCTATAATATTTCACAGCTTTCTTGTTTTTTTTGAAAACAGGTACATTTAAAAGCCATACAAGATGAGCTTTATTATTAGTTTGATTGAGGGTTTGTATGGTTGGAGTCGGTAAACCTACACTATTCCACTCTGTCAATAAACTTTCCTCGTCAATATCCATGATGATTGCATTAAAATGGGTGTCGGTGTTGAGTTGGAGTTGTTTGTATTTTAGTGCATTTTTTTTTAGATATTTTATTGGTAGAATATGCATATATCCATAATTGTGATAAAGTCTTATTTTATTGAAGCGATTAAATGTTTTTTTGAGTTGTTTTTTTTGTAAAAAATCGTACACATCTTTTTAGCAAATTTATTTAGAATAAAAAGCTAGAGGGAGCCAAACCTTAGCCATTAAATTACTCTGTGCAAGGATTCAAGAAAGAACCCTATACATGCAAGTTTTGGCTCCCTGCACACAGCAATTTGTATACAGATATTATAAGATTTTTTCTAAATTCTATGCCTGATTTCTTAGCTTTAATTTTTCAATTCCGCTGGAGTATTTTTCAATTCTTATGAGTTCGAATAGACCAAATTTTCTGAAAAAGAGAGGTTTGAAACTTAAATTTTCAAACTAATTTTTATTAGTTTTGAAAGAAATTTGGCTAACATCCAATATAATGCTCAGTAATCGATGCACGATTATGCTTCATCTCTTTACTAACTAAAAGCAGTGATTGCTCATATGTATAACCTGCATTTGCATATTCTAGTAATCTATTTTGTGCGAAGTTCCATCGAAAGCCATGACTACCTTCTGAAGTTACATTTAATTTTTTTGCAGTTTCTCGAATATCTTTCATATAGTTAGCTCGATTGATTTTAAATATTCCAATCATCTTAATCTCAATGAGTAGAGACTCATATGTTGCAACTGAAATAAATACATTTCCCTCTTTTCCACCTTTTTCTTTTGTAAAGATCACACCTTTGTTATTTTTCGTAATTTCATCAATGTCTAGTCCCACTAATTGCTCTTTTTTGATCAAAGTACAAGCTTCAATTCTTGCACCTCCCTCCAATTCTATTTTTGCAGCAATTTGATGTATAGGATTTGATAAATTTTCAATTAATTTCACTGGATCTTGATAAGTCCGATTATGGTAATTGTCTGCTACTAATTCCAAATTTACTGCTTCTGTAAGTAATAAATTTCTTATGCTAAAATCATATATAATTGGAGAGTCATATTTTGATTTTGAATAATGATTTAATGCTATCTCTAATTTGCCAAGTGCGGAAATTATTTTTTGTAAATATTGCTTTGATGGATAATATTCAACTTTGTAATCAATGTATGCAAGAATATGCTCTTGTTCAATTTTTTCACAATCTTTTACATCCCAATGTTCTTTCAAATAGTTAAAAAAATTGTTCCAAATATCGCGATAACTTTTCATAGTATTGTAGCTTGTGATTTTTTGATAATATGGATGTTTTGGATTTATCCTATCTTGTTTTTTTGCACCCTCTTGAAAAATAATTTTTGTAAGTTCTGCCGTTTGATAATAAACACTACCTCGCATAGTTTTATACAATTTCCTTCTTAAAATTTCAAATGGTTTAAGCCGCCATTTTCGGCAAAAGTGTTAAGTCAATCTGCTATTTTTTCAAGATGCTGAAACTCGGCTCTTTTGATTGAGATGGTACGATACCTCGTAAGTTATCTGGGCTCCACCTATAAATTTCAATGTATTGTAAAAAATTTAATATCAGACTATAACACGATTTTTTGTTGAATTAAGATGAAGAATTTTTTGAGTATGTTACGAATGTTTTTTCAAGTTTCTATTCTTGAGGAAAATTATTGTAAAAGCCTTAGTAATAGGCTTCTACAACGCTAACGCTATATTTATATGTAAACAAAAAAATACACAATTTATCAACACAATAATACACACTATAAAGCATTTAAAGAGATTAGTTTTTTTGAATTTATCTCCACTAAATCTTCTAACCGTATATTTACATATTGTTTATCTCCTTTTTCAATATAGGGATATTCTCGTTGCCATTCTATCGCTTTGTCATATGCTTTGAATACAAATAGTAGATTTTCATGTTTTGCTTCTAGCATTAGTAAAATTTGAAAAACATCATGATTTTTCTCGTGATGTTTTAATAACTTTTTAGCCAAACATTCTCTTAGTTCTATGTCATTTAGATTTTCTTCGCAAAGATATTTTAGCTCCTTTACAGAGTCAAGTTTCCAAATCAAAGCAGCCAATATAACATTTTTTTGATCCTCTTTTGAGTATCTATTGTTATCAAAATATTTTAAAATATTGTCCAAAAAATCAAAAGCTATTTCAGAAACTGAATATATTTTAAAAGAAGTGCCTTCTTGAAAACTTCCATCTTTTACTCTGATTTTTAATTTAATTTCTTTCGTTTTTTTACTTTTTATCCAGGATTCCGTTTTAGCAAATATCTGCAATAATTGAACAAAAGTAGTGTGAAATGGTTCATCAATAAATAATCTATCCACAACTACATTTTTATAGAAATTTTCAACTTTAAAATTACGAAAAGTATATGAAGAATATGCAAAAATTTTAATTGGATCTGTTTGAAAATGCAACACAACTTCTTTTGATTTTTCAATTTCTGTTGACTGTGTATCCTTTTTATCTTCTTCAATTTCCTCTTTTGTCTCTTTATCTTTTTTATTTCCTACGCCAAAAAATATAGCATAGGTAATAACTAGTACAATCAGCAAACTTATTGTCAAACTTAAAAGCATATCTTACTCTCTTGAGTCCAGTTGAAGATACCCATTAAATTTTAATGCGCTTGTCCAAGTTTCTAATGTTTGATTTGCTTCATATTCCGATAATCTAGAAAATGAATATCCTTGTATTGCCATATTCCAGACAGTAACCATAGCTTTTGCTTCAGCTTTTCCAATAAAAACTTTTTTTTCAGCCAAAGTTAATACTAAACTATAAACACTTTCTTTATTGATCGTTCGTGTGGTTGGATACAAATATTTATTTTGCGGATCACCAGTACTAAACAATATAAGTTCCTCCTTGAATTGAGCACTATCTGTTAAATTTGAGGTAACGAACTCATTTTCTACCATCACAACAATGTTACGCATATATCGCTTATTTATACTTGGATCCACCTCAAATCCTCGCAATAGTTTTATATCTTTGTCATTGTTTAACATGACATGACTTATTTCAATTCTTCCATTGTATTTACTTATATTATCATCCATTTTCTTTATCCTTTTTTTCAATTTCTGTCCATGTTTTTGCGATTAGGCTATATGAAACATCAAGTTTATGATACTTTTTTAAGTATATTGCTATTTTGCGAAAACTGACTTGTTCATCAATTTTCAAAGTTCTTACAACCGACCAATAATTTAATAAGTACTCTCTTTTAGATTGTCTTCGAAATTGTTTTTGCAAAAATAATTTTGTTCTCATTGCAGTAATTTCACGAATTTCATTTAAACTCAGATCAGAGATATTAAGTCTATTTAACTTATCTTGGTTAGTTTTATACACCTGCACAGCCATTATCAAAGCGGCATAAGACAAAATCGACACGCTTATTTCATCATGCATCTGCTTTAATTTATACACGAGTTTACGATGATCTGCCATCACTTCAATCTTTTCATTCGTCGGCAATCTTGAAAAAATACGAAGAAGAGCATTTTGCTCATCTTCATTGATTTTCACAATTTTTTCAACCTGCATGATAAATACACTCAACTTCATGATATTCAAGCCACTGATCTATTTTAGTTCGATCATAGCGGATTAGTTTAGTTCCAATTTTAGAAAATGGGATTTTTTTTGCCATTCTGTACTTTGAAATCGTGTCTTCCTTTAAACCATATTCTATCTCTAACTCTTCTGGAGTCAACCAGCGTTTGTCATTCACATTTTTTCCATGCAATATAACTATTATTTCTTTAAGCAACTCAATTATCTTTTTCACTTCCTAATCCTTCGAACTGTAAGCTTCTAGTTCTAATAAATTCCCCTGGGTTACTGAAATTATAGATGCTTAGAATCTTAAAAAAATATAAAGCTTTATTTTTTGATAATTAAAAATTTTTTAATATTTATACCGAATAATTTATTCGTAAATAACACTATCTAAAAGACAGAATTCTCCTGTATCACTTTAACTAAAGACTTAACTCAAATTATGCAATAGAAATCTCAAAGAATTATAAAAAAATTATAAATTACTGTTGATATATTTGTGGGTACTCATCTAAATATTAGGGATATCTATAAGGCAACTGCGATTGTTTAATTTTTTAAAATAAGCCATCCATCAAAGCTCTTCTTTTTTGAGGTAAAGCAATGTTTAGAACCTCTTGATTGAAGTGATTGTTATCCAGCTTCCTATTTGTCAAGTGCAATCCAAAAATACACCAATATGCAGTGCAAAAGTGCAACACTTCGTAACACCTATTTAGCCGAAATATCTAATATTCCAGCTTCCCTTTTTTACTCTCAGCTCTTCATTAATTTCATTCCAGTCGGGATGGGAAAGTTCTTCTAACTCTCTGTTTGTTAGCTCTAAAATATCTTCGAGCTTAGAGCCTAGCACTATATAGCTCCTTATATACTTAGCGACACTATTACGAGAGACACCTGTCATTGTTTGTATCTGTCTGTTAGATAGTTTGTTACGGTATTTAAGTTGTAACTTTTTTTACTTTTCAGTGCAAAATTTTAGAGTTCGTTTGACAGTCATGCAAGGCTATGTCGTTTTTATACATTATTCAGTAAATAATGAGTAATATGATTATCTTTTACTTTTAGAACTAAACCCGCTCCTACTTCTATAGTACAAATCTCCCCATACTCATCAGCATTTACAAACCCTGTTTCATTCATCTATTGCAAAGAAATAGGCTCTAAGAGTTTTTAATTGCATTGTTGAATTGAGTACTTGATGTTTAAAAAGTACAATAACATTGTAAGCCATCATAATAAACCTAAAAGATGCTTCAGTAGCATAGGGTTTAAATATCCAATATTTTATTCTTGCTACTACTTTATGCTAAAATAGTATTAATTAAATAAGAGAACTCTGATAAGGGTGATTTGGAGCCATCATATGCAGCAAGAGATTAATATTTACAATTTTGAAGATCATTTTACTTATTTATTAGCAGAAAAGCAGAATGACGAAGAGTTACTTCAAAAATTACACAATGAAAATAAACAATTTTCTATTGAAAGAATAAAGGAAAAGATTAAAGATGATTTTATGGGATTCTTTCTTGAAGAGATTTTTCAATATAAACGCTACAAACGGTATCAAAAGTACTCTGAAAATTTTACTAAAAAACAGTATGAATATTATCTGAAATATCATGAATATAGTGAATATATGTATGATGAAAAACTCAATACTTTTATAATATGTATCCTTACCGCTTATCCTATATTTTTTACAGGTATCCAACAAACAAAAGATAAACCAAATCCAGTAACTACTGACAAATCGTTGAAATATCTATTTTTGAAAAATATTACTGTGAAAAATTACAAAACTGCTGTAGAAATGCTACAAGAAAAGCAAAAATACAATGATGAAAATGACGAACTAATGAAAACATTAAATTCATTATATAACGAAAGTAGCTTATCAGATATAGATAACATGCTACTTGAGGATATAAAATCAAATGTAAATAAAGACAAAGTAGATATTATGAAATTAAAAACTTATTTAAAAAAAGAAATCTTGTTAAGAATAGCAAATAATCACAACGAAAATATAGATGTTAATTCCAAAATAATTAAAGAAGAAAAGAAGCTTGCCCTATCTGAATTAGAGCAAGCTTTAGAAGATAGTAAACCCATGGACGATTTTTGGGATTCTTTTTAATTTGAGTTTTATTTTTCGTTTTTTGCGGGAAAAACAAAAAATATTTCTATTAACCTATCACTAAAGCCTTATTTAGCGCCGCAAGGTTTTTTTTTCTTTTTGTGCTAAAGAATTTGAGGATATTTCATCCTTAAGCTATCGCAATTCTAATCTTCCTGAAGATTTTCCTTGTCATGATCGCTCCTTTTCTCTTTTTTTAATTGGTTCGAAATCTTTTCCAATAACTCGGTTTGTTTTTTTTGCTGTTCCAAGTTTTTTTCCAGCAACTTAGTGTGTTTGTTAGCTTTTCGCCAATACTGACGCAATATTCTTATTATCAATTGTTGCATTTAGATTTACTAATGCGAACAGCGACAACTTACAACTCTAAGTATCTTGCATCACTGTAAAATGCTGTAGTAAACATAAGGCTTTACTACGATACGCACTTATATTAATCTTCGGCAAGACAGTAACTTGTCATTCACTTGCCTGCATTTATTCGGGACAACTTCCAATGACTTTTTTCTTTGATATTTTCAAAGCTTATACCCGATTTTGTTCTTTCGGACATAGTATATTTAATACTACCTACCGTATTTTATTATATTCATTGCAGATTATAGGCATTAGCATAGTGACTAGTATACTTATATGTTCCTAGACATCTTATAATTCCTATTAGTTCTGCTTGAAGTATTCTACTCTACTTTTAGAAACAAACAAAGCAAAAGTATGTCCCAAAGTATGTCCTATCTAATTCTTAAGTGATTTTATAATTTTATTTTTTCTTTAAAAGTTCGTTGTTTAGGGGGTTTAAGTATGGTGCGCCCGACACGATTCGAACGTGTGACCGCTGGTACCGCAAACCAGTGCTCTATCCAGCTGAGCTACGAGCGCACACCATCTCTAAAATTAAGAGGACAGAATTATATCATTTTTAGCTTAGGTAAGTATAAAAAATATTCAATTATC
>Ga0256842_1002434_pt1 | contig 13376 bp, 6 predicted proteins | sample 4559240metaG_FD_185973 | JGI IMG/M metagenome (GOLD analysis project Ga0256842, IMG submission 185973) | Hydrothermal vent microbial communities from Guaymas Basin, Mexico - 4559-240 | ecosystem: Environmental > Aquatic > Marine > Hydrothermal vents | place: Mexico: Guaymas Basin | collected...
TAAAAGGGGTATAAATACCATTTCGAAGAAACCCTCTTTCTGTGCCCTGAAATATGCGGAGACCTTGCTGTTACCAAATGCTATGTCAGATAGCGTTTCTTTATCGGTTACAGGTTCGGTGTAGAAGTGCCAGACGGTATGACCAAGATTCCATCTATCCCACCCATCTTCAGCCGAGGATTTGAATCCGGAACCAGATTCAACGATCAGATTGTTTCTCAGATGCTCCACAACCAGAGGCGGAAATTTTCCCCCATCCTCTTTCTCTCGCTCTTTATCCAGAAAGGTTTCCCAGAACCAGAAGCTCCTCGGCCTTTGGCTGTTGATCATTGTTTTTCCTCTTTCTCAAGGATCTTTATAGTTTCCTTGTTCTCTTCGCGATAGTTCAAGGCATAGTCGGCAAATATCTTGGCTTCCTTGAGTAACAACTCATATAGTTTTCTGTCCGCTTTAAACTTTTCTGATAGCTCAAAGAGCCTATCCCGAACGCTTTCATATAATTTCAAAATCTGGAGTGGATTGAGCTCCCTGAGCTTTTCATCCACTCTGTCCTGCAACTCGAGGAGGTATTCCGGGTGTTCATCGCTGAGCACAAAAAGCACCCTCTCTCTACCCTCGCCTATTTCCTTATCCGGGATAGCTTTTTCCTTTATGCCAGAGAGGACAAAAACGCCCTTCTTCTGGTCATCCGGGGATATAACTATCCCAAACTCCTCAGCGAGGGCGAGGTAATAATGGAGCCGAATGTCGGTGATCAGACGTTCGTATCTCCTGTCGGTATGAAGCGGTTTGATGTTGGAAGTCTGCTCCTTAATAAATTCGTAGCTATTTCTGAACTTTTCCTCGACTCCTTTAAGGAGATCGAACGGGGCGCCGTAAGATGCGCGGAAGATCAACAGCTGATCAGGATCGCCCAGAAGCACTTTGGACCATGTTGATATGCGCTGGATCTCAAGTGATCTGGTGATGGTTTTTTCGAGTTCAGGGGCAAGAGAAGTTTCATAGCCCATAAGCAGGAGCTCGTTCAGCTCCGAGCCAATTTCTGCCCTGTCAGAAATCGTCCAGAACGGTGCAGACCTTTGAATGGCGTTGGCTATTCTGAGTGCAACAACTTCATTGACGAGTTCAGGGTCATTGCTGGGCCTATTGCCGTAGGTTTGCTTGATGCGTTCCAGTTCCTGATCGCCGATGATGTATCGTAGCTCTTTCTCCCGGTTGTCTTCCAGCAGTGCCGTTGCTTCCAGAACAAGGGCTCTACTGATGTTCATTTCTTCGAGAAATTTCTCAAAAGGCTCTGTGGACAGGTTTCTCAGATATCCTTCCACCGCTTCCCTATACGATCTCACCACGCTTTTTTCCCTGAGACGTGACATGCTTTCAGTATCGCCGCCATAGGTTTCGAGCACCTGCTTGAATATAGGCCAGATCCCAACTTCTCCTTCTCCCTGAACGAATTTACGTGCGATCTCCTCGATCTTTTGTGGGCGACTGTTTTCGTAAATTTTTTTGTGAACCGTGGTCTTATCTGCAAGCACGTTAATCTCGACCACATATTGGCTTTCGAGGTTCTTCCTTCCGCCTCTATCGACCGTCTCAAAAAGGTCAACCCCACTCTGAAATTCCTCTTTTATAGGCTCCACTATGTCCTTCCCTATATAATCAAGTATTTCATGAAGATTTTTAAGGTATTGAATAAGCTCGGAATAGAATTCCTCCACGTATTCCCTGAGTTTCAATGACTTAAGTGTTTCCAGACGTCCACGCCACCACCTCGCATAAAGCTCGGCAGCCTGTGCGATTTTCTTCTTCCGCGACAGAAAGAAGCTTTTATGAGCATCGGCAATCTTATTTTCGATGCTCACTCCGTGTTTTTCGCTAAATCTGCCTTTCTCTATGTTCGGTAGGATTTTCTTACGTTCGTTTTCTATATCCTGATAATGGACTTTGATCTCGGCTATTAAGGATTCGATAAAGGCACTGGCGAACCTGATTCCTTTCTTGTATGTGTATTCGCTTACTTTAGCGTTCAAGTTAGCCTTAACCTCGTTCAGTTTATCATGATAGTTAGCTTCTACAAGCTGGATAAATTTGCTGAGGATGTCATCCAGTATTTTCTTTGCTTTTATGACTTCGGTTTGCCACGCTTCATCGGCGTTCATAATAGCTTTTTGGACATTCCATGATGGCACGGAGTAGCCTTCGCGCTGTTTTTTGAGGTCATCTATGACTTCGTCGGCGTTAAGTTCCCTGATCCTATTAGAAGCCATGAATTCGCTTACACTTGATCTCACCTCTTCCAGGTCAATCTGGGCGTTCAGAACCCTTTCCAACACATCGGTTCCCAGCAATCGTGAGCAATAAAGCAGCACCCTCTCACGTGGAAACGAAAGCATTGAAATGCCGAAGCTGCCAAAAAACCTGCTTCTGCCCTTGCGGTCCTGAAGCGCCTCGCAGTGATTGATAATGTTGTCCAATGTGGATTGCTCGGCGGCGGCAAGCTCGGATACACTCATCAGGTAAATCCCTTGCCCCACAAGAGCTATGTAACTGTCGAGACTGTCCATGAATCTGCCATCTTCGTTCTGGTCGGCAACATATAGGATATATTCAAACAGCCTATCGTTTTTCAGAGCGATCTCATCACCTTTGTCATAGCCAATGTTGATTGACTTATTGTATTTGATCCTGAACATATCCTCTCTGACTCTTTGTGGATGCATCCAGTATTCGATCTCCTGCAGGGTGGCATACCCATTAGCTTCGATCCTCCTGTGTAATGCGACGGATACCACGCCCTCCACTATGCGGGGATCAAGCAGGACTCCAACTATTCTCGGGTTGAAGTTGGCCAGTTTGATGATCTTTCTGGAAAGTCGAGCCACATCGATGATCATGCCGCTGCCCGTGCCGCCTGCTATAGATGAGATGATGAACACATCGATGACTTTATGCGCCTCAGCGCCCCGCATGGTGAAAAGCTGAGCGATGTTGGTGATAGCTCTGTTCAACAGGTGATAGATGCTCCTATTCTGGGAGAGGTTGTAAACAAGTGCAAGCCTGCCATTTATGCGTACCTGTCCGGCTCCGTCTGCTATAAATCCAGGCCTGTAACCCTTATACCACCATTTTGAGATGTCGTTGTTCTCATCCATTAGCATGTTTTCCACAACCTGAGCGCCGTCAAAACCCTGCATCGCAACGAAATTCTGAACTTCAGCAGATTCGGGATATTTCTTCGTGTCAAACGCGAAAATCTTTATATTTTCCTCCGCTTCCTGGGAGAGCTGGGAATCTCTCTTGAGATACCTATATACCGTCCCGGCAACACGGGTTCCTGTTCCCCCCAATCCAATTATTAAAGTGGGTCTCATGGAGTTCCTCCCTTGATTTTAGGTTTTACAAATTTTCCGAATAATCAAAATCCTCTAACTCGTCTTTGTTTTCCATCAAGTCCTCTGACTCATAATATAGGACTACGTTTGGTGAAAGTTTAATCTCGGCTTGATGCCTTAATACCACACCGTAATCCTGTCCCTCCAAAAGTTCATCATCAACTTCCACCGGTCCTTCAAATGAGAATATTTTTACCCCATCATCAGTTGCGACTAATTTTGCATGTTTCGACTTGATCTCAGGGGAGTCAATTTTTATATCCCCTTGTGTTCCAATATATATCTCCGACTTCCGGTATCTTGATAGGTCATAAGGGATGTTTTCATACACAAGTTTCCCCTTGAATTTTGGGCGTGTTATTCTTTTATACATGTAAAGAATACCTCCCGCTATTAGGAAAAAACCCATCAAGGAAAGAAGCACAACAAGCGGAGATTGTTTCTTAAAAGAGTAGGAAATCACCAAAGGCGCATTAAGTTCCCCGACAGACATTATAGCCCTCACGGTATAGTTTCCTTCAGGTAGAACCGGGAGTTTAATCGGAATGGAAATTGTTGAGTAATTTTCCGCGCACAGTTCTTTTGTCTCCTTAGGAGATGGGATGATGCTGTCCTGAAGACCCTCGGGATTGTATATCAAAATTTTTTTGACTCTCAAGCACAGTTTGTCTCCCAATAAAGGTTTCAGTTTGATTTTATGTGTTCTGATTATGTTTCCCACATTTCCCCAAACGAGGAAGTTTTTGCCACTTATTCCTTTCAATTTAAACGCTATAACAAGAGGGATTATCTTCTTTCGAGTGTATGTTCCCCGCACGATTTGCCAAGTTACATCACGGTATCGGATGGCCATCTGAGCACTTATTATAACTTTGTAACTTTTATCAGCGTTGGAAGGCATCGGGACATGGAGATCCACTGCCTCCAGTCTGGGGGCTTTCAGTGTTACCGGATAAAACGCTGTGTCCACCTGAGGACCTTCGACCCATATCCTGTAAATGGTGCTGTCAAGCATAAGGCTCTCAACTTGTGTGGGGATATTTGTATCTGGTTTCAGAGTGATGATAGCTTCCTTCCCAGGTAAACCTATCTGCTTAAATTCCAGTTTTAAATCCGGCACAGGTAGGACGCTGAACCCTCTGCGAACAGCATATCGAGTTTTGGATAAGGTATCCTCAACGATTACTTCGTAAGTGTAAAATCCCTCATTTTTCAACGGTGAGGAAAACCCCATGTAGTTGTAACCCCTACGTTTTAGTTTGAAACTTTCAGTTTCTCCAGAGGGTTCCTCAATGTATATTTTAACAATGAAATTATCAAAATTAACTCCACGATTTGTCGGGGATACATTCTGCAACTTAATATGGAAATATACAGAATCGAAAAGCGGCACACCTCTTTCATCCGGGCTTTTTATCAATACTCTGACGGGTTGAAGATACAAAAAAGCCTTAATCTCATTCCCTTTTGCCGCACTTTCATCCTTGAATTTTAATACCAGTTGCCAGAGACCGGGATTAGGATTGTGTTTTCTCAAAATTATGGAATTGGTTGTCGATTCCATAATACAATCTTGAGAACTACCACACATTATCGTGTCCGTGTCAGATGCCACGAGGTAAATTCTAAAATCCGTTTTTTTTCGAGGTTTTATGATGGAAATGATAAATTGGGGCGTGTATCGAGGTATAAAGAAATTGGCTTTTTTAAACCTGTCCATAGTCATGAATGCAAGGCTGAGTTCTCTGCTCATCGAACCCGTGGTGGATACGAGTAGATTGCTAAATGTCTGAACAAGTTCAGGTGCTTTCTCGACAATCTGATATTGGCCACCGGTTTTGGCTGAAATTCGCTTAAGAAGCTGTCTGTCAGCCTGTTTTGACAGCCCTATAGCTGTGACCGGGATATTAAGATTGCCAAAAACGGTAAGGATGGAATCAAGTTCATGGTGATAAGCAGACATGGAACGCCATGCAGGTAGTTCTATCTTCCCATCTGTAAGAAGAACAACTGAGATGTCTCGTTTGATTGGAAGTGAATCTATGAGACCAAGGGCAGCCTTCAAGGCAGCGGCAATATCGGTATGTTTTCCGTCTCTCCGGATACTGGAATTTATAAGCGTGTCCAGATAAGGTTTATAGGGTTGCAACGGGACCACAATCCGGGCGCTGTCAGCAAAACCTATTATGCTAATTTCGAGATCTTCTGACTGAGGGGAAAGGAATTTGAACAGGCTGCCGTAGAGTGAGATGGATTTGATGCTCAACTTCTGGGGGTCATTGTATTTCATGCTTCCGGATTCATCTATCAGAAAAATAACGGTGGCAGCCTTCAGATTAAAAACCAATCCAACTAATATCAGGAAAAGCCTCTTTGCCATAGTGTTTTGAGTATATTATCCGTTAATTTGTTAAGTCAAGTGGTCGAAGTCTATTCGCCGTTTTTTTTGTGATGGGAATTTTTGTTTCTCTGTGCCCTCTATATCTCCGTGTGAAAACGAAATAAAAATCACACAGGGACACGGTGAACACAGAGAGATGGGACATGGAGTAAAGGATACCTCGTGTGAGATGGCGAGGATTGATGAAGCGATGGCGGCGTGGCGAAATGCGGACAGGGACGATCAGTTATGCAAAGAGATTGGAACAGTTTTGCAGCTTATAACTCTTTGATAATCTGGATGTTATGTTTGACACCACAAAGTAAAAGGCCAATAGCCGTTTCATTGAGATATCAAGTCGGAGGCGCTTTGATGGCAGAGGATGGCTGTCCCTCTTTTTATCTCCGTCCGCCCCCGGTAAGGGATAAAACCAAAACTCGGTGGGGCAGATGTCTCACCCGAATGTCCTCAAACCTTGCCAGCTTTTTTCTGGCACAGCCTCTCAGGCATTAAAATTAAGCGCAATGAAAAGGGTTACAGTAAAAGGCAGAGCAAAAGATTATCTGACCCATCCGTGGATATTTTCCGGCAAAGTGGTGGAAGATGGGGGGGCGGCTCCGGGCGAAGCCGTCCTCGTTTATACGACGAAGGGCGTGTTCCTCGGTTCCGCAATTTACAATCCTAAATCCAAGATCGCCCTGAGGTTCTATTCGAGGGCGAAGGAGGAGCTGGATTACATCGCCATCAAGAACAGGATTTACAATGCCCATCTGAGGCGCAGCCGTGTCATCCGCAAGGAAAAGAGCTATCGGATCGTGTTCGGCGAATCCGACGACCTGCCGGGCCTCATCATCGACAGATACGGCAGCGGATTCTCTATCCAGATCATATCCATCGGGATGGAATATCGCAGAGGCCACATCGTGGACGCACTGGTTGACCTATTCAATCCGGAATTCATTTACGAACACAGCGATTCGGCGCTGAGAAAGGAGGAGGGCCTGCCGCCACGCTCCGAACTCGTCCACGGGGAACTGCCAGACGAGGTCATCATCGAATCTGCGGGGATGAAATACATCGTTGACATCGCCGGCGGTCAGAAAACAGGCTTCTTTTTCGACCAGAGGAACAACAGGCGGATCGTGGAGTTTTACTCCCGTGGGGCATCGAAAGGGCTTGACCTGTTCTCCTACACCGGATCGTTTGCCCTTCACATGCTGAAAGGCGGCGTTGAGATAGTCTATGCGGTGGACAGGTCGGCCTCAGCGCTTGAGCTTCTGAAAAAAAACGCCGAACTGAACGGCTTTGAAAGGAAGCGCATCGTGACCTTCAACAAGGACGCATTCGATTTTCTTGACGAGATGGCGCTGACCTCGGAGAAGTTCGACTTCATCGTGCTTGACCCGCCATCCTTCACCCGGAAACGGAGCAAGGTCAGGGAGGCCCTGAAGGCGTATAGGGTTCTGCACGAAAAGGCCATCGCCTTGCTGAACGACGGCGGATTCATAGCCACCTTCAGCTGCGCCATGTATGTGGGTCGGGACGAACTCCTCGACTCGTTCTATCAGGCCGCCCGAAAGATGAGAAAGAACTTCTACGTCCTTGAACACCTGCATCAGGCCAAAGATCACCCCGTGCTGTTAGGATTCCCGGAAAGCGAATACCTGAAAGGCTTTCTGCTGGTTCACAAGCCATGAACATTCGGCTCAAGATAATCGACAGATACGTCCTCCGTGAGTTCATCAAATACCTCCTGCTTTTCCTGGTAGGCGTGATTTTCATCTTCATAATCGTCAACTTCTTCGAGCAGGTGGACAAATTTGTCGCAAAGAAGGCCTCTCTTGAGAGCATCGCAAAGTATTACGCCTACCAGATACCTTATCTGTTCAACCTGCTCCTCCCTGTGGCCGAGCTTCTGGCGGTGTTTTTCGCCATAGGCGACATGGCAAGGAACTTCGAACTGATCGCCATCAAGGCCGCCGGAGTGGACATCTACCGCATCTTCGTGCCGATACTCATGGCCGGGCTTTTTAACTCCGGGCTGGCGTTCTGGGTCGGCGGATACGTGTCCGGCGAGGGCATGAGAAAGGCATTTGAGACGAGGATGGTGGAGATCGAAAAAAGGAACTACTCGCTCCACAGGACATTTGCGAGGAACCTATCGTTTCTGGGCCGGGGCGGTCGGCTGTTCTTTTTCGGCACCATCAACGCCCTGTCCAACACCGTCAGCAACGTGGTGATCATGGATTTCAGGGGTGACAGCGTGGTCAGACGCATCGATGCCCGTTCGGGCAGGTTCAAGGATGGGGTCTGGACGTTTTACTACGTCGTCGAAAGGCGGTTCGTGGGGGATTCCGTCATCGTGGAGACGTATTCGCAAAGGAAGTATCCGGAGATCAAGGAAAAGCCCTTTGAGTTTTTGAAAGTGAGCCGTGAGCTTCAGGAGATGTCGATCCCGCAGCTCTACGCTCATCGGAAGGCGTTGAGGGAGGCCGGACTCGACTGCGCCGGGGTCGATACGGAGATACACTTCCGTTTCGCCTTCCCGTTCATAAACTTCGTCATCCTGTTTTTCGCCCTGCCACTTGCTTCGTCGCTCAGGGGGCACGGTAAGGCCTACGGGTTTGGGCTGGCCGTTTCCCTCGCCTTCGTCTACTGGAACCTGATCCAGATTTTCAAGGTTCTGGGCCAGACCGGTGAGCTGTCCCCGTTCCTTGCGGCATGGATTCCCAACGCCATTTTTCTCGTGACAGGGTTCATCGCCAACCTCAGGGTGCAGAGATGACCGACCGTCATTCCCTGACATACATCTCGTAGAGGAAACGGGAGGGTTCCTGATACCGCCTGAATCGGCGTTTGGGATATGTGATGTAAAGCCTTTCGAGCGCCCTTGTCACCGCCACAAAGCAAAGCCGCCGTTCCTCCTCCAGCTGCGCAGGCTCGGCTATCGACCTGCTGGACGGGAAAATCCCTTCCGCCATCCCGACGAGAAAGACTATGGGGAATTCCAGTCCCTTCGCCGAATGGATGCTCATGATCTGCACGCCGCCGGTGGATTGAGAATGGTATCCTAACTCCTTCGATATGGCCACATGCGACAGGAACTGCCTGATGCCGCCCCGGCCGAAAGAACCGGCAATGTTCAGGAGTTCGAGGATGTATTCCTGCTCCATTTCCTTCGATGTGCTGGTGCTTTTGCCCAGCTTCTCAAGGTAGCCCGAAAGCCCAAAGACCTCCTCAAGGAAATCTGAGGGCGACATCACCTCCGTCTCGCCACGCCTCTGGAGCAACAGCTCCCAGAACCTTTTGAGCAGCTCGAGTTTATCGGGCGGCAGGGTTTTCGAGAACGTGGGGCGCCCTGTCTTATCGAAATACTTAACGGCGGCCGATGCCTCTTTCTTCGAGAAACCAAGGAACCTGCGCAGAACGCCCGACAGGGAGGCTTTGTCCCCCTCACCGATCAGGAGTCTCAGCAGTCCGACGGCATCCCTGACCTCAGGCCTGTCCCAGAATCCACCGCTGCCGGGCAGGTTGTAGGGGATATGTTTTCTCGAAAACGTGTCCTCAAACGCCCTCGAATAGCTGTTCATGCGCATTATGACGGCCATGTCCTCGAACGCAATTCCAGATTCGTGCTCCTTCAAAATCCTGTCGGCGACATAGGCGGCCTCGTCGGACTCGTCCGAGGCGGCGTAGAACACCACAGGGTTCTCGATGTGCCTCTCCCTGTGCGGGACGATGACCTTTTTAATCCTCGATGTGTTGTGGGAGATGAGGGTCTCAGCAAGGTTGATGATTTCAGCCGGTGAGCGGAAGTTCCTCGTCAGCCTCAACTCGACAACATCGGGAAAATCCTCCTTGAGCCTGTAAAGGTAGTCCTTTGAAGCGCCCCTGAAACCATAAATCGACTGATCGTCGTCGCCGGTGACGTAGAGGGAAGTCCTCTGAACGCCCTTCTCGTCCATGGTCAGGAACCTTATGAGCTGATACTGGGCGTGGTTGATGTCCTGAAACTCATCCACAAGGATGTGGTCAAACCTCTCAAGGAACATCTCCCGGATGTCCTCATAGCTGAAAAGCAGCCTGATGGCCAGAAATATCATGTCGTCGTAGTCGATAAGCCCGTGTTCCGTCTTGTAGTCCTCGTATCGCCTGTAAAAAGCTGCAATCGACTGTTGCCATCGGCTCCTTGCGGTCATTGCGTATTTTTCGGGGGTTATGAGCCTGCTTTTGGCGAGGCTGACCTCACGCAGCATCCCCTTCAACCGGTTGATGTTGGTCTGGCCGGTTATCGAGACGGCTATTTTGAGTGCTTCATCCCGGCCGATTATCACCACGTCTTCGGGCAATCCGAGGCGTTCGGCGCCATAGGATATAATTCTGTGACCCAGAAGATGGAATGTCCCTGTCCACAGGCTTTTCGTCAGCCCTTCGCCGATCAGGTGTTCGACACGGGCTTTGAGTTCGGAAGCGGCCTTTCCGGTGAAGGTCACCGCAACGATCCTGTCGGCGCTGACTCCCCGCTCGTCAATCAGGTAGGCTATCCTATGTGCGAGGGTGGTGGTCTTGCCTGTGCCAGCCCCACCGATCAGGAGCACCGTTCGGGCATCTACCCTGACAGCCTCGGCCTGTTCGTGGGTAAGTCCGCGCAGGGCCTTAGGCTCACCACGTCCGGGCGCCTGAACCTGCAGGAGGACAAGCTCCTGCCCGCGCGCATTGCGGGTCAACGCACTGCGGAATTCCGATGCCGAGTGGAACCTCCGTTCAGGGTTGCGATGCAACGCCTTTTTCAGCACATCGAACACCTCCGTCGGCACACCGGGAATCCTCGAAAGCTTGCCGGACATGATCTTGCGCCTCAATCCGTCCAGGCTTTCGTCGAAGAAAGGCGGACGCCCTGAGAGCATCTCGTAAAGGACAGCCGCAACTGACCAGATGTCCGATTCCTGACGAAATTCGCCTTTCCATGACTCCGGTGGCATGTAGATCGGCGTTCCGGCAACCGAGATCGACAGATGTTCGCCTGAAAAAAAGACCCCAAGCCCGAAGTCCGTGATTTTCGGGATGTTTTCAGGGGTCAGAAGGATATTCTCAGGTTTGATGTCGCGGTGAATCACGCCGTGCGCATGGGCGTATTCCAGTCCTGAGAGTATCTGAAGGATGAGCTGGAGCGCCTCGTTCAGCTCCATGGGCGCCTTCTCGTCGATCAACCTGCGGAGCGATGGCCCATCAACGTATTCCATGACAAGCACGAGCCGGCCGTCGATGATGTCGGCGTTGTAGAACCGAACGATGTTAGGGTGTTCCAGCGAGGCCAGTAGCCGGGCCTCGTGCATCAGCATCTCGATGTCCTTCTGCTTCTGGCGGGAGATCTTGAGCGCATACCGTTTCTGTGTGATCGTGTCGTAACCGAGAAAGACATCGGCAAATGCACCGCCGCCGATCCAGCTCTCGATTTTATACTTGCCGATCCTATCCCTTATCATGACCTAACAGTTTAAAGCCACACAAAAATACCCGTTAGCCGAAAACCGACCTGTTGGCGGCCAGAATAGAGAGAACGCCCATCGTGGATGGGCGTTCATCGGGTCATGGCATCGATTTACTATCAGCTTTTCTTAACGGTCGGCCTCAGTATCATGGTCATAAATCGGCCTTCCATCTTGATGGGCACATCCACAGCCGAGATATCGGAGAGCTCGTCGATGATCCGCTTCATGACCTTCTCTCCCTGTTCCTTGTGGACGATCTCCCGGCCGCGGAACATCATCTTGATACGCACCTTCTTACCATCTTCGAGAAACTCGCGCATCTTACGAAGCTTGACCTGCAGGTCATGGTCATCGATACGCGGACGCACGCTGATGTCCTTGACTTCGCCTCCGGATTTCTGCTTCTTGCTTTTCTTTTTCATCTCGTATTTGAACTTTCCGTAGTCCATGATCCTGACAACCGGCGGTCTCTCGTTGGGAGCGACCTCAACCAGGTCGAGATTCTGGGAATAGGCCAGCTCAAGTGCATCGCGGGTCCTCATGATTCCAAGCTGTTTTCCGTCAGGGCCTACAACCCTGACCTCTGGCACACGGATCCTCTCATTGACCCTGTATTTTTCCCTATCCCTTCTGGGACGACGTGGATAAAAATGACGACTCGGCATGTTAGTTAGATAAAACCTCCTCTTTGAACCTGTTTATTATCTCCTCTATCGGAAAAGAACCGAGGTCCCCCTCACCGTGCTTCCTCAAAGAAACGGTGCCGGCCTCCTTCTCCCTGCGCCCGACGATGAGCATGTAAGGCACCTTGCGCCTCTCGGCCTCCGAAATCTTGTAGCCGATCTTTTCGTTCCTGAGGTCGGACTCCACACGGAAACCAGCTTCCCTCAATCTGGCCTCGATCTCCTTAGCATAATCGGCCTGCTCGTCGGTTATCGGCATCACTATGGCCTGAACAGGTGCAAGCCACATGGGGAAATTCCCGGCGTAATGCTCAATCAGCACGCCGAAGAACCTTTCGATGGAGCCTAACAGCGCTCTGTGGATCATGTAGGGCCGCTTGTCTTTCCCGTCCCGGTCACGGTAAGTGACGTCGAACCGCTCCGGCAGGTTGAAATCGAACTGGATGGTGGAGCATTGCCATTCCCTGCCAATGGCATCCTTGATCTTGATGTCGATTTTCGGCCCGTAGAACGCACCGCCTCCCTCATCGACGTCATAGGGCAGCTTGAGCTGTTCAACCGCTTTGATGAGGGAATTCGTGGCTAACTCCCACATCTCATCGTTCCCGACGTATTTCTCCGGCCGGGTGGAAACGTAGATGTTGAAGTCCTCGAATCCAAACCTCCTGAGCATGTAAAATGCGAGGTCGAGCACCCCGAGGATTTCGTCCTCGACCTGTTCCGGCGTAGCAAAGATGTGGGCATCGTCCTGAGTGAACCCCCTGACACGCATGAGGCCATGAAGCACCCCGGAACGCTCATAACGGTAAACCGTGCCAAGTTCAGCCATCCTGAGAGGCAAATCCCGATAGCTTCTGAGCTTTGACTTGTAGATGTAGATGTGGAACGGGCAGTTCATCGGCTTAATGAAATACTCCTCCTCGTCGATCTTCATCGGGGCATACATGTTTTCGCGGTAGAAATCTAAGTGTCCGGAGGTCTTCCAGAGGTGAGAGCGCCCGATGTGGGGTGTATAGACCAGTTTGTATCCGCGTTTCAGGTGTTCGTCCACCCAGAACCTTTCGATCAGGTGCCTTATCATCGCCCCGTTGGGATGCCACAGGATCAGGCCGGGGCCTATCTCGTTGTTAACGGAGAAGAGGTCCAATTCCTTGCCCAGTTTGCGGTGGTCTCTGCGCTTTGCCTCCTCGATGCGATGAAGATACTCCTCCAGCATGGCCTTCTTGGGGAAAGAAATCCCATAAATCCTCTGGAGCACAGGGCCACGTTCATCGCCCCGCCAGTAGGCGGATGATGAATGCAGCACCTTAAACTGCTTCACATAGCCGGTTGACGGCAGGTGCGGGCCTCGACAGAGGTCAACAAAATCGCCCTGCCAGTAAACGGATACCGTGTCATCCTCGATCTCATTTATGAGTTCGATCTTATA
>Ga0256842_1002435_pt1 | contig 13365 bp, 7 predicted proteins | sample 4559240metaG_FD_185973 | JGI IMG/M metagenome (GOLD analysis project Ga0256842, IMG submission 185973) | Hydrothermal vent microbial communities from Guaymas Basin, Mexico - 4559-240 | ecosystem: Environmental > Aquatic > Marine > Hydrothermal vents | place: Mexico: Guaymas Basin | collected...
TCGGAACATCATAACAAAAAAGGGACAACAACCCAAAGTTTGTGGGCGTTTTTTTGTCTTATTGATGGTGAATAATAGAGCAGTTGACCACGGTCGGTCGGTCGCGGTAGCTTTGGGCAAAATTTTAGGAGAAATGATATTTATGGAATCGCATGAACAGGAAGATTTACCGTTAAGCCGGACAAAAAAGAAGCAACAAGCCAAACAGGTGGAACAGGTTGCCGAACAGTTGGTGACGCTGACCGACAATCAATTTTCTCAACTTAAATTACCTGAAGAAATCCTGCTTGAAGCTGAGGAGGCGCGCTCAACCAAAGGGCGTAGTTCTCAGCGACGGCAGTTGAAATATCTGGCAGGGATGTTGCGCAAGATGCCGGAAGCTCTTAATGACTTGTTACAACAACTGCAGAATCTCGATCAGGTGGGGCGCAGCGATAAGAAGCAGTTTCATCAGTTCGAAAAACTGCGTGACCGGCTCTGTTCTGCCGATACCTTTAACGCCGCTTTTGACGAAATGCTTGAGCTGGCCCCAGAAATTGATCGCAAGACAATCTCCCGCCTGGCCCGTTCGGTTCAGCAACACGATGACCGGCGTGCTTATCGTGAAATTTTTCGCCGTCTACGTGATGAACTGGCAGATTAGTTGTCAAAGCCGGGGAGCCATATGAGTCAAAGGATTTGTTACTGTTTGGGCTAGACGCCGATATCCGCTGTGTTGTGGATAATGTGAATTTCACTTCAGGCTGAAACTGTTTTCAGCCAATCAGATCAAGAACTGAATCTTCCATCTCACCCGCTGTTTTCAATGCTGCCAGGTTTGCTGCGTAGGCATTCTTTGTCGGGATCATTTCAGTGACTTCCTGAGCCAGATCGACGTTGGATGTTTCTTCAAGGCCGCCGTCGGGAAGGTTCACCCTTGTTCCCGGTGTGTTGACGGGCTGAACCTTGGCGCTGACTGCTCCCGTTGACCCTTCTTCCAGAACCGTGCGTGATCTCTTGAACTCAGCCGTTTCGCTGTTAGCAATATTATTTGCTGTCACGCTTTGCTTTGTCCCAAGTGCCTGTAAGGCAGAAATACTGGTATTGACTGATAGTGACATCGCTCAACCTCCCGCAGAAAATTACCTCAATTATAGTGTATTTAAATAAAAATTTGTGAACTTTAACTTTGGGTGGCGTAGCTGGTTGGAATTGTGAACTTTTTACATTGATAAGGTGAATTCTGCGAGAAAGGGAGGGAGCAATAGCGATCCACTATCGCTCCCTGTGTGACCTCTAGTTTGTTGTGTCTCCATCCAGAGACTGTGCAATAGCAGAATCAATAGTGTTCCGCCGCTGGCTGTGCATCATGTTGCGAGTCTGCGCCCCGGATTTGCCGGCTGTTAGCGGGCCCGCCTTTTTAGCTGACATTGATCAGTTTTTTGACTTTTTCACAGATATGTCGGGCAATCGGCATGGCTGATGTTGCTGCCGGAGACGGGGCATTACCGACGATCAGCGCATGTTTGCTTTCGATAAAGAGAAAATCGTCCAGGGTTGTGCCATCGGGTTTGACGGCCTGGGCGCGGACTCCGGCAGGGTAGGGTTGCAAATCGTCAAGGGTCACCGCAGGGCAGTAGCGGTTGACCAGTTTTAGGTAGCCGGGCCGATAGAGGGAATTTTTCAATTCCATCAGAGTCGGTAGCGGGTATTTCATAATCAGTTTGTAGAGTCCGGAATAGCTAAGCATTTCTGCCAGATCGCTGACGTTGATTTTCCAGCGACTGTACCCTTCGCGTGCCAGTGCCAGGGTGGCGTTGGGGCCGACAGTCAGAGAGCCGTCAATCATCGGGGTCAGATGAATGCCGAGGAAGGGTAGCTCTGGGTTGGGAATCGGGTAAATAGGATGGGAAACAATCTCACTTTTCTCCGCTGGTAGCTGGAAGTACTCACCCCGGAACGGCAGAATCTTGAAGGTTGGTTCCTGTCCCAGCATTCTGACCAATCGGTCGGAATAAAGGCCGGCACAGCCCACGACGAAATCGGCAGAGAAAATCCCTTTGGTCGTTTTAACCTCGACTCCAGTTGTTTCGCTGATCGCAGTCACCCGGCAGTTTGTTTCGATCTTCCCTCCGGCAGCACGTACCTGTTCTGCCAGTTTGTTGGAAATTACCTCAAAATCGACAATTCCCGATGATGGAACCCAGGTTGCAGCCACACCGACGACATTGGGTTCGAACTCACGCAACTGTTGCTGATCAAGAACTTCGGTTTCGATTTCATTAATGCGACAACGTTCCAGCAGTTCTTCCATGCGCAATTCATCCTGCGCATCGGTGGCGACGAGCAGCTTCCCGGTTTCACGGAATGGAATATCGTTATCGCGGCAGAACTGTTTGGTGTCGCGATTTCCTTCACGGCAAAACTGTGCTTTGAGACTTCCCGGTGCGTAGTAGACGCCCGCATGGATAATCCCGCTGTTATGGCGGGTTTGATGGGCTGCCAACCCGGCTTCTTTTTCGAGGACGGTGACTTTGGCTGCGGGGAAATTATGCTGCAACTGACGGGCGGTCGCCAATCCGACAATGCCACCGCCAATGACGATAAAACTCTGTAATTGTGTTTCTGTCATTGTGATCTATTCCTGATAATCCTGTTTGGTTTTTTCCATCGTTTCAGCGTAATGGGCCAGCAGCGTCCGACGTGACATCATATAGAGAACTTTTCGTGGTTCTTCGGTATCAACAACCGGAATTTCATCAAGGTTGCGCGCCGTCAGTTTCTTCATCACGTCGGTCAGCTCCGTCTCGGGAGTGACGGTGATAACACTGCGGGTGGCAATGTCTTCGGCAATGACCAGTGTCGGCGGAATATCATCATTGAGAATCCGTCGAATATCGGTCATCGAGAAAATTCCGGTCATCAGCTCTTCATCATCAACCACCGGATAGTAGGTTGTTTTGGCCGGAGCAATCTTGTTGAGGATTGCCGGCAGTGTCATTCCTCCGGGAATCAGGGTCGGTTTTTTCCCTTTGTGGGCAAGGCTTTTAACTTTGACCCCTTCAAGGATATCGATCACAAAATCCCCAAGGTGGGCGGGAGACTCAAAACGGCAGGCAACCTGTTTTTCGTAGATGGTATTTTTCCGCATGACCAGCATGGCGACGACACAAACCAGCATCAGTGGAGCAAGAAGGCTGTAATTTCCCGTCAACTCGCTGACCATGATCAGGGTGGCGATGGGAGCATTGGCGACTCCGGCAAAGAAGCCCGCCATCCCGACCAGGACATAAGCTCGCGGGTCTTGAACGGCCATTGGGAAGAGGATCTCTGCGGTTGCACCGAAGGTTCCACCAAGCATTGCCCCGATGACCAGGCTGGGGGCAAAAACACCGCCGGACCCGCCGGATGAAATCGTTAAACTGGTGGCGACCACTTTGGCAATTGCTATGACCAGCATGACCCACAGTGCCATCTTTCCGTAAAGGGCGGCCTGGACCCAGCCGTATCCGGAACCGAGAACCTGGGGGATGTACATTGCCAAAAGGCCGAGAAGGAGTCCGCCGATTGCCGGTTTTATCCAGTTTGGAACCGGAATCTTGCGGAAGACATCACGCATTCCGTAGAAAAACTTGACGTAAAGGACGCCGCTCAGGGCACATGCGATTCCCAGAGCGAGGTAGAGAAACAGTTCTGATGGTCGATCAAAGCGGAAGAGCGGAGTATCAAGCAGCGGCTTCCAGCCGGTGACGGAACCAAATAGGGAGTAAGCAATAATTGATGAAATGATGCAGGGGATCAAGCCTTCATGCTCAAATTCGGGGTCTCGATAGAGAACTTCGACGGCAAATAGAGCTCCGCCGAGAGGGGAGCGGAAGGTCGCACCAATACCACCTGCCATACCGGCTAGGAGGAGGATTCGGCGATCTTTGACCGAAAGCCCCAGTTTTGTCGCCATAAAAGAGCCGAAGCCGGCACCAATCTGGGCAATCGGTCCCTCTCGACCTGCCGACCCGCCGGTGCCGATAGTAATAATTGAAGCAGCGGTCTTAATAATCGGGACGCGGGCACGGATGACGCCACCCTTGCGGTGAAACGCTTCAATCGCACCGTCAGTTCCGTGCCCTTCGGCCTCAGGGGCAAAGGTGTAAACCAGCCAGCCGGAGAAAATCCCGCCCAGGGCCGGAAAAAGAAACAGGAACCAGCGTGAAGGTACCGATAAGCTATCGATAAAACTGAAAGAACTGTTGGGTGTTCCTTCCTGGGGAGGATGAAAGTGACCGACCTGCCCCAGCGTGAGATGCTCAACGCTGTTGGTTGCAAAATAGAAAAAGATTGCACCGCCACCGGCAACGATTCCAACCAGTACGGCGAGAATCATCAACCGAAATCCGGTTCGATCGAGAAGTTTAAGAGTTGTTGGAACCAGTGGCATAACGAATATCCAGATAAAAAGCGGTGAGATTTTTTCCCACCCAGTTGTTTAACAGGTTCAAGCCGATGGAACAAGGAGAGATTCTGTCTGTATGATGATAATGCTTCGACAGATGTCAGCTCTCCAGGCGGGGTGCCAGATACTGCTGATAAAGTTTGATCGCAACCTGATCGGTTTGAGTCCCTGAAAGTTCGGCAAACGTCAGGAGTGGGTCGGCCAGGGTTAATCCTTCCGGTTGCCAGCCATTCCAGTGACATTGTTGACCAAACGGTTGAAGCAGGGTGACCTCACCCTGTGGATCGGGGAGGAGATGAAGTTGTAACATCGCTTTGAGTTGCAGCTCCGGCTCCAGGTAAAGAACCGCTTCAGCAGGCCGGAAACCGCTGCTCAACAGAGCTGCTCCCGCTTCTCCACCAAGGAGAATCTGCCGGCCTTCGGCCATTTGTTGTAATAGCTCGGGAAGCTGTTGAACTGTGTAGCCGGGACTGAGTTTGCAGCGTTGCAACTGCAATTTGGGGCGCAATGTCTCGAGATAACCCAGTTGCCAGCGCTGCAGTAATTCTTCAATAGCATACAGTTTGCGGTTTCCCTGCTCATCAACGATCAGATTTCCCCGCTTTTCAAGCTCACTGAATAAATCACCGATCGCTCCCAGGGCAATGCCGCAATCATCAGCGAGTGTCCGATAGGTCGCGTTAATCGCCTGATGATTACGCAGTAGCAGGTAGATCAGTTTCAGCCCGGCAGGGCGAAACAGCCGATCAGCTCCTGCGGGTTTTTTCGGATGTTTCTGCCCGCCGATTTCAATGTAGAGCGGCATCTGGTTGAGAAACAAGTTTCCGGCACAATCGGCATATTCGATATTCTGCTGTTTCAGTTTTGCCGCAAGCCGGGGAGAGATGTAGTGGCTGACCAGCAGTGGATTGGCATCTTTGGGTGCCGGAGATGTTTTAATCTGGTGAATGACTAGATCAACCAGCGTTGGAGTCAGCTTGGGGACGGCTTTGATGTAGTAGTGATAATTCCCCCACGGACCGGCTAACCGGAAGGTTCCGGAAAAAGGGCCACCAACTTTTTTGAGTAAAAACTCGATTTTTGCCTGAGGTATCGATCTAATTGCTTTAATGCTGTCGTGAATGATCTGTTCTTCTTTAAGGAGTGCTTGCTTTGGCATAACCTTTTTATTCCAAGTGATGTTGTTCAGTTAATCTGGATTGTTCATTATCTATAGAGTCAAAAACAATTGAACATTGCCGCTTAGGTGAATGTCAAGGCGAAAAAACCTGCAGCGACTGATTATTTGGAAGATTAATGCTGTGTAATACTGTTCTCGTCTGTGTTATGCTGCAACGTACTTGTCACAAGCCGGTTATTTATAAAATAGCTGTCAATTTTTGGGTATCAACGCAATGGCAAAAAAACAAATAAAACTGATCAGGGTTTTCCAGATAATTGCTGTCGGGGCATTGGTTCTGTTGGCCGCTGCTCTTATGACGATGTACCTCTTGTCGAGTGCTGATGATTTCAGCCAGCGCTCAGAGACGATGCGGGCTGACTATATTGCGCAGCAGAAAGATTTGATTAAGCGCGAAGTTATGCGGGCAGTTACTCTGATCAGAGATCGGCGCTCACATGCTTTAGAAATGACCCGGGAGAGTGTTAAAGAACGCACCAATGAGGTCTTTGAAATTGTTAAAAATATTTATGCGCAGAATAAAAATACTGAATCAGATAAAGAAATCCAACAGCTGATATTGGCTGCATTAAGACCGGTTCGTTATGCCAATGGTTCGGGTTACTATTTCATCACTCGACTCGACGGCACCGAGGTTTTATTTCCCGACAAGCCGGAGCTCGAAGGGACAAATCTCCTTCATGTGCAGGACAGTCAGGGTAAATTTGTTGTCAGAGATATGATTGATCTTGTGCGGCAGGCGGGGGAGGGATTTTACCAATATCATTGGTCCAAGCCACAAAAAAAAGGGGAAAATCACAAAAAAATTTCATATGTGAAATTTTTTGAACCATACCAGTGGATAATCGGCACCGGTTTGTATCTCGAAGATTTTGATAATATGATAAAGCAAAATGTGTTGAAGGCGCTCAGTCAGGTACGTTTTGGGGATAACGGCTATCTTTTTATCAATAAATTAAATGGGGATACTTTAGTCACGAATGGAAAAGTTATCTCTGGAACAAAAAAAATCTGGGAAGTTTTCAATAAAGCCCCGATTAAAGCAAAGACCATTTTTGCGCAGCAGGCTAGGGCTGCTTCAAAGCCAGCGGGTGATTTTATTTATTATTCAACGGGTAAATTGACTGAACCCGGAAAGAATTTCCCGAAAGTTTCTTTCGTCTACGGTCTTCCAGAATTGCAGTGGTTGATCGGTGCCGGTGTCTATCTCGATGAGGTTGAGAACAATATTGCCGCACTGCAGCTTAGTTTAGATAAGCACCGGCGTGTTCAAATTGAAGAAACTCTATTTATTACCGCCTTGTTTGTTTTTGTTGTGCTGTTCCTCTTCTATGTGGTCAGTCGCTTTCTGAATAGAGACATGGAGGCATTTGTCAACTTTTTTAATCGGGCGGCTTATGAGGGCGAAGAAATCGATAGTGACAAAATTTATTTTTACGGACTGTCTAAAATTGCTGAAAGTGCCAACGCTGTCCTGCGCGACAGACAAAAAGCTCTGGAACAAATAAAGCTCAGTGAAGAAAAATATCGAAATTTGTTTGAGACTTCATTAGCCGGGCTGTTCCGGACCCGACCATCAGACGGTTTATTGCTGGCGGCAAACGCGAAAGCAGCAGAGATGTTGGGCTGTACTGTCGAGGAGTCGGTCGGAAAGCTGAAAGCGGTCGATCTGGTTGCCGATCCGAATAAACGGCAGGAACTGCTGGAAACCCTTGCTGTCTACGGCTTTGTGAATGACTATGAAATTGACCTGATTCTCCCCGATGGTCAGCAGCGTTCTTACTCTGTTTCGGTGCGACTGTATCCTGAAGAGGACCGTCTGGAAGGGGTTGCCATCGATATCACCGAGCGGAAGAGAGCGGAAATTCTTCTTCGGGAGAGCGAAGAGCGTTTCCGGGATCTGGCAGAATTATTACCAGAAGCTGTTTTTGAAACCGATATAAATTTAACGCTCACCTATGCCAATCGACAGGCACTGGATATCTTCGGCTATTCTGAGGAGGGTTTTCCTGAAACAATGAGTAGCGCAAATATTTTTCATCCCGATGAGATGCAAAAACTTTTGACCAATGTCGAATCGCAATTTCGTGGTGAAAAAACGGAGCGAACCGAATATCGGTGTATCAGGAAAGATGGTAGCGTTTTTCCTGCCTTGTTCCGCGTCTGCCCTATTTTCAAGGAGGGTCAGCCGGCAGGGATTAGAGGGGTTGTTATTGACTTGAGCGAAATGCGCCGGGCAGAGGAAGAGCTTCTCAAGTTGCGTAAACTAGAGTCGGTTGGAATTTTGGCCGGGGGGATTGCGCACGATTTCAATAATCTGCTGGCGGGGCTGTTTGGCAACATCGAGATGGCAAAGCGTTCTCTTGCCGACGATCACAAGGCGCATAAATATCTTGAGTCCGCAGGGGTGTCGATGGAGCGGGCAACCGGGTTGACCCAGCAGTTGCTGACCTTTGCCAAGGGGGGCGACCCGATCAAGGAAGTGTTGTCGCTTGAAGGTGTTATTGCAGAAACGGCAAGATTTTCGTTACGCGGAAGCAACGTCAAACTACGTCTCGATTTGGCCGAAGATCTGTGGTTGGTCGATGCCGATAAAGGGCAGCTGAGTCAGGTGATCAGTAATCTGGTGATCAATGGCAAGCAGGCAATGCCCGAGGGTGGAGAAATCACGATCACGGCCGAGAACATTGAGACTGTTCAGGGTCGTCAGGTGAAAATCTGTATTCAGGATCAGGGGGGCGGTATTGCACCGCAACATCTTGATAAAATTTTTGATCCCTATTTTTCAACCAAGCAACAGGGGAGCGGTCTGGGATTGGCATCGTGTTTCTCAATTATCTCCAAACACAATGGAACCATCAGAGCAACCTCAGAGCTGAATAGCGGGACTCTTTTCACGATAACTCTTCCGGCTGCTGAAAACCCTGTTGCTAAAACTGAGACAGTTGAAGATTCACAGGTGACCAGCTGCAGTATGGCGGCGCGTATTTTGATGCTGGAAGATGAAGAGCTGGTTCAGCAGATGAGCGGTGCGATGTTGGAAGAGATGGGCCACCAGGTTGATTACGCCGCTCACGGAGCCGAAGCCATCGAGATATGGAACAGTGCGAGGGAGAGTGGACATCCGTATGATATTGTGATCTGCGATTTAACGATTCCCGGCGGGATGGGTGGTCAGGATGCTGCGAGTCAAATTCTTGAGAGTGACCCGTTGGCAAGGCTCATTGTTTCCAGTGGTTATGCGACCGATCCGGTGATGGCAAATTATATCAGTTACGGCTTCAAAGGGCGGATTGCGAAACCCTATCGTTTTTCTGAACTGCAGAAAGAAGTTGAGCGGGTTCTTGAAATTTAGTATATCCTGAGTGGACATTTGTCTGTTAATAGAATACTTAAGGAGCTGCCCGGCTGATGAGTAACGATTCAATCCTTCACCCTCGCAACCATTCTGCTGATGTCCGCCGCAGGTTTATCCGAAAACTGGTTCTGCTGATCCTGTTAATTGTCGGATTTATTGGAGCACTGGTTTGGTTTCAGGGGGAAAAAACCCAAGTCAGCAGTTATCGGCAGGTTATTCGCCAGAAGGCGAGCCTCGCTGATGACAGTATCAAGAATTTTTTCTCACGGGTTGATTCGTCGGTCACAGTGCTGAGAAAGTGGGGCAGGAGCGGTCTGCTTGATCTGGATGATAATGAAGCTATTACGATCAAGCTGATCCCGATCCTTGGAGACCTTCCGAATGTGACAGCGGCGAGTATTGCCGATTCTACCGGTCGTGCCTACCTGCTGACTCGTGATAGCGACGGTTGGCTCGCCCGTTTTGTTGATCCCGGAAAGAAAAAGGGAATGGCCTGGTTCAGTCGCTGGGGCAGTGACGGGGTGTTGCAGAACGAGTGGAAAAAGCCGTTTGACTATGATCCCCGCCAGCGTCCCTGGTATAAAGATGCGTTGAAAGCCGGAAATAGTGGCTCAATTGCGTGGACTCCTCCCTATAGTTTTTCATCGGGTCATATGGGGATTACTGCTTCGACCAGTTGGTACGACGAGAAAACTCCCGAAGAAATTCAAGCAGTTGCCTACGATATGATTCTTGATGACCTCTATCAGTCTGTTGCTCAAATTAAAATTAGCGAACAAGGGAAAGTTTTTCTGTTTAATACCTCGGGACAGGTTCTGGAGTCATCTCCTGATGGTGATAATCAAATTGTCCGCTTTGTCGATTATCAAACCCTGGATGATCAGGTGATTGCCCAGGCCGTTTCTACCTGGCGGGAAAATCCTGCTAAAGACAGTGATCCGGTTTCGTTAAATCTGGAAAAACAAAAATGGTGGGCCGATTCCTATCCTGTCGGGCCATCCAGTCTCTCGCTTATGCTGGGGATTATTACTCCCGAGAGTGATTTCTCCGCATATCATCAGAAGAATATCTATGTCTTTGCAGCGATTGCGTCGGTGATGGGAGTCGGTGTGATTCTGATTATTCTGTTCACCCGTAAATACACCCGAGACATTCAGAAGCTTCGCCACCGTGTCATCAATCGTGATTCTCTGGCTGAGGATGTCCTCCGATTGATTAAATCAGGAGAAAGTGGCTTTCTGGAATTTAAGTCGACCCTCCGGCAAAATTTAAAGTCGGGGAAGCCGGGCAAAGAGATTGAGTTGGCGTGGTTAAAAACAGTTGTGGCGTATCTGAATACTGAGGGTGGCTTTTTACTCTTCGGGGTTTCTGATGAAGGTGAGATCCTGGGGATGGGGCCTGATCTATTTTTGAATGACGACCATTGTCTGAGACATTTCAAAAATCTGATTCACCAGCATATCGGTATCGAATTTGCTAAGATGATTCACTTTGATCTGCTTGAAATTGACGGAAAAGTGATTGGCCTTGTTGATTGTAATCCGGCTGACGAACCGGTATTTCTTCTCAATAAGGATGGTGAAGATTTCTATGTCCGCTCCGGTCCGGCAACGATTAAACTGACCAGTAAAAAAATGCTCAAGTATCTGGAAGATCACAAACGCGACGCTTAATACTCAAACGGTCTTCTCTTTAAGGGAGAAGGCCGTTGCTCATTCTATTCAATTTTCTGTGCCAGAACTTCGCGGGGTTTGCCGCTGCCATCCGACGGACCGACAATCCCTTCCTGCTCCATTCGCTCAATCATCCTTGCGGCACGGTTGTAGCCGACTCTCAGTCGCCTCTGCACCATCGAAATAGACGCCTGTCGACTATCGGTGACCAGCTTGACCGCCTGATCCCATAACTCATCGTACCCTTCTTCCTCGCCATTGTTGTCACCGGATGTTTCCGGTGCTTTGAGGATTGTTTTATCGTAGCTTGGTTTCCCCTGTTTGGCCAGATAATCGACGACCCGCTGAACTTCAAGTTCGGAGACAAATGCACCGTGGACTCGTTGTAGATAGCCGACTCCCGGTGGCAGGAACAACATGTCACCCATACCGAGAAGAGTTTCAGCTCCCATTGAATCGAGGATGGTGCGTGAATCGACCCGCGAGAAAACCTTGAACGAAATCCGTGTCGGGAAGTTGGCTTTGATCAGTCCGGTGATGACATCAACACTTGGACGCTGGGTTGCCAGAATCAGGTGAATGCCCGCTGCCCGTGCCATTTGTGCCAGCCGCGCAATTGACTCTTCAACTTCGCGGCCAGCGACCATCATCAGGTCGGCCAGCTCATCGACAATCAAGACAATATAGGGGAGGTGCCCATGTTCCAGTTCCTCCACCGGTTCGATCGGCAACGGTTCATCGAGCTTAGCATCGAGGAATTCTTCAACGTTTTCCTCGAGTGGCGGCGGGTTAAGTTCCGCCTCTTTGGCTTCTTTTGCCAGCTTCCGATTATAACCGTCAACATTTCTGACCCCTTTGGCGGCCATCAGCTGATAGCGTCGCTCCATTTCCCGAACCGCCCAGGCAAGCGCCAGGGAGGCTTTCTTCGGGTTAGTAACGACGGGAAGCAACAGGTGAGGAATCCCCTCGTAGATTGATAGTTCGAGCATTTTCGGATCGATCATAATCAGCCGGACATCTTCCGGTGTTGCCCGGTAAAGGAGCGACAGAATCATCGTGTTGATTGATACCGACTTACCGCTACCGGTTGAACCGGCTACCAGCAGGTGGGGCATTTTGGCCAGATCAGAGACGATGACCTGACCAAAAATATCCTTGCCTAAAGCCATCGGCAACTTGCCGCCGGTTTTCCGGAATGCTTCCGACTCGATGATCTCTTTCAGATAGACGATTTCACGATCATTATTAGGAATTTCGATACCGACAACCCCGCGACCGGGAATCGGTGCAACAATCCGGATCGAAACGGCTTGTAATGCCATGGCCAAATCGTCCTGAAGGTTGGCAATTTTATTCACCTTCACTCCGGGAGCCGGGGCAAATTCATACATTGTGACGACCGGCCCGGGTTTGACTTCAACAACATCACCTTCAACGCCAAAGTCGAGGAGCTTTTTCTCCAGCATCCGCGCTGCCATGGTGAGGGCATCTTTATCGATGGGCTTAGGCTCACCGCCATCGTGGTTTAGCAGCGAGATCACCGGCATATGGTAAGTGCCGCTTGGTTCAAGAAAGGAAAAGGCTTCCTGTGATTCGGCGTCACTTAGTTTCTTTGGCTTTTTCCCTTTTTTCGGTTTGCCGGTCGGCAATTCTTTGGTTTCGGGCTGAATAATTGTTGGAGCGTGGATTTCGAGAGTCGCTTTTTCCTGCTGCTTTAACTCTTTTCGTGCTTTTTTTGTTTCCCGGCGTTGTTCAAGACGACGGCCAAAACGATCGAGAATGCCGTCAAAAAATAGTACCAGTGAAAAGCGGGTCGAAAGGATCAGTGAAACGAGGAAAAAGACGATCAGAACAATTGCTGCTCCGCCGATATTCAAATATTGGGAGAGCAGTTGTACCAGAATCCGCCCAATGGCACCGCCAGCCTCGTTGATTTGACTGCCGAAGATCGAGACAGTCGAAAAACTGAGGGCGAGCAACCCGCCGAGGGTGATTTGCAGAAGGAAAAATGCGACCAGTCTGATGCCGCGAAATTTTACCTCACGAAACTTTAACCAGCGCCACGCTAAATGGAAACACCCCAGTGGCCACAGCAAAGCGGTCAAACCGAATGCCTGATAGAGCAGATCGGCCAGGTGAGAGCCGAACAGTCCAACCATATTATTGATTTTAGCGGGGTTGAGATTGTTGTTGAACGAAGGATCGTTATTGCTGTAACTGCCGAGGCAGATCAACAGGAAAATTCCAAATGCAAGCCAAATCCAGCCGAGGATCTCTTTACGCATCCGGTTTTCTGTCGGGACTTCTGGAATGTCTTTACTCATAAGTGCGAACTTTTCAGTTTGATAGTGATGTTATCGGTTGCAAACATTTTGTGGGGAGAATACCCGATTAACGCACCGGTTATAACTGTAAAATGACCGGCAGGATTAACGGTCGCCGGGCAATCCGTTTATTGAAGCAGCGACGCAGGGTTTTCCGCACTTCAACCCGTAACTCTTCCCAGTCGGCAATCATTTCGAGGCTGTGCTCCTGCAACAGATCACAGACCGCCTGTTTGGCATCGGCAAGCAGGGCTTCGCTCCCCTCACTCTCCTCGGGGACAAACCCTTTGGTGAAAATATCGGGACCCTGAACAATTTCACCTGTCGATTGATTGATAGCCAGCATCAGGATGACCAATCCATGATTGGCGAGGTGGCGGCGATCACGCAGCTCCATCTTG
>Ga0256842_1002436_pt1 | contig 13355 bp, 12 predicted proteins | sample 4559240metaG_FD_185973 | JGI IMG/M metagenome (GOLD analysis project Ga0256842, IMG submission 185973) | Hydrothermal vent microbial communities from Guaymas Basin, Mexico - 4559-240 | ecosystem: Environmental > Aquatic > Marine > Hydrothermal vents | place: Mexico: Guaymas Basin | collected...
AGGTTGCTTTATATCACGTTGCTTTTGCCATCTTTGCTAATGGCTTTACCGGCCGACGATGTGATACCTCTGCCCAACAGGGATTATTATCCAAGATTGATTCAGGAGATAAAAAATGCCAAGAAGACGCTGCATATTTTCATGTTTTCAGCCCGTTATTACAGAAAATATAAAGATGACCCTAATTCTTTGTTGCTCAATGAAATAATTGAAGCGCACAAGAGGGGTGTTGATGTGGTGGTCATCCTTGATGCCTCCTCGTGGAACGTGAGCAACACCCTGAAAAACAAGGAATTCGGCGATAGCCTGAAGTCCGCGGGAGTGGAGGTTCATTACGACCCGATTGACATCACCAGTCACGACAAGCTGATCATCATTGACGATTACATAACTTTTGTTGGATCCCATAACTGGAGCTATTTTGCACTTGCGAGGAACAACGAGGCCTCGGTGTTGATTAAATCCAAAGCGGTGGCTGAGTATTTCGAGAAGCATTTTCAGGATGTGCTGAGGCTTTCCACCGATGATGTGCCAAAGGAGATATTGGAATGATTAATTTCCTTTTGCTCGCTTTTCTGCTCAATGTTGGGGATACGGTTGCGATCACCATATTGCACACCAATACGATTCACGGGGCAGTCGAGCCTCAACCGGCCACATGGATAAATCCGGATTTTCCACCGCCTGTAGGAGGCGCCGATGCGGCCCTTGCCGTCATCGATTCCGTCAGAAAAGAGGTGACCTCATCCGGCGGAAAAGTGCTACTTTTGGATGCTGGCGAGGCTGTCGGAGGTGGGCCTGTTGGAGCGTGGTTTGTGGTTGATCCGGTGGTCGATTTCATGAACCGGGCGGGTTACACAGCGATGGAGATCGGCGTTCGAGAGTTAATGATGGGGCCTGATTCCCTTGCGCTTTTCCGAAAAAACGTGAGTTTTCCTCTACTGGCCTCCAACCTCAGGCTTGGCTCCGATACCCTCCGTTCCCCTGATTATGTCTCCAGATACCTCATGCTTGACCTCGATGGTGTGAAGGTTGGCGTGTTCGGGCTCGTCTCCGAGGCCAGCTTCATCTTCATGCCGTTCTGGATGAGGGACGATTACTTTTTCACTAAGGAAGTCGAAACGGCGAGGCAGATGGCCAGAAAACTGAAAGACGAAGGGGCCGACATTGTGGTGGCTGTTACCCACATCGGGATGGCAAGGGATACTATGCTTATCGATTCGGTGCCGGAGATCGATGTCATAGTGGGCGGATTCGATGGCAGAGGGATACGGGAGGCCTATGAGTCGCCTTTCACTCACGGGATTGTCATCAGGACTTATGAAAGGCTGACGTCCATAGGGCGGCTCGACCTTTTTTACGACAAAAATGCCCACACCATTGTTGGTTATAAATGGAGAAGCATATCTCTTTCGCTTGAGGAGGTGGGTGAAGATTGAGCCTGTGGTTCAAAATAGCGCTTTTTGCGGCCGATTCTGCGGCTAAAGTCGGGGCAGAGAGTAATGGTTCTGTCCCTGTGCGTTCTGTCTGGATGATATGGGTTGGGATAGCAGTGTTGGCGGTGATTGTAGATGTTGTCATTTGTCCTAAGCCAATATCTTTATGGTATGCAGTAGGAGCTATAGCTGCGTTGATAGCCAGTTTTCTGGGAGTAGGTCTCCTGCTGCAGGGCTTGATTTTTGCAGTTTTTTCTTTTGCTGCTCTGCTTGTGGCTTCCTACCTTAAAAATTTGAAAACAAGTAAAAGCCTTGAGAACAATGTTATCCCGGAACATGTGAAGAAAAAACTCAAGCTTGAGAACATTGTCAATCAGGAAGGGATAGTCGTCAAGACTATTGATCCAGAAAGACATGAGAATGGATTGGTGAAAGTTGCTGGAATCATTTTACCTGCCAGGTCATTGAGAAATCAAAAGATTAAGGCGGGCACGGATGTGGTCATCAAAGCGGTGAAACAGAACATGGTTGGTGGATTTGCACAATTCATCGGGGGGACAAACTCATCGAGATACATTTTGATAGTTATGCCCAAGGAAAAAGTTATCGAAAATGATGTTAAACGTTCAGGAGGCCGGATATGGGACAACTGATCGGTCTGTTTGTAATCATTGGCTTAACTGTCGTTTTCATGACACTCATAATAAGGATAGAAGAGGTTCCTGAAGCTCACGTGATGATAGTGGAGAGGTTCAGAACGTTCAACAGGATAGCCCCGCCCGGTTTGCATATACTCCTTAAAATTCTCCATGAGGAGCCGAGGAAGGTAACTATCGTTAGGACTGAAACGGTAAAGGGGGAAGAGAAGCCCGTTTATAGAAAGGTCAAATCTCCATATCTCGACCTCAGGGTGCAGATATTGGACTTCCCTGAAATCACGGCCATTACTCAGGAAAATGTCCCTCTTATTGTAGATGCTCTTATTTTCTACGAAATAGTGGATCCACTGCTTGCGGCTTATAAGGTAGAAAATATCCCGGATGGCATCGAACAGCTCGCTCAAACCAGCCTGAACGAACAGATAGGAAAGGTTAAGCTGGATGAAGCTATCGAGAACAAGACAATGATCGAAAACAATGTTCAGATAGAAGTTCAGAAAAAGGCAGCCGAATGGGGTATAAAGATAACCAATGTCGAGATACAGAAAATAGTCCCTCCGGAAGAGATGTTGAGCGCGATGGAAGCAGAGGCGATAGCCGAACGGAAACGTAGAGCGGAGTTTATCGAGGCAGAGACATATCAGGAAGTGGTTAAGAGAAAAGCTGAAGGCGATAAAGAGGCGGCTATCACGAGGGCAGAAGGAGAGAAACAGGCCGCCATCCTCAAAGCCGAGGGCGAAGCAGAAGCTACAAGGAAACTTGCCGCTGCTGAGGGTGAGGCAATTCGTGCAGTCCTCGAAAAAATTGCAACTGCCAGCCCGGATGCCGCTATGCGCTATCTCATGGCCATCAAATACATTGAGGCTTTACATAAGATCGCAGAAGGCAAATCATCGAAAATATTTTTCCCTGTTGAACTTATGGGGTCTATTGACAGGGTTTCAGAGGTGCTTTACAAAATAACCACCAAAAAGGAGGAACCACGATGAAGGTAGCGGTGAAAGAAAAGCGCAAGGTTAAAGCTCTTGTTATGCCTACTGAAGTTTATTCTCGCATAGTGGGTTACTATCGTCCGGTTCAGAACTGGAACGAGGGCAAAAAGCAGGAATTTAAAGAGAGAAAATATGTCGATGTGAAGAAAAATTAAGGCCATGCCTATCTACGAATACGTTTGCCTCGATTGTGGTAAAAAATTTACCGTGTATGTGCTGAATGTCGTTGGGGGGCAAGAAGAGGCCGTTTGTCCTCGTTGCGGAAGCAAAAACGTCAGGAAACTCATTTCGAGGATCAGATATATTGAGTCAGAGGAAGCGAGGCTTGAGCGACTTGCGGAATCAACTGATATCGAGAACCTTGATCCCAACGACCCCAAAGCCCTTGCTAAGTTCGTGAAAAAGATGGGTCAGGAGTTGGGCGACGAATTCGGGCCTGAATTCGAGGAGATGGTTGATCGGATAGAGAGCGGCGAACTGGATGGCGAGATATCCGATTCAGGAGAACCATCAGGTGAAGGGGAAGGTTCTGAACTCGATTCTGAGAGTTGAATTCTTGAAGTAAATTTTTGATGCGATTATAATTCTGACCCAAGTATTGGCGGCGTAGCCAAGTGGCTAAGGCGACGGTTTGCAAAACCGTTATTCCCGGGTTCGAATCCCGGCGCCGCCTTAATTTTTGCCCGGGTGGTGGAATGGCAGACACAGGGGACTTAAAATCCCCTGGGGGAAACCCCGTGCGGGTTCGAGTCCCGCCCCGGGCATGACAGGAAGATAGATTGCCATGTTGATGAGAAGAACTACCGGAAAGGTCATAACTGCCATTATCCTCGGAACGCTTGTTGGGGATCTGATAGGCAAGATAATCGGGATGTTCCTGCCGGAAAGCCCGTTGCGGCAACTCCTGATCACTCACGTTGACATTGGTATAAACTACTTCGAGGTCAATCTCCTGATAGTTGACTTTGGGCTCAAACTCATGATTTCATTCAATTTGCTTTCGATAATTTTTATGTTTCTTATGATTTACCTGCTTTACAAATTGTGATGAGGGGAATGCGTCATGGATAAAAAAACTGAAAGGTTCTACCTGCTGATTTTGCTTGGGCCAGCGCTATTTATCCTGCTGGCATTTAAAGTGTTGCCTATACTCCTTGCTTTTAGATTCAGTTTTTATGAGTGGGGAATAGCCGGTGAGAAGGGGTTTGTTGGACTTTACAACTATTACCTCCTGCTCCAGGATCCTCTTTTCTGGCGCTCCATGCTGAACACCTTTTACTACGTGCTTTTCACTGTGCCGCTGGCGATAATCATCTCAATGTTTTTCGCTATCCTGCTTAACAAGGGCGTCAAAGCGCTTGGAACCTTCCGCACGATTTACTATCTCCCGGTTGTGACCTCCATCGTCGCCGTCTCCGTTGTGTGGAAATGGCTCTACGACCCTTCGCGCGGGCTGTTCAACTACCTGTTACAGCTTGTGGGGTTGCAGCCTCTCAGGTGGCTTGAAGAACCGCGCGGTGTGTTCGAGTTGTTGTTGGGAATGAAGCTCCCGCTCCTTCTTAAAGGGCCTTCGCTTGCCCTGTTCTCGTTGAGCATTCTCGGCATCTGGAGAAGTATAGGCTACAACGTGATAATTTTTCTTGCCGGCCTGAAAAACATCCCAACGGTCTATTACGATGCGGCGAAGGTCGATGGCGCCAGTTCATGGCAGACGTTCAAAAACGTGACTCTCCCGCTCCTCTCTCCGACTACTTTCTACGTGATGATCATGACCACAATATCTTCATTCAAAATGTTCGCGCCTGTGTGGACGATGACAGGCCCACCGCCCGGTGGCCCATTGCACAGCACGATGGTGATCATCTATTACCTGTTCCAGCGCGGATTTGAGGAATATCAGGTTGGTTATGGCTCCGCAATCGCTTTCGTGTTCTTCGTAATCATCCTCCTGATAACCATTTTCCAGAAAAAATACAGCGAAAAGAAGGTGTATTATGAGATATAAGATAACGCGAAAGGTAGAGAGATTTTTGATATACGCCGTTCTTATAGCGGGTGCTGTGTGGATGTTGCTGCCGTTCCTGTGGATGCTGGTCACCTCATTCAAAACTCAGGCTGATGCCATAAGGATTCCGCCGACATGGATCCCTCATCCATTCACGCTGGAAGGTTACAAACAGGCCTTTACCAAGGTGAATTTTGCCCGCTACATCTACGTTTCGACGGTAGTGACCCTGTTGAATCTGGTCAGCGTGCTTCTCACCGCTGTGCTGGCAGCTTATGCGTTTTCATGGTTCAAGTTCAAGTGGAGGGAGACGCTGTTCACCGGCATTATTTCATTGATGATTGTGCCGATCCCGGTCTATGTGGTGCCTCTCTATATCATCGTCCAGAAGCTCAACTGGATTGACACCTATTACGCCCTGTTTGTGCCCTGGAGCGTAAACATTTTTGCCATTTTCCTTTTAAGACAGCATTTTCGCAGCATTCCACGCGATTTATACGATGCGGCTGTCATAGATGGCTGTGGCAGATTGAGATTCTTATGGCAGATAATACTTCCCCTGACAAAGCCCGCTCTCATAACGGTTTCAATTTTCACGATAATTACAAGCTGGAACTCATTCATGTGGCCCCTGATGGTTACAAACAGCGACAAGATGAGGCCTGTTCAGGTTGGATTGGCCTATTTTGCACAGGGGGAAAGCTCGAACTATCCCGCCCTCATGGCGGCTTCTACAATTGCAATTTTGCCCCTTGTCATTCTCTATTTCATCGCCCAGAAGCATATCGTCGAGAGTTATGCCAGAACTGGCCTTAAAGACTGAGCTCTCGCTTACCCTGGGAGGCAAATCATGATTGCATCTTTGCTTTATATCGGTCTGGTGACTGGCTTTTCACTTTTGTCTTCGGATTCAAAGGGATTTTCAGCCGATTTCTCGATTGAGAAGATCGATACTGCCCTGGTGTTTGAAGGCGGGCACAGGTATGTGCAGCTCCTTTCGGACGAACTGCTGATGGAAGGCGAGCCCGGAGAACCACCGGTTTACTATTACAAGCTCCTTTTTGGGTTGCCTCAGAATGGTGGATTTTCCGTGAAAGTTTTTCCTCTTGAGACGGAGACTTACTATTTGAACACATTTCTCGCACCCGTCCCCCAATTCGATGAGGACGGAATGTCTGAACGGTATTTCGTGTCAAAAGCTTATAATGAGGATAGGTTCTTCCCTTCGCTCGATTACAGCGTCTTGAGGACGGGGGTTATGGGCGGGGTGAGATACGCTGAAGTTGCGGTTTATCCCGTTCGCTACAATCCGGCCAGAGGTGTGCTCAAGCTCATCAAACGCTTCCGGGTGCAGGTGATTTTTGAGGGGAAGCCTGAGATCAGGAGCGTAAGCCGTCCTCATCTTGAGCTTGTTAAAAAACTCAATTTCGTAAATTTCAACACGGTCAGGAATTGGGGCGTTGCTGAGCCGAAACTTGACTGGAGTGATCCTTTTTCTGTTGCTGCCACATGGGTCAAAATAGCCGTCATCGATGAGGGCATTTACGAGATTTCTTTCGAGGATTTGAAAAATCTGGGCCTGTCACCCATTCCATCAGATCAGATAGCCCTGTTTTCTTTTGGGGGGCGGACTCTGCCTTCGGACGTGGACTCTGCGAATGTGGGAATGGAACCCGTGGGCTTCGTCCTTCAGGACGGCGGCGACGGCGTGTTTGGCCCCGGCGACAAAATCCTGTTCTACGGCCTTCCCATGCGAAGGCATCAGTGGAACGGAACGGAATTCGTCTATTTCGATCACCCCTATTCCGACACCAATTTTTACTGGCTGGGTCTGTATTCTGAGCCGGGGATCGGCAGAATCGTTGCCCCACAATCCTTATCCGGTGGGGTTAATGTGGATACGGCTGTCAGGTTTTACAGGCATGAGCAAAACCTTTTCAACATCGCTCAGAAAGGACTGTGGTGGCTTGGCGAAATGATCCAGCGGGACGCCGGCGAGAGAATGGCCTCGATGGATTTCGATTTCGATCTTCCGGGCATCGTGGGGACGCATGGCACCTTTGAGATTCAGGTTGTCAGTGGTGGCAAATATCAGAACAGGAACGTCAGGATAGTTGTCAATGGTGACACTCTGGGCCTGCTTAGTATGGCAGGGTTAATGTCAAGACAGCTTGTGGTCGATTACGATGGCTTCAGGGAAACCAATAACAGGTTGAGCTTGATCGTGGAAGTCTCGCCATATGACACCCTCTGGCACAACAACAGCGACTATGTTTTTCTGGATTATTTCGACGTGAAATACGCTGCCCGTTCCACATCTCAGATTAACGGCGATGTTTACTGGGAGGGCGATTCCCTTGATGCAACTTTGCAGGTTGCCTCTGACATCAGCATGGTCTGGGATGTTTCCAATCCTCTGCTCCCGGAAGTGTTGAATATTTCCAATGGCAGTTTCAGCGTGGAGTTGAAGCCGGGCAGCGTTCTATACCTTCATAAGGACACCAGACGGCCTGTTTACATGCAGATTTTCCCGGTCAGGCATCTCAGGGAGATGGACGTCAGCGGTGTCAGGTATCTTGCCATTGCGCCTTCTGTTTTTGGCCCGATTTTCGGCGAATATGCCAGATGGAGGGCCGACAACATCCTCCTGCCGGATGGCAACGGGCACTGGAGGCATGGCAGAGGTGAAGTTCTTGCCGTCACAGTTGAAGACATCTTTGACGAGTTCGGTTTCGGCGTTCGTGACCCCGTTGCCATAAGAAACTTTGTCAGATACGTTTACGACAACGACGATTCCCTGCTTTACCTCGCCCTTGTTGGCGATGGGCATTACGATTACAAAGGCTATACCACCACATTCGGGAATTTCATTCCCCCTTATGAACCCTATTATCTGCTGAACATTGAATCTCAGCTGGGGGCCAACGACCTGTTTTTTGCAAACATGGATGGTGACCTTTACCCGGATATTTTTATCGGCCGTATCCCGGTCAGATACAGGCGGGAGTTGAGCGATTACATCCAGAAGTTGCGCGTTTACGAAAGCGGAGACGCCACGGGATTATGGCGTGACAGGGTCTTGCTTGTTGCTGATGATGAATATGGCGAGAACCAGACGATCGGCGGCGATACCCAGCACATGTATTACATCAACCTGATTTACAACAACTGGATACCTCACAGCATGGATGTGTCTCACGTGTATGAGATCGAGTTCCCAAGGCCTGCGCCGAGAGTCAGGCAGGGGGCATCCGAGGCCTTTATCAGGGAGTTCAATCGAGGCGCTTCGATGGTGGTCATTTTCATCCACGGACACCCGGCTCAGCTTTCACATGAAAAACTTTTTGATCTCCAGCGGGATGCAGAAAAGATAAATGCGGGCAGGAAAAACCCGTTTGTGTTTGTGGCCTCCTGTAAAGTCGGCGGCTTCGATCGGATAAAATACCCTCGTTCCATCACCGAGGACTGGACGCTGAGGCCCGGCGGGGCGATCGCCACGGTCTCGTCTACTGTCGGCGAATTTCACTCCACAAACATGAGGGTCTTCGAGGGGATGGTCAGGACGCTCCAGTCCGACAGCGCTGCCCATCCGTTCGGGGAGATGCTTTTTAACGGGGTTGCTGCCTCAGGAGGCATCTATTTTGTCCTCTTTGGCGACCCATCGATAGCCTATTCTTTCGTTTATCCCGAATATGACGTCTCGATGCCGGACACGATTCGGGGAGGCGAACAGGTGAGCTGGCACGTGGCCGGCGTGGATACCCCTCAAACGGATTTCGTTTATGTAAACGCCCTCGGCCCTCGAAAAAATGTTACCTATCACTCGCCCGACGGCGTCACCGTCATAAACTACACCCGTCCACCTGCCCCGTATTTCGTCGGGAAATCGACCGTGATGAACGATTCCGCTGCCGGCAGCTTCTGGATACCCATCAGCGTCGATACAGGTTCCGCGTCCAACACCATTATTTACAATCCCTCCGGCGTGTTCGGCATGGCCGGGATGGCTGACAACAGGGTTATCATTCCCGGAAACCGGGTGATAATCGACACGATGGGGGCAACTGTCGAGCTTATATATAAAGGAAGAAAACTGGTCTCAGGCGACACCATAAGGAACAATATCCCTGTCGAGATCAGGGTGAGCGACAGATTGGGGATAAATCTCTCGCACGAGGTCAGGGCCAATGAACCCGGATTGAGCCTCTGGTATAGCCTGAGTTCGACACCTGTGGACCTGACCTACCTCTTTGAATACGATCTGGACAGCGATACCTCCGGCTCGGCCTATTACGTTCTGGATTTCGGCCATGATGGAGAGCAAACCCTGACAATCAGAGAATATGACGCCTACGGAAATGCGTTCTCGAAGATGTGGCGGTTCTACGTTGTTGGAGAGGATAGGCTTAGTCTGGAAAATTTGCTGGTTTATCCGAATCCGGTCGTCGGCGATAGTGCTATCAGGATAGGATTTAACCTGTCCGTCGAGGCCACCGTTGATGTCTCCATCTGGACGATATCCGGCAGGAGGATATGGGACAGCCATAAGCTTGTCCTTGGACCGGGTTATAACGAGGTCATCTGGAACGGCAGGGATATGGATGGAGAAATGCCGTCCAATGGCTTATACTTTGTGACGATTGAAGCAGAAGCAAATGGGATACGGAAAACCTATGTTCAGAGGTTTGCCATAGCAAGATAGGAGGTTCGCAAATGAAGGGTAAGGACACAAAACCTTACGAGAAAATGGACACAATCGTTGGAGAGGGTGGAATTTTCGAGGGAACCATTCAGGTAAAGGGCGGCACTCGCATTGACGGAAAGTTCAAAGGCAACATCAAGGTCGAGGGCACCCTTGTCGTCGGCAAATCCGGCGTAATTGAGGGCGAGATCTTTGCTCAGAACGCCGTTATAGGCGGTCACATTGATGGCAAACTTGTGGTTGCCCAGAAGGTGGAGTTCCAGTCCGGAGCAAGATTCAAGGGCGACCTTTTCTGTAAGGGACTCATCGTGGAAGACGGCGTTATTTTCGATGGAACATGCACAATGAGCGAGTCTTCCACCGAACGTCAACAAACGAAGTGAACCTCAGATAAACCACATGAGCCTGTTTGATACTCACGCTCATCTCAATTCACCTGACTTCAAAGATGATGTGAAATCCGTTGTCGAGAGGGCGATTGAGGCAGGAGTGGACAAAATCGTTGTCCCGGGCACCAACCCCGAAGATTCAGAACAGGCCATCAAGCTTTCCATCCAGTTTCATGGGACGATTTATGCAGCCGTTGGCCTTCATCCCCACGATTCGGAGAGATTATCCCTGGAAATGTTGAAGATGTTTGAGGACTGGCTGGAGGAGTATCGAGGTAATATTGTGGCTGTTGGGGAAATCGGGCTTGATTTTTACCGGAACTACGCCCCCCGTGGTGCCCAATTTCGGGCACTTGAGGCCCAGTTGGATATGGCTCTCCGCCACTCGCTTCCCGTGATCCTGCACGTCAGGGAGGCCTTCGATGAGATTTTTGAGGTCATCGAAGGGTATCAGGGTTTGAAGGGGATATTTCACTGCTTCAGCGGGAACGTTGAAGACATGGTGAAGGCCGTTGATATGGGTTTCTATGTGTCCTTCGCCGGCAACATAACTTATAGGAAATCAACCGGGTTGATCGATGTGCTACGCAACACGCCTGTGGATAAAATCTTGATAGAGACCGATTCTCCTTACCTTTCGCCTATCCCTCACAGAGGCAAAAGAAATGAGCCGGCCTATATCGTTAACACATTTAAAAAAGTTGTTGATGTAAGGGATGAAGATGAGTCATACCTTGAAAATCAGCTTTATCTGAACAGTCTTATAGCTTTCGCTTTAGACGGGGAGAAAGATAATGAAAATTGAGAACAAGCATGCATTCATTGAGGAGAGAATTGCGGAATCTATAAGAGTCAAGAAAGGCGTTTCCCCTGAAGTGATAGAAAAATGTTCAGGGATACTCATCGAAGCCTTAGGTTCCGGAAAAAAAGTCCTTTTCTGTGGAAATGGCGGGAGCGCAGCTGATGCCCAGCATTTTGCGGCTGAACTTGTGGTCAGATTCAAAATCGACAGGAAGGGATTGCCCGCTATAGCCCTTTCTTCTGACCCTTCGATCGTCACAGCTGCATCTAACGATTACGGATACGAACGCGTTTTCGAGCGTCAGGTCGAGGCCTATGGAACCGAGGGCGACGTTCTGGTGGCTATTTCAACATCCGGTAGGTCAAAGAACGTGAACCTGGCGGTCAGAAAGGCTTACGAAATGGGCATGAGAATAATCTATTTCACCGGCAAAAACGACATCGGCGAACTGGAAAAGGTTTGCGATGTGGTTATTCATGTTCCGTCAGACAACACTGCCCGGATTCAAGAAGCCCACGAAATGATTGGTCACATAATGCTGGAGATTGTCGAGAGGGAGCTTTTTGGGTAGTTCTCGGATGTTACGTTTTTGTAGGGAAATAGCCGAAAATCAGCCTTGACAGTTGAGAAAATCAGCCTTAATAATAGATAAGCTGTCTATCTGAGATTTTATTAAATACATGTCAGATAAGGCAAAAGGCAGATGCATAACATAGAGAGGGATGAAAAAAAATGGAGGTTTTGCGATGGAAATGGCTTGTGCCATAGTGAAACAATTGCTGAGAAAACAAGGAGGTAGTTGCATGTCAAAAGGCGGTGGTGGCAGCAGAGCCCCGGATAAAGGTAAGAAGAGGGGTCTCCTGAGACTCTTCTTTGTTATAGGACTCTTGGGAGTTCTATGGATTGGGCAGGCGGCTGCCCAGAGTGTTCCTTCTATTCCGGATAGGAATGGCAATGGACTTCCGGATGACAAAGACATAATGCTCGGTTTGGTTAATCCTGACGGTTCCCCCTACGACACTGTCAACACACCTACTGCTTATTATGGCGATTACGATGGAGACGGTCTTCCTGATTCCCTTGAAGACGCTAACCACAACGGAGTGGTGGATATAGGAGAGACTGACCCGAAGAATCCTGATACGGATGGTGATGGTATTAAGGACGGTGCCGAATGGCTTGCAGATGTTAACTATACCCCTAATGCTGTTGGTCATTTTATAAATAATGAGATAACCCATAGAACTGCTAATGATACACTTGATGTTGACGGAGATGGTGTCATTAACCCCCTTGATATCGACTCCGATAACGATGGGCTGTTCGATGGTAAATATTACGGCTACGATGTGAGGACGACCGGTGTGAAGTTTACATTCAATAACAGCGGCGGCGGGAATTACAAATATGAATATGGCACTGGCGGCGAGGGGACAGATCCTTACGAATATGATACCGATGGCGATGGACTTTCGGATGGTGAAGAGGTTTATACCTACAGTGCATGGGGAGTGAATCCCCAAAGTATAGACACAGATGGAGACCTTTTGAACGATGAGCTTGAGATAAAGCTCGGTTTGAATCCCAACTCTACTGATTCGGATGGAGATGGTCTTTCTGATCTGGTTGAGTGTGCTGACAATGATGCCATTAAAAATGGCACACTGACGTCTGGTGGCATAGTGATTCTTGTGTGGGATGCTAATAATTCTGTTTATACGGATACCACGAACGGCTTTCTTGATTCTACGGATGTCGATAATGATAATGTCATAGATGCTCTTGATACCGATTCTGATAATGATGGTATTGACGATTATGCTCAGAATACAGTTGCTCCTATAAGTCGCGAGGATACAACGGATACCGATGGTGATAGTGTTGTGAACTTCCGTGATATGGATTCCGATAACGATGGTCTTGCGGATGGCTCGGAGGAGAACTTCTTCAACACCAGCGCTTATGGCTATACAGATGCCGATAATGACACTCTTGTTGATGAAAGTGAGATAAGATATCGCTTGAATTACAACGTTGTGGACACGGATGGTGATGGTATTCCTGATTGGAAGGAAGCCATTTATAAGACTGCAACTGATTCTAACTATAAAGTTGTGACTCTTCAGGCTGGTTATGATGCCTATCTCTTGACAAAAGCCTCAAGCGATGTTGATGGGGATAGCCTTCCTGATGCTCGCGACCTTGATTCCGACAACGATGGACTGTTTGATGGCGATTACGATCCCGGCTGGACATATGCTGATGGCAGAGTTCCGAATGAGAACACGTTTGGCACAGACTGGCGGGATTCTGATTCGGATGACGATGGTCTGACAGATGGCTGGGAGGCTGGCAACGATTTGAACCTGA
>Ga0256842_1002437_pt1 | contig 13344 bp, 5 predicted proteins | sample 4559240metaG_FD_185973 | JGI IMG/M metagenome (GOLD analysis project Ga0256842, IMG submission 185973) | Hydrothermal vent microbial communities from Guaymas Basin, Mexico - 4559-240 | ecosystem: Environmental > Aquatic > Marine > Hydrothermal vents | place: Mexico: Guaymas Basin | collected...
ATTGAACAAACACAAAGCTTCAGAGATAAATGAAATTATATTACTTTCCGATTGCTGGTTTGATGATGATAATTTTGAAATATTTTCAAAATTAAATATTCCAATTAATTGTGTTGTTCCTAACATCAAATTTGATGATAGTGATCTTTCAATTATTGAAATTGAGAAAAACGAAACTGCTTTTTTAGATGAAATAAATCCCATAAATATCAAAGTGAACTCACGTAATTTTACCGGTAAAGCTATTGTAAAACTGAACTATAATGGTAAAACAGAAAAGAAAACTGTTGATTTTACAAAACAAAATATTCAAGATATAAATTTTGATATAAGTTTTAATCAAGTTGGATTACAGATGCTCTCAGCTGAGATTTTCAGCGAAAACTTAACTGAGCACAACAAGCAAAACAACAAAGTTGAAACTGCAGTTATGGTTAATGAAAACCATAAAAAAATATTAATTATCGCTGATCATTTAAATTGGGACATCAAATATTTTATTTCAGCTTTAGCAACTGATGAAAAATTTTCCACTAATTTACTGATAAAAAAAGGTACTTTGCTAGAGAAAAACAAAACTGTAGATTTATCTGAAAAATTATCCGATGTCGATCTTTTGGTGATTTTTAATACTAAAAATCTTTATTTCCAAAATCATGAGTTACGATTATTTGATAACTATTTTTCAAGAGGTGGTTCATTAATTTTCATCGGTGATTATCAAAAGCAATTTAGCCAATATTTACCTTCCAAACTTTCCAGAATACGAAGTAGCTTCACTTCTACTATTAAGTTAAGTGATTTAGCAAAACAATATGCCAGTTTTGAATTTGAGACAGATAAGATTCCACCATTAACTTACAAATATATTTCAGCAAAACCGGGAGCAGAAGTTTTAGCTTTTTACCAAAACGATGAACATTCTCCTGCAATAATATTTTCAGATTTTCCCGGAAAGACATTACAAATTTGCGGACACAATTTGTGGCGTTGGAAAATGTTTGATAAGAATTCCAAATACAATGATTTTGTTATTAATATCACCAATTGGTTAGGAAATAAAGCAAATGATAGTTTTATTTCGTATAGCGATAAGAGTAGTTATTTGGAAGGTGAAACCGTTAAAATCGAGCTTATTGCCTATGACGAGCGTTTGAATTTTGTTCAAGATTTAAATGCTAAGATTAATCTATTTAAGGACGATAAATTAATTTCCGAGCAATATCTAATCAATCGATCAAATAGGCACATAGTTGAGTTCGAAAACTTAGAAAAAGGAAATTACAGTTATAATATTATCGATGATAAAACAGGTAAGAAAAGTTCCGGAGAGTTTCTTGTTTTGGCAGGGAATCTTGAAAGCAATGATCTTGGTTTGAATAGAACAAATTCATCTTATATTTGCCAAGCAACAAATGGGAAATTGATAAATGATGAGAATTATAAAAAGATAGAATTCACCGATAAACCAACAGAAAAAGAATTAAATTATCAAATTCCAATTTATAAAAATATTTGGTTAATTATCCTATTTATCATAACATTTTGCTTAGAAATTTATTTTAGAAAACGCTGGGGATTATTATAATTCCCATACATTTTGCAAACGCAAAAACTCCCACATGAGTTCACTCAAATGGGAGTTTTTTTATTAGAATTTTATTTTCATTCCTGTCCTAAATCCAATTCCTTTTGCAGAGTTAAAAAGCCCGCCACTATTGCTAAAAGCCAAATCAAAATCGTAATGTGCGAAATTTAATCCGGTTTGAATTTCAGATTTGAAAGAATCATTATTTGTTCCAAGAATCAATTTTATTGGTAGATATTGAGCAATTTTATAACCTACCGCAAATGAAAATCCTCTATTAATGCTATACTTGCGATTATCGATTTTTATTTGCAGTTGCAATTTTTCTATTGGATAATATTCCACACCAAAAACAATACCGGGTTTAATGTCTATTTCTGAAGAAGAATAGCGAATAGAATCATTTTCCGTAGATTCATCAAAAGCCTCATAATCTTCGTTCATATAATCCAAACTATCAATAAAAGTTGCCTGATAGTTAACTCCTGCTAAATCTTTAAAAGATAATTTCGCAAAAAGATCATCTAAGATAAAATGGACAGAACAGTTTTCCAAAACATCAATCTCAGTAGCCAAACCATAACTGAGATTGAATTTTCCATTTGAGTCAAAATCTGTATATTTTGCTTCGATTTGATAATCATAAAAAGAATAATCACTTAATGAACCAAATCTTTGTTTTCTTGAAATTACTTTTGCCATAGCTAAAGAATAATCAAAATTTAGGTTTGTTCCAAAATGGATTGGCATGGCATTAATAACCACTCCCCATTTACTTTTTTGAAGATAGCTATCTACAGAAGGATGAATCATTCCTAAAGTAAATTTTTTAGGAATACCAAATTCAATTCTATTTCTAACAAATGCGTAGCCATAGCTTCCGCCACCCGCATCCGTCTTATAAATTTTATCCAATTCATTTCCATAAAAGATAATCTCGCTAAACTGCTTATCTAAGAGATGTAAATCGGCGAAATTAATCAAACTTGTCGAAAATTTCCAGTTATTATATTTCAAGCCAAATAGTTCCATGTCAAAATTCATATCCATATTCAGATCACCGGATGTGAAAATATCTTTGTCTTTATCACTCATCAGTTCTCCATTTTGATATTTCGAAGTATCAAATATATCTACAGTGTTAAAGTTAAACAAAGAATTTTTAACATTGAAACCCATATTAAAAACCGGAATGCTAATTTCAACCTCTTCATTTTGTGCCAATTCGGCAGGATTCTGGAAAAACTGAAATTCAGCCATAAGTTGAATACTGATTAAGATAATAATAATCAATGCTATTTGCTTTTTCATAATTCCTCCTAATCCTCAACCAAATCATTATTCACTTTTAATACCAAATCAGCTATACCTCTAAATTTCATAGAGCCTGAAATTGGTGTTCCTGCTTCACTATACACTTGTAGTTTAGGAACAATGTAAACTTTATCAGCTAACAGAACATCCAATTGCGATTTGGTTAAATTAACTGAAATTTCATTGGAATTATCATCTGTTGTTTGGCTTATTAAAGGAATATCTATAATTGTAAATATACTTGGATCACTTGCGATAATTTGTTCAAAATCATCAATTCTTTGAGAAGATATAAGTAATTTTGTTCCAACTGAAACTCCCATTGTATTTTCATAATTTAACCTAAATTGTCCGGAAACAAAAGCATCATGCTCTTTTTCCGTAAAAGATTCTGTATCTACTTCTTGAATATTGGGCTTGCCATCTTCATCTTTAGGAATGAATACACAATCGGCCAAAATGTCTAATTCCGATTCTATAAATATATTTGCTTCAATTTTCTCATTTTGTTCAAATGTAAAAATTTCTGTTTCATGTCCTATAATTGGAATGAGATTGTAACTAAAACTTTCGGGTAAAATTGATACCATTTCATTTATATTATAGTGCTCAGAATCAAAAATAATTGTAGAAGATCCAGCCGGAATTGAAATACTTGGAACTAAACCGGTATCTAGATCCAACAACATAATTTCCTCATTATTGGTTTCATTCTTTGCTAATATGTTCATATCCATTTCCGTATAAACAGGTGTATCTACTTCAAATCTGATTTCGCTATAGCCAACCAAGGAAAAATCTCCGGAGATGTATGGATATTCAATATCCAATTCTTCCTCATTTTCTATTGGATCTTCCTCACGTGGAGGCAATGTACCGGTAATTAATGAAAATTCCAATGCTTCTACATTTACTTCACTTGCAAAAAAATCAGACGAATCAACTTCTCTATAATCATCACCTGTATCATTTGTAAACCCGCTTATATTTACAAAAATTGAATCAAGAATTGCTCCATGTCCAATTGTTGCTCCGCTAATATCAATTATTTCAGTATAATCTGAAACTAAGCCATTACCGCCACTTCGTGGAATTACTAATTCTCTTGAAAATGTATCTTGATCTCCAGCCAAAATCAAATCATCACAAGAAACAACTACCCCAATATCAAGGTCGATTGAATTTGAAAAATTGACTGTAATTTTATAATCTCCTTCAGCAACTACAGCCTCATGTAAAATCACATCTCCATCCAATTCAATTCCAACAACTTCATCAATATCTTGAGCGGGAATTTTTGCAATTGCGTTTATAGCTGTAACATCAAATATTTCAATAACTATATCAACATTTGCCGATGTATCAATTGTTGCAGCTTCACCGTCTGTTCCACGTGATCCACCTGCAATTTCAACCTGAATTTCATTAACAATCACCATATTTGATAAATCAATACTTGCACTTATGGATTCTGCTGCTAAAGGCGGAATATCTTCACTAAAAACAGCGCTTGTAATTTCATTACCATCAGCATCACGCAAAATCAATTCGAAAGGTTGGTTATTTGCAATATTTCCCATCCAAATTGCAGTATTATTTGTCACCGTAAATCTTAGTTCGCCTGATGAGCAAGTTACTTCCAGGAATTCATCAAAAGATTCAATATCATCTCTAATAATCGTCGGTAGAACAAATTCAGGAATACCGGGAGCCGGAACATAACCATCATTCAAATCGGGTGCTAATTCACTAAGAGTGAAAAAAGTATTTCTTGATTCCGGGTCATCAAGCTCAACATCTCCAATCTCTTCTTCCGCATTTTCGCTTACTTCGTTCAAAGTAATCTCAATTTCTTGACTTTCATTAATTTCAGTATATAGCATCAATGTATCACCGGTAGCCACAAAATTAGAATCTGACTCGGCTAAATCAACTGCCAAATATTCACTATTTATTAAATACAATTTTAGGTTTGTTTCCCAACTTGGTACACCAAGATTTTCAGGAAGACTACACCCTAAAATAATTAAAAAAAGACCAAAAATAAATATCCTTTTCATAATTCCTCCTCCATAACCAAAATTAATTGGATAAGATATAAGTTAGACAAACCAAATTTAGGAACTATTTGTCAACAACTTCGCCCTTCCCATTTTTTTTATTATTTTTCTTCTATTTTCTTATTCTATAATTTTTCCCAAAAGTTATAGCTATTTTTTGTCATTTACATATTCTTTTCTATGAAAAAAATATTTTTTTGTATTGACATAAAAACCCAATGAAAATAAAAAGTTTTTCGTCAGTTGACAATATTCCTGAATAGCTCAGCGGTAGAGCGGGTGGCTGTTAACCACTAGGTCGGGGGTTCAAATCCCTCTTCAGGAGCCATTTTTTAAAAGCTCTTCAATCGAAAGATTGGAGAGCTTTTTTTATGTGCATTTCCAATTTTCCAAAATACAAATCTATTATTTCCTTATACATGTTTGCAAATAACCCTCTTCATATAGCAAAAACACTATTTGAGATATCTAAAAGTAAAATACCACACCTACCCACAAAACAAATAATTCTATCGCAAAATAGCTAATTTAAACTTCTATTTCCTTCAATAGAAAAATCCCATAATCTAAAAAGCACCTCCGAAGAGGTGCCGAATAATTATTATTTTATCACCAACATTTTATTACTTAAAACTACTTTTCCATCTGCAATAAGCTGATAATTATAAATTCCTGAACTAACTATTTTCCCGGAGTTATCTTTCCCATCCCATAAAATCTCAGTTTTATTTGAGCTAAGGTTATCCCAAGATTTTACTAATTGTCCTTTCACATTATACAATTTCACTTTCACATTGTTACTGATTTCTTTCAATGAAAAAGCAATAACCGTAAAATTCGATCTTCCTGAGCTTCCTAAATTAAAAGGATTCGGATAATTGAACAAATTACTATCAAGGTTAAGATTCTCTCCTGCACCTAACATTTGAACATTTACAATATTGGAGGGCTCTGAGACACCGTTTTGATACACAGCCACAACATAATATTCATACGATTGATTCAGCACTTCCGCATCAAGATAACTTGTAGAATTTTCACTTGCAATCAAAACATCATCTCTATAAACATTATAAAGATTTACCGGTTGAGGTTGATATTCAGGAGCATCCCAATTTAATAAAACCGAGTAATCTTCAATAGTGTAATCAAGATTTGTAGGAATTGAATATTTTTCCATACTAATATCGATTACATCAGATTCTCCGACTTCATAGTTTATTTCATTAAAATGGTGAAAATAATTTTCCTTACTCACAGTTAATAATCTTTCGCCGGAAAGCACACCAATTTCGTAAATTCCTTCAGTATCACTATAAGCGTCGAACACTCCATCAGTTATATAAGCTCCTTCAATAGGATCTCCTGTTTCAGAATCTGTTATGGAACCACTTATTTCTGCCAAGCTAACCAAATCACCTGTCATTTCGAAATTATCAATATTCCATCCGCTATAAAACCAACTACCATCTGTTGCTCCAATAGAGAATCTGATTTTTACAGTACTATTTGCATCTGCATAAGCTGAGATATCAAAAGACATTTCACTCCAATCGGAGTCAGTAATTGTATTATTATTTGTCCAAAGTTCTATCCACGTATTACCATTATCGGTACTTAAATCAATATACGCATGATCATAAGTCGCTTGTTCCACATTCAGCCATCTCATAAAGCTAAATTCCACATTCACATAAGCTGCACAATTTAAAGTTGGAGAGATTGCATACAATTCTCTATCTTCAAGGTTAGCGCCATAATCACCATTTCCGCTTAAATCTGAGCCTAAAACATTTACACCTTCAAAAGCTTCAGTTGGATCTGCATTACCATGTTCTCCGCCCAAACCTTCAGGAGAGCCTATTTCAAATTCTTCGGAGAGTGTCCAACCTTGTTCAGTTTCAAACCCATCAAAGAAAATCACTTCTGCAAATAGAAAACCGACAAGAAGAAGAATGTTTATTGTTAATACTATTTTTTTCATTTTTTGATCTCCTTTATTTTAGTAACATCATTTTGTGCACTTTAAGTGTTTTATCATTAGATGATAGTTTGGCAAAATAAACTCCGGATGCAACTTTCTTACCGAATTTATTCTCACCGTTCCAATGAATTTGATGTTCTCCGGCTTCTATTTTAGTATTTAACAGAGTATTAACTTTCTGTCCCTTCACATTGTAGATTTCTATCTTCGCTTTTTTGGAATCATTCGGCAAAGAGAAGAAAATAGTGGTGCTAAAACTTCTTCCGTTTGAAGAAGTAAATGGATTTGGATAATTACCCAAAGCTAGTTTTGGAATCACAATATCTTCTTGGCTATTTGCCGCTGCATCAGATATTAATATTGAAAAATCAGTTATTGGATTTTCAAAAGTAAACTGCAAAGAATTATCTTCAGTAATTCTAAAATAATCATCATCAATTATAAGATATGCATTATAATTTGCAGGAACATCAAAGAAATCGGCTGAGAAATTAATTGGCTCCAAGTTTGGATTAGCCAATCTTGCATTCCAAAGATAAATTTCATCCTCATTTTTGATTAATTTGGAAATTGATCTTTGTAAAAAATGGTCTTCTTCCAAGATAGATAATTCTATTTGATTTGCTATTGGTTTCAAATCCGGTTTCAATAAATCATAGTTATTATCATAGCCATTAGAAGCAGATTCTGAAGCGCCCAATTCTACAGCAGATTTATCATACTCTGTCATAGCAATTAATCTTAAGTTCCAATCATGAGCAAATTCAGCATCGATATCATTATTATTATAAATCTCAAAATTTAATTGCAAATCATCCTGATATGAATAGATATAATATGCTTTTTTAGGCTCCATTGTATCTGTAGGAACAAAATATCCATCGCTGTAACCATACACGTTCGGTTGAATAAGATTATATTGAATTGCTTCACTGTATTGGAAAATGGCATTATTCATTTCCAATATTAAATCATTCAAATCAAAATCTACAATAAATGGATTTGGAATAAGGTTCCAACCTTGATGTAAAATCAATTGAAAATCATTATTTTCATAAAATCCATCATAGTTAGTCTGAAAATCATCTTCCGAATATTGCCAATATCCTACGCCATATTCAACAATATCACTTTCCAAGAATTCAGTTCCATCAAGTTGATAAAAAACTGAAGTTGCCCCATAAATATCTTCTACAGCATCACTCATATCGGTAAAAGGTGTAGATGTCATATTCCAACCTGAATAAGTGTATAAATATTGATTAGCCGGCTGAATAGAAAAGTTGCTATCACTAATTTTTTCCAGAGTATCGCCTTCGACCATATGCAATTTGAAAAATAGATGTAAATCTTCCAAATCTACTTCCGGAATATTCCAGCTAAATGAATTTGTGTATGGAGTTAGATCTTCTGCTAATAAGAATTCAACTTCATTATTTTTTAGATACAAATCTACGCTTTCTATTAACGCACTATGGCTAAATCCCCAATTGAAATCAATTTCTGTGTTTGGATATAAGATCTCTCTTGGTAGTTCTGAAATAGAAATCTGTGGATCCATATTCCCATAATAAAGCGTAATTGGAATGTCAGAATCAGATTCAGTACTAAAAGTATAATCTTCTTCTAAAAGATTTACATAATTACTTCCTATTTTTAAATACATTCTTTCCGCATCACGATCATTATTTAACAAGCTGACATTTATCGGTGTATTTAATTGATCTGTTTTCAGAATAATAGACCAACTTTTCAGTTCATGCACCGCATCATAGTATCCATAAATCTCCTGTTCATATTTAATTGGATAATTCAAATTCCCATCATCCCAAGTTGGTTCGTAAAAATATGCTACAAGATAATCTTCATTGGTTTCAGGATTTATATCAAGATCATATTCCCCATCATAAAAATCATCTGCTGCTTTATTATAACCAAACTTCAAGTTGCTAGAAAATAAACCTCCCGCTGAAAATTGTATTTCCCAAACTTTTTCAGGAGTAGCTTCCAAAACTTCACCATACATAAATAATTCACCACCAAACGTAAACATCCCTATTTGATATAAATATGTTTCTCCATTTTCTACATCTGAATCTGTATATTCATAAATTTGTGGCTCGGTTGAGTTATTACTATCTAAAAGATCTCCTATTGGCTGCATACCATTTCCACTATCCCGAAAAACTTGAAAGCCAAGTAATTCTGTTTGCATTTCTGCTACCCAAGTAAGATATACCTGATTATCTCCGGCGATAAATTCGAAATCATCTACAATATTTGGTGAAGAAAATCCGGTCAATTCTTCTGTAAGTGCGGAAGTATTGCCATTTTTATCAACTGCTCGCATTTGGAAGTAATATGTTGTATTTGGTGTTAAGTTTGTAACTTTATAAGATTCTGTAGCCATACATGCCAAATAATTAACATTATCCCGATTAATAACACTGTAATTACCATTTTCTATTGGTTCGGTTGAGTATAAAATTTCAAAAGTATCAAAATCAAAACAATCCAATCTATCCCATTTTAATTTGATATAATCGTTCGCTTGAGTTATAACCTGGAAGTTTTGTGGAGTTGGTGGAACTTCACCATCATCCATTGCTAAGACTTCCGGTAGAATTTCAGCCATTTTTTCTATCCAATATCCATAATAATCTAAAGTCATGGTAAATCTTTTTTCAGGATCCCAAACTTGATTCACAGCATCCCATCCATAGAACCAATGGTAATTTTCTATGTTTTGTGGATATTCGTTAGGAAGCTCATCCATCTCTATATGGAAAAATGGTTCAAAGATATCGTAATTATTCCATCCTACTTTACTGTATTGCATCTGCTTGTTTTGACTATAACCGGATAAATCGTAATGATTATTTACCACAATCCCGTCTCCACCGTCATCATAAACAAAGCCATAATCGGAATAAACAACTGCATAATAATCATTCAAATGGATATCAGGATGTACTCCATGACTATCTTGTGAGTGAATAATAACATCGGAATTCTGAATAAGATCAATTTTTCTGGATGATAAATCTCGAATTGGTAAACCTGGATTTTCATTTAAATATCCTGCTGAAACTTGAGTATTAGCAAAACCTGGATGACTTGTTCCCCAATCATAACCATGAACTTGCACACTTAATTCTCTTTGGCCAAAATCATCTCTAATCTTATCACAAAATTTCCTATATGCTTTATTAAACGGATGATTCAGATTCCTGCTAGCATCGGAAATAGATTTTGAATTTGAATAATAACCAGGATATGGTGTTGCTTCTGTATCCCATAAAACTTCTCGTCCGGCACCGGATACAATCCAAAACATTGCATCAAAATCTACAAAAGTTTTATGACCAATAACTGTAGTAGTATAATCATCTGTTGGATGAGGAGTGGTTACTATCACCGGTAAACTTGCTTCAGGATAATATACATACAAGCCCCATCCATAATCAAATCCACCTATCTCATCATCACCTGTGAAATTTGGAGTTTCGTTATCATCATAATAATCCATATTTAAACGTTCACGCAAAAGATAATATGTTCTATCAGTATCGGTATCATGGAAAATTACCACATCATAAGGAAAGTCAAATCCATCAATCAGCTCTTGTGCTTCATCCAAATTACCTTCCAAAAACTCAACAACAACACTTTGCCAATTCAGCAAATCATCAGTTGAAGCATCTACAAATTGGCCAAAACCACTTAATTGTCTATCATAAGGTGCATATTGATTATAACCGGGATCCGCAATATTTTCTGTGATATGTGTTTGCCAATTATCATATTCACATTCAGGAGCATTCCCATAAATAAAGCCTTTAAAAGATGCTGTTTCTTCAACAACTGAATACAAATTTAAAGATAAAAAAATAAAAACCAACAACAAATTTTTCTTCATAATACCTCGCTTTTTAAAAATTTATAATTTATTTACTTATTTATGGTTTAAACAATTTGCTGTCAAATAAATAGTCTGATTGATGGCATATTATAAATGTAAAGTCGTATATATTTTCTTAACTCCCTAATTTACTAGATGCAGCTAAAAAGAAATTTATTTTGTAATCTCGAGCTTACAAGGATATCTCACTTTATCCTTTATACTTTATATTGTCTCTTTCATTCTTTTGAACCGCCAAAAGAACAAAACAGGAAAAGCTCCCAACGTATAAAAAAGCGGATAATATTATATTCCCATTGTAGCATAACTTGCTAAGTTGCGAAGTTCAACAAGCTGGCAGCTTGCTCTACATTGTCACTTTTTACGCATTACGCTTTTCACTTGTACTTGTTACTTTCTTAATTAATCTCGGGAAAAATCAATTACAAATCAAAGGCTAAAACTGCGTACTAAAATTATAAAAAAAAAAGGAACCTCAATAAGAAGTTCCTTTCTTAATATTTTTTAATAAGATGAATTGATATAATCTTTCAAGATCTCTTTTTCTTTTTTTGCTACAAAAAGTAGCGCTTTTACTACATCCCCAATAGAAATTACACCTACCAACTTATCATCTTTGAAAACCGGAATATGTCTAACATTATGCTCGATCATTATATCCATTGCGTCTTCTATAGATTTTCCTTCATCAATAGTAATAATATCTTTACTCGCAGTCATCAGTTCAGATATTTTCACATTTTTCACATTCCCTTTATCGTGATATAATCGTTTAATTATATCTCGTTCCGTTAGTATTCCAATTAATTTTTCATCTTCCATTACCATTACAGAACCAATCCGTTTTTGATTAAATAGATCGATTGCCTTACAAATAACATCATCCCTCTTAACTGAAAAGATTGTAGAACCTTTCTTCTTTAATAAATCTTGTAATTTCATAAAAACCTCCTATTTATTTATAAAGCAAAATACAATAAACGGATTTGATTTGTCACCTTTTTTCTTTAAAAGGCACATTTTTCAACTCAAAAAAATTTTCTTAGCAACAAAAGTCACCACTTCTTTCATTAGTGAAATTTTGTTCTTTTAAGAAAAGAAATAATAAAATATTTAGTTTTCTTATAGCAATAATTTGCCTTGCCATAATTATCATTTATTTTTTTTTCTAATAATAAAAAAAAAGGAGAAAGAGTATGATAACAACCGATCAAAAAATTACTAAGCCTGCCAGAAAATACTTTGATGAAAATCTTGATGTAACATCTTGGGAAAATTTGGAGAAAATATACCAATCACTTTTAAATACCGATATCAATTCAGCTGAAGAATTAATTGCTTTCATGGAAAAAGTAAGTGAAATGGATGCAATCATCGATGAAGAAATGGCTTGGCGTTATATCACAATGACTCGCTTTGCAGATGATGAGGAAAATGAAAAAGCTTTTAATGATTTTTATGCTAACATTGTCTCTAAAATAAAACCTTATACATTTAAAATTCAAAATAAATTTTATGAAAATCCATATAGAAAAGGGCTAACAGAGCCTATGTATCAACATTTGAATAAAATCATCTCAAATGAAATTGAACTTTTCCGAGAAGAGAATATTCCTCTTGAAGTTAAACAGCAAGAACTTGCCAATAAATATGGTTCTATCTATTCCAAACTTATGGTTGAGTATGATGGAGAAGAAAAAACATTATCCCAATTAGCTGTTTATTTAAAAGATCAAGATCGAAACGTACGCGAAAAAGTTTGGAAATTGCGAATGGATAAGATGAGTACTGTAAAAGCAGAATTAGATGATTTGTATAATCAGGAGATAAAATTGAACGTGCAAATTGCTAAGAATGCAGGATTTGATAATTATCGTGATTATATGCATCAAGCAAAGGGAAGATTTTCTTATACTCCGGAAGATCTTTACAACTTCCATACAGCTGTAGAAAAAGAGGTAATCCCATTTTTAAAAGAACAAACTGAAATTCGTAGAAAAAAATTAGGAATCGAATCCGTTAGACCTTGGGATACTTCTGTAGATTTGGATGGTAAGAAATTACAACCATTCACTGATATTGATGAATTTGTAACCAAAGCCATTTCTATTTTATCAAAAGTAAAACCGGAATATGGTGAAAATCTTACTAAGATGAAGAACAGTGATTTATTAGATTTGGAAAATCGCAAAGGAAAAGCTCCGGGTGGATACAATTATCCATTAGCAGAAACTAAAGCACCTTTCATATTTATGAATGCAGTAGGTTTACATCGAGACGTAGTTACTCTATTGCATGAATCCGGTCATGCAATGCACACATTTTTAAGCAAAGATATAAAAATAAGTCAATTAACAAATACCCCAAGTGAGGTGGCTGAGCTTGCTTCAATGGCTATGGAATTTCTGACAATGGATTTCTGGAATGAGTATTATCCGAAAGAATCAGATTTCAATAAAGCTAAGAAAGATCAATT
>Ga0256842_1002438_pt1 | contig 13342 bp, 17 predicted proteins | sample 4559240metaG_FD_185973 | JGI IMG/M metagenome (GOLD analysis project Ga0256842, IMG submission 185973) | Hydrothermal vent microbial communities from Guaymas Basin, Mexico - 4559-240 | ecosystem: Environmental > Aquatic > Marine > Hydrothermal vents | place: Mexico: Guaymas Basin | collected...
CTTTTTCCATGATTATTCCCACATGCCTACCTTTGTGATTGATTTTAAAAAATACTATGTCTCCTGCTTTTGTGGAGTTTTTTTTGACTCTATATCCCATTTTAACTTGATTTTTTGTGGTTCTAGGTATGGTTATGCCAAACGCATCTTTGTAAATTTGCTGAACAAGTGATGAACAATCAAGACCTTTTAAATTACATCCTCCATATTTGTATGGTGTTTTATACCATTTTTTATATTCTTTATATAAAGCAGTTGTTATATAGTTTTTATTTTTTGGTTTGTATTTTGGTTGTTTAGATGGTATTTTTTTAGAAAGTTTTATTTTTTTTACGGGGTGGATAGTTGTTTTTGTTGAACATCCATTAAACAGGATAATCAAAATTATAAATACAATCTTTCCCATTTTATGAGTTTATTTTTATGATTGCATTTGTAAATATAACCCCATCTACTCCTAAAATAGCGAATTCTTCTATCTCATCTTCATCTTCTATTAAAGCTACAATTTTAGCATCAAAAAGATAGTTGTTAGCAAGTTTTTGAGCAGTATGAGCTAACTCTTTTGGGATAATAATGAATGAAGCTCCTAAAGATGAAGCATAAATGATTTGTGTTATATTGTTCACTTCTAATGCTAATGGGATGGAGTTTGTAGTTATATGATTTATAATATCTAGGTTGTTTTCACCAAACTCAACAAATATAGTAGAAGAGGGTGGGGTGTTTGAGATACTGTCTATATCTAAAACATGGTAAAAAGAGTTGGATTTTATAAATCTATGTCCATAAATCAACATTATGCTTTTTCCAAACACTCTTGTGAGCAATAATATTTTGAACCACTCAAAATCATCTCATTTACTTCGCAATAAGTTCCACATATACAACATTCCACCATCTCGTTTACTTGTGAAGTTTCTTTTTTTGTATTTTTATCTTGTTGAGTTTTTATTTTTGCTGGTTTTTTCTTTATAAAATAAAAATATATGAAACCAACAACCCCAATTACCACTAACCATTTAATCATACATCTCTCCCCATTAACAGATAATGTCTATTTTTTGTTTGCATAACTTTGTATTGTATTTTACCATCAACTTCATCAAAAACTCTCTCCCCTTTATAAAAAAGAAGTTTTGAGTTTTCATCTCTGAAATTTTCACTGAGTTTTAGAAGCATTTTTGTATCAGTTACAGCTCTTGAAGTTATAAGGTCATATATTTTAGCCTCCATATCTTCAACTCTTTTTTTTACAACTGTTACATTTTCTAAGTTTAAATCAGCTTTTATAAATTGTAAAAAACTAGCTCGTTTTGTGAGGGGTTCAACTAATGTAACATTTGTTTGTGGTAGTGCAAAAGCTAAAATCATACCGGGAAACCCTGCTCCAGTTCCAATATCTAAAAGGTTTTTTACTTCTGGTAAAAAACTTATGGGGAAAACTGCATCATAGATGAATTTATCTATGGTTTTTTCATCTTTAGCACCAGTTAGATTGTGGATTTTATTCCATTTAAATAGATGTTCTTTGTATTTTTGTACATTATAAAAAAAGTCTTCTGGTAGTTCAATACCATCATTTATAAGAGTAGTTTTTAGATTCATGAAAATATTTTTTTCATTGCTGTAAAAAATAGTTTAAACAATCCTTTGTTTCCAACTAGTTTATCAACAAAATCATCATAAGTTGTATGGTTTTCTTCTAAAAATCCACGAAGATATTTTTCACTTGCTTCCATGCCACCCTCTTTTTCTATCTCTAAGAGTTTAGCATATATAGGTTCCATAGTCTCAATAGCTTTTCTTGGTGCTGCTTTTCTAAAAGCAGTGTGTGAGATGATTTCATTTGTGATAGGATCTACTTTTGGTTCAAACTCTGTAATAACCCAGTAATGATCACCGTTTTTTGCTAGATTTTTTACAACAGCCATGATATTTTGTCTCTGATTTATTCTATCCCACATCATTTTAAAAACAATACGAGGCATATCAGGATGTCTCACTATACTGTGTGGCTTTCCAATAAGTTCTGATTCTCTATATCCACAAACTTCGGTAAAATAATCATTACCATACTCAATAATACCCTGAGGATCCGTTTTAGATACTATATATCTTTTAGGATTTAGCGTTATCTCTTTTTGAGTTGGTGTAGGATGTTTCATATTGTGCCTTTGAAAAATGAAATCTTAAAGTTGTTCGTTTATGCTGGCATTATATACTATTATTCATGAAATTATGCAATAATGTTGAAAATTTATCTATAAAGAATAGAGATTATGAATAAAGTTCAGACACTTGAATTGATGCAAGATATGAAAAAATCACATGAGTCACAAATGCATAAAATAGAGTTACTTTTATCTGGAAAAGATATGCAAGAACTCGTAAGTAAAGCTAAAACAGAGTGCTATTTTGGAAAAATTCTTTATCTTAATGAAGAGGATTTAAAAAATATAGTTGGAACACTGTTTTTTGAAAAACTTGAGCGTATTCATGCGAGATGGCATCTTGAGTATTACAACATATATAAAATTTTTGAAGAAGTTGTAAAAGCAAATAAAGAGAAAAAAGGTTTTTTATCTAAAATTATTGGTACTAAAAAAGTTAGTGAAATGGACTTTGATAAAGCTAAGTTATATTATAGTGAATTGAAAATCATAACAAAAGAATTAATATCAATTCTTGAGATGTGTACAAGAAGGATAAATGCTCTTAGTGAATCTAAATTTAATGGAAATTAAAAATACTTTTAAATGAAAATTAGAGTAAAAGGAAGAGAATGAAAAGAGTAGTTATAAAAGTAGGAAGTAGTGTTTTAGCCGAAAAAACAGATATGGCAAAAGAGAGAATGCTAAATCTTGTTGCATTAATTGCTGAAGCAAGAAAAAAGTATGAAGTAATACTGGTCACTTCTGGTGCAGTCGCTGCTGGATACACATCAGTGCAATTAAACAGAACCATGCCTACAAGTAAAAAAGTATTAGCTTCTGTTGGGCAACCGATACTTATGAGTTCTTATAAAAGCAAGTTTGATATTTTCAATGTAACTATCTCTCAAATTCTTTTAACAGAGGATGATTTTGACTCAAGAGTACATACTAAGATTGTTCAAAATATTATTGATAGAACATTGAGAAATGATATTTTACCTATTGTAAATGAAAATGACATCTCTACGACTCCTGATCAGCTTTTTGGAGACAATGATCAACTATCAGCTCATGTTGCTTACTATACTGGTGCAGATATGCTTGTTATTTTGAGTGATATTGACGGCTATTATGACTCAAATCCAAGAAATAATCCAAAAGCAAAAATACAAAAAATTGTAACAGAGATAAAAGATGAGGAATTAGATCAAAGTCACACTCCAAATTCTGAATTTGCAACAGGCGGGATAGTTACAAAATTAAAAGCAGCTAAGTATATGATGAGTAAAAAACGGGAGATGTTTTTATGTAATGGTTATGACTTAACTTCTGCAAGGGAGTTTTTAATAGATGGTGTTCATAAAAAAGGAACCCTCTTTACAACAAAAGAAAACAAAGGAAAGTAATGAAGTTGACATTTATTGGCAATGGAAATATGGCACAAGCACTTATAGATGGCTTGGTAAAATGCTATGAAATAGAAGTTCTTGGTAGAAATAAGAAATCATTAAAGGCTTTGCAGGAGAGATTACCTCAAATATCTACTAGGATACTTTCTAAAAAGGAAGATATTAACGGGAAAAATATAATTTTATGTGTCAAGCCCTATTCTTTACCTGATTTAGCACCTAAATTAACAGGGGTGGCAGATGCTATATATTCAGTTTTGGCAGGAACTTCGATAGAGAGTCTTAAATCACAAATAAAAGCAAAAAAATATATACGAACAATGCCAAATTTGGGTGCAAGTTATTTAAAATCAATGACAACAATAACAGGCGATATAGAGTTAAAAGAGAGTGCTTTAACTATTTTTAATGAGATTGGTAACAGTTTATGGCTAAGTAGTGAAAATGAGTTAGATATTGCAACTGGTGTAGCAGGGAGTGGTCCTGCTTATTTGGCATTAATAGCCGAAGCTTTGGCAGATGGTGCAGTAAATCAAGGTTTAAAAAGAGGTGATGCTCAAATATTGGTTCAGGGTTTGTTTGATGGGTTCGCACCACTTATAGCAAATAACAATCCAGCACTTATAAAAGATGGTGTTATGAGTCCTGGTGGTACAACTGCTGCTGGATACTCAGCACTAGAGAGATGTAATGTTCGCTATGGAATGATGGAAGCAGTAAGTGATGCTTATGCAAAAGCTAAAGAATTAAAAATCAAAAATTAAGGTATTTAAATGGAACTTTTTTTACAAGAAGCTAAAGATTCAAGTAGAGTTTTATCAACACTAAGTGGTCGTGATAAAAATAGAATATTAAAAGAGATGGCACAGGCACTTAGAGATAACAGTTTAGATTTGTTAAATGCTAATGCTATTGATATGAGTGAGGGAAAACAAAATAATCTTTCATCTGCTTTAATGGATAGATTACTTTTGGATGAGAGTAGAATAGATGCAATGGCTGTAGCGATTGAAGAGATAGCTGCATTGAAGGAGCCTGTAGGTCGTGTTCTTGATGGCTGGATTACAGAAGATGGGCTAAAGATGGAGAAGGTTTCTGTCCCTATCGGTGTAATCGGTATCATATACGAATCTCGTCCAAATGTAACAAGCGATACAGCAGCTCTTTGTTTTAAAAGTTCAAATGTATGTGTCCTAAAAGGGGGTAAAGAGGCTGAACATTCCAATAAAGCGATAGCTGAAATTTTAAAAGATGTACTTATTAAAAATGATTTACCACCATCTCTTATCTCTCTTATTCCAGACTCTTCAAGAGCAGGTGTTGACAAGCTTATAAAAATGGATAAGTATGTTGATCTGATTATTCCTAGAGGTGGTGCTGGGCTTATTAAGCATGTGAGTGAAAATGCAACTGTAAGTGTTGTAAAGCATGATAAGGGTCAATGCCATACTTATATTGACAAAGAAGCAAATCTTAAAAATGCTATCGCAATTGCTATTAATGCAAAAACACAAAGACCGGGTGTTTGTAATGCAATGGAAACACTTTTGGTTGATAAAGCAATTGCCAAAGATGCCCTTGTAAAAGTAGAGACTGCATTTAAAGAGGCTGGAACAGAGTTAAAAGGTTGTGCAGATACCCAAGAAATTATTACAGTAGCCAATGCAACAGATGAAGATTTTGACACAGAATACCTTGCTAATATTTTAAATATTAAAATTGTCGATGGTGTTGAGGGTGCGATTGAACATATAGTGAGATTTTCATCAGGTCATTCAGAGGCAATCATCACTGAAAATATTACAACAGCTGAGAGATTTTTAAATGCTATTGATGCAGCCGCAGTTTATGTAAATGCTTCGACAAGATTTACAGATGGCGGATCTTTTGGCTTTGGTGCTGAAGTTGGGATAAGTACAAATAAGCTTCATGCCCGTGGACCAATGGGTATAGAAGGACTTACAACTTATAAGTTTAAAATTTATGGGAGTGGTCAGGTTAGATTATGATCTATTTGGGTATCAAAACCCTTAAAATAGATGTCCCATCTCCTCTTTTTTTGTTGTAATATAATCTTTATTGTATTTATTAGTTTGCATTATTATGGGAATTCTTTCAACAATCTCTATATCGCTTATTGAATTTACTTTATCTGGGTTATTTGTAAGAAGTTTTATCTTTTTAATCTCAAAATGATGAAGTATGTAAGTTACTATCTCATAGGTTCTTTCATCTGCACGAAAACCTAATTGGTGGTTTGCTTCTACTGTATTTAACCCTTTGTCTTGTAGGGCATAAGCATTGATTTTATTTAAAAGACCAATATTGCGTCCCTCTTGTCTTAGGTAGATTACCATTCCATTGGTTTCTTGTGCCATTTTTAGTGCATATTCAAGTTGGTCACGACAATCACATTTCAGACTTCCTATGGCATCACCAGTTAAACATTCTGAATGTACCCGTACAATAGGAGTCTCTTCCAATGGCTCTTTATAGATAACAAGATGCTCTTTTTCACCCTCTTTAAATGCTTTTACTTTAAAATTACCAAATCTTGAAGGCAGATTTGCTATGTTAGAAATACTTATATTCATTATTATATACTTTTTTTTAATCTTTAAAACGGTAAAATGTTTTTAAAATTATAACTAAAAAGGTTTAATAAATGTTTCAAAGGTTCCGTAGAACTCGTTTAAACAATCATCTTAGGGCATTGGTACGCGAAACAAGTGTTAGTGTGGATGACTTTATATATCCACTTTTTGTTCGTTTTGGTAAGGGGATTAAAACAGAAGTAGCTTCCATGCCAGGTGTATTTCAGATGAGTATTGATGAAGTTTTAAAAGAGTGTGAAGAGTTGAAAAAGCTTGGTATCTTTTCAATTATTCTTTTTGGTATTCCTGATGTCAAAGATTCTATTGGAAGTGATGCTTTATGTGAGCATGGTATTATTGCTTCCTCTGTTAAGGCTATTAAAGAGGCACATCCAGATATGTTTGTTGTAACTGATTTGTGTTTTTGTGAATATACAGACCATGGGCATTGTGGAATTATTGATGAGGTTAATGAGACTGTAAATAATGATGCTACTTTGGAAATATCGGCACAACAAGCGATAGTTCATGCAAAAGCTGGAGCAGATATGATAGCACCATCTGGGATGATGGATGGGATTATTGAAACTTTAAGAGAAGCACTTGATGGCTCAGGGTACGAAAATTTGCCAATTATGAGTTACTCAACTAAATTTGCTTCAGGTTATTATGGACCATTTCGTGATGTAGCAGAATCAACACCAAGTTTTGGTGATCGTTCATCTTATCAGATGGATCCTGCAAATCGTCGTGAGGCTATCAATGAATCTATTTCGGATGAGGCTCAGGGGGCAGATATACTGATGGTAAAACCAGCTTTAGCATATCTTGATATAGTTAGAGAGATAAAAGACAACACTTCTCTTCCAATGGCAGTTTATAATGTTAGTGGAGAGTATGCAATGTTGAAGTTTGCAGGGATGAATAATCTCATAGATTATGACAGGGTTGTAATGGAGACTATGATTGCTTTTAAAAGGGCAGGGGCAGATATAATTATCTCCTATCATGCAAAAGAAGTTGCAAAAATGTTACAAAAAGGAAAAAGATGAAACATTTCTTAACACTCAAAGATTTTACAAAAAAAGAGATTTTAGAGATTATAGAAACTGCTTTGCAGATAAAAAGGGAGTTAAAGACCGGTTATTATAATTCTGAGTTAAAAAATAAAACTTTAGCTATGATATTTGAAAAAAGTTCAACTAGAACAAGAGTTAGTTTTGAGACTGGTATGTTTCAGCTTGGTGGTCATGCTTTGTTTTTAAGCAATCGTGATATTCATCTTGGTCGTGGTGAGCCTGTAAAAGATACAGCTAGGGTTATTAGTAGTATGTGTGATATGGTGATGATAAGAACTTTTAAACACTCTATGATAGAGGAGTTTGCTTCTTATTCTAAGGTGCCAGTTATAAATGGTCTTACAGATTCTTATCATCCAGTACAACTTTTAGCTGATTATATGACTATGATTGAGTATGGTATAAATGAAAATGCTATAGTTGCTTATGTAGGTGATGGTAACAACATGACAAATTCTTGGATGATACTTGCTGCAAAACTTGGATTTGAGCTAAGAATAGCTACTCCTAAAGGGTATGAGGTTGAGAGTGAAGTTTTAGCAGATGCACTTAAAATAGCAAAAGAGAGTGGAGCTATCATTACTGTTACAAATGATCCAAAAGAGGCAGTTCATGGTGCAACCATAGTTACTACAGATACTTGGGCATCTATGGGGCAAGAGGATGAAAAAGAACAGCGAATTAAAGATTTTAAAGGTTTTATGGTTGATGATTTGATGATGTGTTTAGCAAAAAAAGATGCTAAGTTTTTACATTGTCTCCCAGCTTATAGAGGTCAAGAAGTTAGTGAGTCTGTGCTTGAAGGACACGCTAAAATAGTATTTGATGAGGCTGAAAACAGATTACATGCCCAAAAAGGGCTTATGGTTTGGCTAAATAAACAACGATAACAAAAGGTGGTTTAAAACCATCCTTTTGAATCATTTAAAAGAGCTTTATTGTTTGTATTGTAAGCTTTAATGATGAGGGAGATTAGTTTTGTTCCATTATCAAAGTAAGTATTTGGCTCAATACTTTCTACATCATTCATAAATTTACTCTCAGCAAATGATGTATAGCTTTTTACTGCATCATCTACATTTGATATTTCACCTTTGATATCAGACGAGTATTTGTCTGGATATTTAGATATAAGTTGTGCCATTCTTTGTTGTAGTTCAGTGTTTAGTTTTTTTATTTGACTAGATAGAACAAGTATTTTTTCCAGTTCAGTTTTACTGACAGAACCTTTTGCAGCTAAACCAGAACCAAAACCCCTCATTTGACCAACATACTCTGTCATTGGAAGCATAACCTCCATCATGATAGTAGAAATTTCTTTACCAAAAGGGTTTAAATCTTTTGCAAATCTTTTACTAACGGTTTGAGCTAACATTAGTGTTTGTCCAATCTCCTCAGTATAGCTTGAGAATGCTTCACTTGGTTTCATTTTAAATGCTTTGTTATTAAGCTTTATAAGTGCTTGTGAGATAGCAGTTGCTCTGTTGTTAATAACTGCATCAGCTGCTAAAGGTAGTGATTCCATAGTGCCTATGGCTTTTTTCATATCATCTCTGTTTCCATAGACAAGCAACATAGCAACAGTATTTCCATTCATATATGAGTTTGTTAAACCCCTAGTTTTTTGTGTAGCAATAATTAAATCTTTTAATGCTCCAATATAGACACTACTGTCTGCCTGATCGTTATTTGTAAATAATGATTTTGCCTCTAAGCTAAAAATCAAAAATATAAACAGTAAAAATATACGCACAATCTCTCCTCATCATTTTTTGTTATTGTAGCATGTTGTTTCTAAAAAGATAGTTAGTAATTGATACCTGTAACACTTCTTATCTTTTCTATCATAGGCATTGCAGATTCTTTTGCTTTGTTTGCCCCCATAATTAGTATCTCTCGTACTTCATCTTGATGTGCTTGATAATACTCTCTTTTTTCTCTAAAGTCTTTGAAATATTCCCACATAATTTCACCGAGGTAGATTTTAAAGTGTCCATGACCCTCTCCACCTTTTTTATATCTTTCTTGAAGAGCTATTAGATTGTCCCCTTCTAAAAATAGTTTTGCCATATTATAAACATTACAGTTTTCGTACTCTTTTGGATCTTCCATTGGTACATTTTCAGTTACTATTTTTTTAATAGTTTTCATTTGTGCTTTTTCTTCACCAAAAATATTTATTATGTTTCCATAGCTTTTTGACATTTTTTGCCCATCAATTCCGGGAACGGTTGCCACCTCTTCTTGAACTTTAAACTCTGGTATGGTCAATATATCTCCATACTCATTGTTAAATTTTATAGCTATATCCCTTGCAATCTCAACATGTTGAATCTGGTCTTTTCCAACAGGGATAATCTCCGAACCAAAGATTAAAATATCTGCCGCCATTAAAACAGGGTATGAAAATAGAGAGTGATTTGCTTTTATCCCTTTTGCTATTTTGTCTTTATAGCTATGCGCTCTTTCAAGTAAACCCATCGGTGTAAAAGCTGATAATATCCAGTAAAGTTCTAACACTTCTTTTACATCTGATTGTACCCAAAAGGTTGATTTTTGAGGGTCTATACCAAGTGCTAAAAAGTCTGTTGCTGTTTGCATTGTAAGTTCTGCTAATTTTTTCCCACCATTACCACTACTCATCGCATGATAATTAGCAATAAAAGCAAAAGTATCATTTTCTTTTTGTGCTTCAACCATCTGTTTTATAGAACCAAAATAGTTTCCAATATGTAAATCGCCAGAGGGTTGAATACCTGTTAATACTTTCATATATAATTTCCTAAATTTTTTTAGCATTATAGCAAAATAGAAGCTTTTATGTGTTAGTATTTTATTACAAATAAGAGGTTATACGACCTACTCAATAAAGGATGTATTATGAATGTACAAATTCGTGCAAAAGATTTAACACTAAATGAAAATATAAAAGCACATATAGAGAGTGCTGTTAATGCTTTTAAAAAATATCAGCTTGATATAACTACTGTAAATGTAAATATAGTAGCGCAAAAAAAAGGTATCTCAATAGAGTTTGATATTCATATCGCTCATGCACAACCAGTGGTTATAAATCAAAGTGATGATGTTTTAGATGCTGCTATAGATTTAGCTGTTGATAGAGCAAATAAAGCTCTTCGTCGCTTACATGACAAAGTTATCTCAAAAAAAGCAACTTCTGTTAAAGAGTTAGAAACTTTAGATGATTAACAATATATGCCCTTCTTTTTGGGCATATTTCATTCCACATTATATTAATTAGGAAATCTCTTGAAAATATTTATTTTAATGTTCGTTTTTTTAAATTTATTTGCTCAGGACAATTACTCACTCAGACTTGCCTCTGGTCAAGCAACAGAGAGTGATTTTGGTGAAGCTATTTTTGGTAATTGGAAATCATCTCCGATAGATTCTACGGTTATATCTCTTGATGGAGGTTATCTCTTAAAAGAGGGTGCTTTTGATTTACCACTAGACTTTTACATCAAAAGTGGATTAAGTAAGTTTAGTGATAGCAGTGGCTACCAAAGTGATGGAAATGGTAATTTTACATATAAATCTAAAGATGTATATGAAGCAACTTTATATATAAAAGCATATTGGAACTTTGATTTTTTACAAAATAGAATTAGAGTTGGATTTGGAGAGGGTGTTTCATATACGGATACTATTTTAAATGTTGAAAAATATGAAGCTGATAGTGAAAATGACAATAACTCAAATTTTTTAAATTATATAGATTTTAATGTAGATTTTGATTTTGGTAGATTGATAAGATACAAACCTTTTAATGGAACATATATAGGTTGGGCAATCAAGCACCGTTCAGGTATTTACGGTTTGATAAATAATGTAAGACGGGGTGGCTCAAACTACAATACAATCTACTTAGAAAAAACTTTTTAAAGGATATTTGTATGTATAATTGGGTACTTTGGTTTCATGTAATCTCTTTTATATCTTGGTTTGCAATGTTATTTTATCTGCCGAGATTGTATGTTTACCATGCAGAACATGCTGATAATACTGGTTTTATAGAAGTAGTGAAAATTCAGGAGATGAAACTTTATAAGTATATAGGTTTGCCTTCAATGTGGGCAACGATAATTAGTGGTACAACTTTAATCTTTTTGGGTGATTGGTTTGATACATGGCTTTATATGAAGCTGTTCTTTCTTATATTGCTCATAGGATATTCATTTTCACTTGGTATTTTAAGGGAAAAACTTTTAGAAGATAAGTGTACTAAAAGTGGAAAATTCTTTAGATTTTATAATGAAGTTCCAACCATACTTATGTTGTTTATCGTTGCTATGGTTGTTTTTAAGCCTTTTTCTTAATATTGGAGGTATGGTTTCAACCGTACCTCGCATAACTTATTTCTCCCCTTTTTTCTTAGCTTTAAAGAGTAGAGGTGTCCCCGTAAAATTAAATGCTTCACGAAGTTTATTTGTCAGGTATCTTCTGTATGTAAAGTGAAGTCCTTTTGGTTTATTCATAATAATGGCTATCTTTGGTGGTCTTGTTTCATATTGAGTTGCATAGTAAATTCTGATAACTTGTCCACGCATAGATGGTAGTTGATGTCTTCTCATCGCTTTATCCATAACATCATTTAGTTGTGAAGTTGTAATTCTTTGTGAGTAGTTTTTGTTTATTTCTAAAATTAAATCGTGGAGTTTATCCACTCTTTGATGTGTTTTTGCCGATAGTGTGATGATTGGGGCATAAGCTAAAAATTTAAATCTATCTCTTACCTCTTGTATGATTTTATCGTGTTGTTCCCTTTTTGAAATATCCCACTTATTTAGAACAATCACACATGCCAGTTTATTACTGTCAACAAGCCCAGCAATTTTCTCATCTAGGTCTAAAAATGGTTCACTTGCATCTAAAACAACGAGTGCCATATTTGCATTTTCAAGCATCTCGGTTGTTCTCATAAGAGCATATTTTTCAATTCCCAAGATTTTTCCACGGCGACGAAGCCCTGCTGTATCCACAAATGTTATCTGTTTATCTTTATAAACAACAGTTTCGTCTATAGGGTCTATGGTTGTTCCTGCTACGCTACTTACTACACTTCTTTCTTCGCCTAAAAGTGCGTTAAGAAGTGAGCTTTTACCAACATTTGTTCTACCTATAATAGCGATTTTAATATGGTTTATGTCGTCTTCATCAAATTCTTTGATTTTATCATTTTGAGCAAATATAGAATCATCTTCTACTCCTCCATCCATCTCATCTTCATCCCAATATGTAAAACCATCATCTTCATCATCTTGATTGTACTGTGAGAAAAATTCATCATCATTAATTTCAGGTTCTATAATGTTGATTTCATCTTCTATCTCTTTATCATCTTCTTCTTTTACTATGTCACTATCTGGGATTTTATCTGCCATCCACTCTAAAAGTTCAACGGTATTTCTGTTGTGCGCCACTGATATACCAAATATAGCATCTGTTCCAAACTCATAATACTCCCAAAGTTTCTCTTTCATCTTGTCATTATCTATTTTATTTACAACAAGTGCCATATCTTTACCCATAGCTTGAAGTTCATAAAAAAGTTTTTTATCTTCTTCTTCTGGTAAGCCTTTGCCATCAACCATATATAAAATGATGTCAGCTTTATAAGCAGCTTTTAGGCTCATCTCTTTGATTTTATCAAAAAGTTCACACCCTTTATCAAGTCCACCAGTATCTAAAAGCTGAACCTCTTTGTTAATAATAACTGCTGTTTTTCTTTTAACATCTCTAGTTGTTCCAGCTTGTTCTGAGGTTATAGCATCTCGTTTTTTTACAAGACGATTAAAAAGTGAGCTTTTTCCAACATTTGGACGACCAATAATGGCGATTTTTTTCATAAGACTACCTAAAAATTATATTTGTATGCAATTATATCTAAAATGTAAGTTGATATTTTTATATGTTGAAGTTAGATTTATAAGTTATATGAAGCCTAACGGCAAATTCCATTGCTCCGTGACATATTTTTAAGCTGCAAAAAACGGAGCAAATCGGACACCTATGACACTTCTGTTCGGACACCTATAACGGTTTCATTCGGACAGTGATGACGGAAATGATTCGGACACTTT
>Ga0256842_1002439_pt1 | contig 13342 bp, 6 predicted proteins | sample 4559240metaG_FD_185973 | JGI IMG/M metagenome (GOLD analysis project Ga0256842, IMG submission 185973) | Hydrothermal vent microbial communities from Guaymas Basin, Mexico - 4559-240 | ecosystem: Environmental > Aquatic > Marine > Hydrothermal vents | place: Mexico: Guaymas Basin | collected...
GCCAGTTTGCCGGTGGATATCTGTATTTCGGCTGTGGTTGCTTTGTCCGGCTGTGGCAGCTTGATCTGTACGCTGCCGTTATCATCTCTGCACGGTAGAGGCTTGGGGATGGGGGCTACAGACAGACCGGCGTCGTTAACGCCTATCAGGGTATTGTCGCAGATGGTTACGTCCCAGTTGTTGCGCAGTCGACACACGAACCTTAAAGAACGCGGATCGCTGATATCCACCACATTGATATTGCTGACGCCGTCATTTATATACGCGTAGTGGCCGTGTACTTTTACCCGGGAGGGGAATCCGGGCAGATTGATGAAATCGGCAATTTCCGGTGCACCGCCGGAGTTGAGATCGACACTGATCAGTCCCATGGTTTCGCTGGGGATAAAGGCGAAGCCGTCACGAACCGCAATGGTACGCGGCTGTGATTTGACCAGATTCTTCTGATATGTCAGGCTGTGTTCCAGTTTGGCTTTACCATCATGTAGCGAATAGATCATCAATCCCTTGTTCTGGTCCAGAGCGTATATGCATCGCCCCGAAGTTGAGATCGCCTTGGCATCGACGGGAACCAGTGGCCGCGGCGGGACGGCAGTGGCCAGGTTTGTGGGTACGCAGAATATCCCGTTGTTTCGAACGCCCAGATACAGAGTATTGTCGCTGGCGAATATATGGTGTATCGGCAATGTGGTTGCGGTCAGTGTAGATGCCTGCCACCTGGTGTTGTTTGTCGCCGGGTTGACGCGCATGATGCCGTGTTTGCGTACCGACAGGTAGAGGGTAGTTTTGTCATGGCTGATGTCGTTGATAAATCCCGGTATTTTCAAGCTGGTCAGGCGGCTGAGACCACTGTTTTGAGTATAGCGATATAGTTGCAGAGAGTTTTTCCAGCCAAGACATATTGTGCCTGCCACCGTTGCCAGCCTTGCCCTGCGGCGTTCACCAAATTTCAGCTCGATATCATTCTTGTCAGTGATTCCGGCGCTGTGGGTATCCACAACGGAAAACCCGTCCCGGAGTATCAGCCCAATCGCGTATCTGCCATATAGTTTCAGAAGGCCGCAGCGACCGCGCAGCAGAAATCGCTTCAACAGTTTTACGTCACCGTTGCCGTGCAAGTCAAACAGATGCACCATGCGAGAAAAACTGGACGCCATCAACCTGTTGCCGACAATGCTTATGGCATGAACCGGAATCTCGGTGCGCAGTATTGGCGTTTTTGGCCTGTCGGCCTCAACACTGTAAAGACCCTTCGGGCCGCAGGCGAGATAAAGCAAATTACGGTATGGAGCCATTGAATGCACTACCAGGCCGTTAAGAGGGTAAAATTTTGGCTGCAGCGGCTGCGCCGGATTGCCGATATCGCATCGGCATAAGCACTTGGCATCGATGTAATACAGAATTCCATCGTGCAATTGCAGTTTTGTCGCTGTTTTTCTTGCTGTGATGGTGCCAATTCGGCGCGGTCGTCCGGGCTGGTTGGTAGCGTATAAAACTATTCCAGATGTGCGCGATGCCACGGCCAGTATATTGTTCTCGCTGGCCAGACTGACAATGTGGTGATCTGACATTACATGCCATTTTAGCGCCGGGTTGTCGATATCGCTGATATCGAAGGCATATACCCCCTTCATGGTGGCCACGTACAGAACATTGCCGGTAACGCAGATCTTCCATGCCTTGTCGTCTAATTTAAGAGCAAGAAGCGATTTCGGTCTGGCTGGATTACTGATGTCAAAGGCGATAACACCGCTCTTGCCGCAGGCCAGCCATAACCGGTTATCGGTGATACGCATATCGGAGGGATAAAACCACGTATAGCGAAACGCAGCTACAGTTTCCGATCTTTGTGGCAGGGGCTGCAGTACCGCAGTGGTTTTTTCGTTGGCGGCTATACCGGTAACGGTAAGGGAATAATGATCACTGTTTACGGTTATGCCGAGCCGTTGCGGGCGGCAGGGCGGGTGAACTCGATTGATAGATACTTGAACGTAGATCAGCAAAGCCACATAAGCGCATAGTGCCAGTACCAATAAATACCTTTGCATCAATCTGGTAGTATGCCTGATCATCGCCCCATCTCTTGGTTGCACCCGGTGGCGTTGATGTAGCTGGCAACTACCTGGAGCAGTTGCTCGCGCCGGTATGGTTTGCACAGATGGGTGTTCATGCCAGCGGCGATACATTCAGCGACACTGTCTTCGCCGCCGTGGGCGGTGAGGGCAATGATGGGTATATCGTTGTCGCGGCGTATAATTCTGGTGGCCTCAAAACCATCCATTACCGGCATCTGACAATCCATGAGAATGATGTCAAACGACTGCAGGCGCAGAACTTCCAGGGCTTCGACACCGTTGGTTACCACGGTGAGACTATAACCGGCCTGTTCCAGGATAAGGCTTACCAGTTTTTGATTGGTGCTGTTGTCTTCTGCCAGCAGTACCCGGCCACCGCAGCTGTTGGCAGCGTCTGGTTTTTCCGGTGTTTTTGCTGGCACGGATGACGAAGACGATACTGTCTGTTGCGGTACTGTTTTTGTGCCTGCCAATTGCCTGAGGATTTGCAGTATTGCCGCCGGATATAACGGTTTGTTGAGAATCGCCGTGATCCCCATGGTTGTTTTGCTGGCATCGCCCAGCGGTTTGCAGCGCGGAGTTATATAGACGATGCTGCGCAGATCGTCTCGTTGCAAGGCGTTAAATAGTTCCAGTATGTTGCCAGGCAGGGCGTCGTCGATAAATATGTATTCTCTACCTTGTGGTGCTGCTGTTGTGTGATGCAGCAGCTCTCTGCAGGAGTCGCAGCAATGGCAGTTGATGCCGTGGTGGCGCAGATGGCCTGCCAGCATGGTGCGCAGATCGTCATTGGCGCTGGCGATAACGGCTTTTGCGGTGAACTGTTCAACGGTCGTTTCAGTTTTGCCATGGCAGGTAAAAGGAATAGTCGCATCAAATATTGTGCCGCCGCCGCTGGCGTCGGCAACAGTTATTGAGCCCTGCATCAGGTCGATAAGTTGCTGAACAATGGCCAGACCCAGACCGCTGCCACCGTACTTGCGGGTGGTGGAACTGTCGGCCTGGGTAAACACCTCGAATATATCCTTCTTGGCGCTGTCACTCAAACCGATGCCGCTGTCGCGTACCTGCATGTTCAGGGTGCAGTTTTTTCCCTGCTGCTCAACGTGGACGGTCACAGTTATATGGCCGTGCTGGGTGAATTTTATGGCGTTGGAGAGCAGGTTGCTGAGGATTTGGTGCAGCCTTTTATCATCCCCTGTCAGGGAGCAGGGCATGCCTGGGGTGGTTATGAGATTAAGCTCCAGTCCCTTGCCTGCGGCAGTAGCGGCAAACAGTTCCATGATCTGCTCCAGCAGCGCCAGCAGATTAAAAGGGGTGTGCTCAATCTCGAGTTTACCCGCCTCTATCTTGGCGATGTCGAGAATGTCATTGAGTATTTTGAGCAGTTTCTCGCCGTTGGAATGGATGAGTGCGGCCATCTCCTGCTGCTCTGGGTCGTCGATACGGTCTTTGAGCAGTTCTGCCATGCCCAGAACGCCGATCATGGGTGTGCGGATCTCATGACTCATGTTGGCGAGAAAGCGCGATTTGGCGGCGCTGCTTTCCAATGCCTGGGCGCGTGCCAGACGCAGGCTGTGTACATTGGCCTGCAGCTCCTGGTTTTTTTGAGACAGTTCGCTGGTGCGCTGAGCCACTTGGCGCTCCAGGTCGTGACTGTACTGTTCCAGGGCAATTTCGCGGCGGTTTATCTCGTGCAGCATGTTGTTGAAGGCGCTGTGCAGTTCGACAATTTCAGCGATATTGTTGTGGGTAGGCAGATCGCTGTCCGGCAGATAATTTTTGTCGCTGGTTATTATGCGCATCCGTTCCAGCAGTTGCTGTAACGGCATGGTGATAAGCCGTTTCATGCGGTTGCTTACTATAAATGCCAGCATCAGAATTGTACCAAAGGATATAAGCGTCACCATGATGAAGCGGAGAATGTTGTAAATCACCATGTCCCGGCTTACCTGGATGTATACACAGCCAACATACTGGTCATTATTGAAAATTGGTGTATAAACGCTCAGAGATGAATTGTCGCTGGTGTGGATGCTGTTGCCGCTGCGACTGACTATCTGCAGATACTGGCTGTCAAAGCGTTTGTCGGCTACAATGCCGTTGTTTATGGCGTAGTTGCTGTTGACAAACTGGGCAAAAATTTTACCGCTGGCATTGATCAGGTAGGCGATCTGGACGCTGGGTTCCTGATTTAAGGTGCGCAGAATTTTTGCTGCCCGGAAGCGGTCGTGATTTGAGACCGAAGTCATGGAATTGGAGCCGATAATGCGTGCCAGAGTGGTAGTCTTGTCCAGCAGGCTGTTGTTAAGCGCTTTGCCTTGAATATATATGGCCAGTGCCAGCATGATTACCAGAGCCGCAGCACAGGTGAGCATCACTATGCGGGTGATTTTGCGGCTGATGGTAGTGTAGCTGTTAAACGGCATGGTCCCCCTGGACCCGCAGGGTAGGCGGGCGGATAATTGGGTATGTTTCTGGTGTAGAATTGACAAGTTAGTTGTATTTAATGGCGTTATCTTATGGTTGTTGCCGTCAAAGGTCAACAGATATTTGCGTCGGCGCTTATACCATGTGCGGGAGAGAGCATACAATATGAATGTCGTGGATGTAACCGGAGTGGGGAAAAGTTATGCCGATTTGACCGTGCTTGACAACGTGAACTTTGCCATTGACGAGTGCGGCAAAGTGGGGCTGATCGGGCGCAATGGCAGTGGCAAGTCAACCTTGCTCAAGATTATTGCCGCCCTGGACAGTGCCGACACTGGCACCATCAGTAAAAAGAAGGGTGCCAGCATCGTCTACCTGGCTCAGGAACCACAGCTTGATGCCGACTTGTCTGTTGCCGACTGGCTGCGGCAGTCGTTTAGCGTGGCTAACAGCAAACGGCAGCGCTTTGAACAGCTTGCTGAGCAGCTGGCGGTGGAATCCGCCGCCCCTGTGCTGGAGCGTTTGCTGGCCGAGCAGCAGCAATTGCAGCAGTGGCTCGATATCCATCAAGGCTGGAATATCGATCATCGCATCGACGAGATCTGTACCCGCTTGGGCATTGTCGCCGGTGACCGGTTGCTGGGAACCCTTTCCGGCGGCCAGCGCAAGCGGGTGGCGCTGGCCGGAGCGTTGCTGCGTCAGCCCGATCTGCTGTTGCTGGACGAGCCCACCAACCATCTCGATGCCGACAGCATCAACTGGCTGGAGCAGGAGCTGATCGGTTATCGTGGCGCGGTAATGCTGGTCACTCATGACCGCTACTTTCTCGACCGGGTGGTGGACAGGATGTTTGAACTTGACGGTGGCCGCCTACAGGTGTTCAACGGCAATTACAGTGACTATCTGCGGCAGAAACAGGAGCAGTTGGAGCAGGACAGCGCCCGCCACAGCCGCCTGCTCAACCTGCTGCGGCGCGAGGAAGCGTGGTTGCAGCGCGGCGCCAAAGCGCGTACCACCAAACAGAAGGCGCGTATCGGTCGGGTGGAAAAATTGCGTGCCCAGCAGCAGACGGCGCGGCGCAGCGATGTGAACCTTAAATTTGCCGATGGCCAGAAACTCGGTGGCACTATTCTCGAATTGGACGGAGTAACGCTGGCACCGGGCGGCGAGACTCTGGTGGAAAAACTGTCGTTTATCATGCGCCCCGGCGAACGCTTAGGGATTCTCGGTCCCAACGGTTGCGGTAAAACGACCCTGTTGCGCACCATAATGGGGGAGATCTCACCTGTTAGCGGCACGGTTACCATCGGGCGCAGAACGCGTATCGGATACATCGATCAACAGCGCAGCGGTCTGGACGAAAAGGGCAGTGTTGCCGCCGCCCTTGGTGATGGCGACTGGGTGGAGATCGGTGGTAAAAGGCGGCATAAAAGCGGTTTTCTCGAGGAGTTCCTCTTTGATTACGCCGATCAGCGCAAACCGGTATCCACCTTGTCCGGCGGCGAACGGGCGCGGCTGCTGCTGGCGCTGTTGATGTTGCAGGGTGCCAATCTGCTCATTCTCGACGAGCCCACCAACGATCTCGATATCCCCACGTTGCAGGTGCTGGAACAGGCTCTCATGGATTTTGGCGGTTGCGTGGTGCTGGTCACCCACGATCGCTATCTGCTCGACCGCGTGGCAACCTCCATCCTGTTGTTTGCCGGTAACGCTACGGCGGTGCGGTATGCCGGTAATTTCAGCGATATGTGTCGCCAGCGTCAGTTGGCCCTGGCCGATGAAAAACACGTTGTCGCCGCGGCGACAACGGAAAAGCCGGTGTCGCGGCGGCGCAAGCGCAGTGGACTGAGCTACCGTGAAAAACAGGAACTGGCGCAGGTTGAAGCGCAGATTGAGCAGCTGGAACAGGAGCGGGCGGCGATTGAACAGAAACTCGCCGCTCCGCAGGGACAGTCTGGTGCCGATCTGGCTGCTATGGGGGTGCGTTTTGCTGCCGTGGAAGAGGAGTTGCAACGCTGTTTTCAGCGCTGGGAAGAACTGGAAAGCCGCCGCGAAAACGGTTGAGCCTGCCGCCGTCCGCATTCTGCCAAAGCATGTTGACATTTCCCGCTGTAATCGTATACAGTACACAGGTTAAACAGCCCGCATTGGCATGATGACGACACGGCGTGGATTGCGCGTCGGCGCCGTCAGCATTTTATCTCTGGTTTCAGCACTGAAACCTTAAATAATTCATTGAGGAGGATCGATAATGATCGAAGCATATCTGCAACATGAAGCAGAGAGAAACGCCCAGGGTATTCCTGCGCTGCCTCTCAATCCGACACAGGCTAAAGAGCTGTGTGAGCTGCTGGTAAATCCCCCTGCAGGCAAGGAGGAATTTCTTCTTAACCTGCTCAAGGAGCGTATCTCTCCGGGCGTTGATCCTGCCGCCGAAGTCAAAGCTGACTTTCTCAACAAGATTATTCAGGGTGAGGTAACTTCTCCTCTGATAGACAAAGTGGAAGCAGTGCGTATCCTCGGCACCATGATGGGCGGGTACAATATTCAGCCGCTGATTGCCGCGTTGCAGATCGATGAACTGGCCGACGAGGCCGCCTGCGCCCTGTCCGGCATGGTTCTCATCTATGATGCTTTTGACGATGTGTTCAAACTGAGTCAGGCCGGCAACGCCGCCGCTAAAAAAGTTATCGAGTCCTGGGCTGATGCCGAGTGGTTTACCTCCAAGCCGGAGCTGCCAGAAACCATCACCGTAAAAGTGTTCAAGGTTGACGGTGAGATCAATACCGACGATTTCTCCCCTGCCGGTGATGCCTGGAGTCGCCCGGATATTCCCCTGCATGCGCTGGCCATGGGCAAGACCGCATTCCCCGGCGGTATCGAAGATATTGCCAAGTGGCGTGAAGAAGGTCATCAGGTGGCTTTTGTCGGCGATGTTGTCGGTACCGGTTCTTCGCGTAAGTCGGCGTGTAACTCAGTGCTGTGGCATATTGGTGAGGATATCCCCGCCGTACCCAACAAGCGTCGCGGCGGTGTGATTATCGGTGGCGTTATCGCGCCCATCTTCTTCAATACCGCTCAGGATTCCGGCGCGCTGCCCCTGCGTCTCGACGTGTCCAAAATCAACAAGGGTGACATCATCACCATCAACACCAAAGAGGGCAAGGTATACTCCGAGTCCGGCGAGGTGCTGGCTACCTTTGAGATTGCTCCCAACACCCTGCGTGACGAGTTCCGCGCCGGTGGCCGTACCCCGCTGATCATCGGACGCAAACTTACCGAGCGTGCCTGTGAGGCTCTGGGTCGTCCCGCGCCCACCATCTTCATCAAGCCCGACAATCCCGAAGTGAAGCCCGGCCAGGGTTTCTCGCTGGCGCAGAAGATGGTCGGCAAGGCCTGTGGTGTGGACGGCGTTCTGCCCGGCACCGCTTGCGAGCCAAAGATGACCACCGTAGGTTCCCAGGATACCACCGGACCCATGACCGCTGACGAAATTAAGGAACTGGCCTGCCTCAAGTTCCAGGCTCCCATGTTCATGCAGTCTTTCTGTCATACCGCCGCTTATCCCAAGCCGGCTGACGTAAAGATGCACAACACTCTGCCCAAGTTTATCTCCGATCGCGAAGGTGTGGCTCTGCGTCCCGGCGACGGTGTTATCCACAGCTGGCTCAATCGTCTGCTGCTGCCCGATACCGTAGGTACCGGCGGTGACTCACATACCCGTTTCCCCATCGGTATCAGCTTCCCGGCCGGTTCCGGTCTCATCGCTTTTGCCGGTGCCCTCGGTTTCATGCCGCTGGATATGCCGGAATCGGTGCTGGTGCGCTTTAAAGGCGAGTTGAACGAAGGGATCACCCTGCGCGACGCTGTTAACGCCATCCCTTATTATGCCATCAAACAAGGGCTGCTCACCGTACCCAAAAAGAACAAGGTCAACGTATTTAACGGCCGCATTCTTGAGATGGAAGGTCTGCCCAACCTGTCGGTAGAGCAGGCGTTTGAGCTTACCGACGCCGCCGCCGAGCGTAGCGCCGCCGCCGGTTGCATCCAGCTCTCCGAAGAGTCGGTGTGCAAGTATCTGCGTTCCAACATCGCCTTGATGGAGAGCATGATCCGCGACGGCTATCAGCATGCGCCCACCCTGCAGAAGCGTATCGACGCCGTTAAAGAGTGGTTGAAAGATCCCAAACTGCTCAAGGCTGACAGCAACGCCGAGTACGCCGCCGTTATCGAGATCGATCTGAGCGAGATCACCGAGCCGATCCTGGCCTGCCCCAACGATCCCGATGATGTCAAGCTGCTTTCCGAGGTACAGGGTACCCCGATTCAGGATATCTTTATCGGTTCCTGCATGACCAACATCGGTCACTTCAGGGCCGCCGGTAAAATATGGGAAGGCAACAAGTTCAATCCCAACGATCGTATCTGGATCTGCCCGCCTACACGCATGGATCAGGCCAAGCTGAAGGACGAAGCATATTTCGCCATCTTCAACCAGGTTGGCGCGCGTATCGAAACCCCGGGCTGCTCTTTGTGCATGGGTAACCAGGCGCGGGTTCCCGATGGAGTAAACATGTTCTCCACCTCTACGCGTAACTTCAACGATCGTATCGGAAACGGCGCGCAGGTATACCTCGGCAGCGCCGAGCTGGGTGCGGTAACCGCCCTCAAAGGCGAGCTGCCCACTCCGGCTGAATATCTGGCCATCTACAAGGAGAAAGTATCGCCTTGCAAGGACGAGGTATATGTCTACCTGCAGTTTGATGAGCTGGGTGAGTTTGACGCGGTGTACAAGCGCTGCGACATCTAAACCGGTTTACTAACCGGCAGTAAAAGTACCATCGGCGGGCTGTCGCATTAGCGGCGGCCCGCTTTTTTGTTTTTTAGTGGATGGATAATAAGGGTGATAAGTACAGGGGGGAGACATCCAGTCCGGCAGTGCGGGCGGCGGTGATGAAGATGTGGCAGTCGTTTTCCAGCTCGGTGTAGTGGCGCTGCAGTTCGCTGGCGGCCAGGTGGAGTTGGTTGGGGCGGGTGATGCGGCTGCCGATGTGGCTGAGGGCGCGCTTGATGGTTGCCGGATCGCGGTAGGCGCACAGCCAGTTTTTGTCGATCATGCGCGGTAAAATGGAGCGGAAGCTGTCGGGCAAAATCTCCCTGCGTTGCTGCAGGCTGGCGTAAATAGCGGCGGCGAACTCCTCCAGCCCTTGCTGGTGGTAGCGTTGCCAGTTGACGGCGGTAAAGTGGTCGTAAAAAATATCGATAATGATGGGGCGGTAGCGGCCATACTGCTTGTCTATGCGTGCGCAGCTGCGGCGGAAAATTTCATTGTCACGGGCGAAACTGTCGAGACGGCGGTGCTGACGCAGCCCGGCTATGATGCCGGGCGGGTACTGGTTGTGCAGCGTGCCTTTAACAAAGTCGCCGATGATATTGCCGACAAGATGCTCGGTGTCGCTGGTAGACAGGAGCAGATGGAGTAGGTAGTTCATTAGTCGTTGGTGTTGCCGCCGGGGGCGGTGCTTTTTGCGCTACTGGTTGTGGTTAGTAGCTGCGCTTTTTTTGCCGCCAGTTGCGCCTTTAGTTTTTGTACCAACTGGGCGAAGACCTTGCGATTCTTGCGTGCCAGTGGCTTGGCGGCGGTAGCATGCATCTTGAGCGGATTGATAGCGCGACCGTTTTTGAACACGCGGAAATCGAGATGGGGGCCGGTAGCCAGCCCGGTCATGCCCACGTAGGCGATGGTTTCGCCCTGGCGTACCCGTTTGCCCTTGCGCATGCCGCGGGCGAAACGGCTCAAGTGAATATAGGTGGTCTCGTAGCCGTTGCTGTGGCGCAGGCGCAGCTTGTTGCCGTTGTAACGGTCGCGGCTTTTCTGGATGATTACACCGTCGGCTACAGCGTGAACCGGGGTGCCGGTGGGGGCGGCGTAGTCGATGGCCAGATGGGGCTTCCACTTGTTGAGTACCGGATGGAAGCGGCGCCGGGTAAAACCGGAGGAGATGCGGGTGTATTTGAGCGGTGCCTTTAAAAACGCCTTGCGCAGGCTTTTGCCGTTTTCATCGTAGTAACCGCCGTGGCCGGAGCCATCATCAAAATAGTAGGCGAAATAACTGCGCCCGGCGTTGTTGAATTCCGCTGCCAGCAATTTGCCGTAGCCGGCCAGATTGCCATCGCGATAGCGTTTTTCCACCAGTACGACAAAGTAATCCCCCTGACGGATATCGCGGATAAAGTCGATATCCCAGGCAAATATGTCCATCAGACGTTGAGCCAGTTCTGATGATTCGCCCAGGCTACCGACAGTGGCGAACAGGTTCGAATTGATTACGCCGCCGATGCTTTCCACTTTTATCTCGTAGGGAATCGGCTCACGCCTGATGTCGAATTTATCGTCCACCTGTCGAATTATCAGCTGTTCGTTTTTGTCGATATCGTAATAAAAACTGACAAAATTATCCCCTTCAACTTCTATGCGATACTGATGTCCGGCACACAGGCGGCTGAGTGGGAACACCTTTTCACTCTGCCGGGCGATGGCGAGAATCTGTGCCGGTGAAAAATAGCTCCCCAGTAACGCAGTGATGGTGTCGCCATTATGCACCTGTTCGCAGTAGGTTTTGAGCTGCGGTTTGGCAGTGTCGGCGTTGTTTTGCGCCGGTTGTTGGTTCTGCTCCTCTGTTGGTGTGGCCGTTTTTGTGATACTGGCTCCAGCCGACTCGGAAGTGTTGGCCGATGGTTGTTTCTGGCAGCGGCTGCTGCCTACCGTATAACCGAACGCGAAAAAAATTACCGCTACAACACTTGCCATAAGAATAATTAACGGCGTATGCTGCCCGATATAGCGCTGTCGCATGGAGTGGTATTTGTTATCACTGTTCATTTGTTTTATGTAATATTCCTCTGCTGGATGGATCTGTTTGAAGCGATGGATGCCGGTTATGAAAATACGCGGCGCATAGTAGCAGTAACGGTGTGGCGCTGTCCAGCTTGAACAGAGCAGTTTGCTTGCCTTGAATAGTGGAAAATATGATTAATGTAGAACGGTTGTGTGATGAGTTCTCCCGACTGGCCAGTATTGCCAGTCCGTCGCTGCACGAGGGCGAAATTGCCGCTTATTTGTCGCATCGCCTGGATGATATGGGTGCCGATGTGGTGATGGACGATGCGGCGGCAGCCATTGGCGGCGAGGCGGGTAACATAATTGCCCGTTTTCCTGCGGCGGGCGGATGTGAAGCCGATGAGCCGTTGTTGTTGTCGGCACACATGGATACTGTAATGCCGGCCAAAGCGGGGCGGGTGCGTCTGGAAGACGGCGTGTTTCGCAGCGACGGTACCTGCGTTCTCGGTGCTGACGATAAGTCTGGCATCGCCCAGATTATTGAAGCGATTACCGCCGTGCGTGCAGCAGACCGACCACATCCGCCGCTGGAAGTGGTGATCAGTGTAGCCGAGGAGGTGGGACTGCTCGGCGCCAAGCATCTCGATTGTTCCCGGTTGCGTGCCCGGCGCGGCCTGGTGCTGGATACCTCCGGGGTCGGCGTGGTGGCCAATCGCGCTCCGTGCGCCAACAAATTTCGCTTTGTGGTGCACGGGGTGGAAGCGCATGCCGGCTTGAACCCCGAGCAGGGGGTGTCGGCCATCCAGATTGCCGCCAGTGCCGTTGCCAATATGCGTCTGGGCCGGGTGGATAGCGAAACCACCGCCAATATTGGGGTGATAAATGGCGGCGTAGCCAGTAACATTATCCCCAATATGGTGCAATTGCTGGGCGAGGCGCGCAGCTTTGATGAAGAAAAGTTGCGGCGTCAGAGCGAGCATATGCGCCACTGTCTGGAACAGGCGGTGGATAAGGCACGCAGCGCCTGCGCCGGTTGGCTGCGTCTGCCGCGGTTGGAAATCCATAGCGACAGTGATTATCCGGCCTTGCTGGTGCGACGGGATGCGGCGGTGCTGCGTCGTCTTGAACAGGCGGCGGCGGCGCTGGAGCTGCCGTTGGCCGTGGGCGATTCCGGTGGCGGCAGCGACGCCAATATTTTCAGTTCGCGCGGCGTAGAGGTGGTGAATCTGGCCACCGGTATGCAGCAGGTACACAGCGTGGATGAATACATTCGTGTGGAGGATATGGCGCAGGTGTGCCGTCTGGTGGCGGGATTTATCAGCGCCTGAGTTGTTTTTTGCTCAAGCTGATTGGCCGGAGGCAGGATGAGATTATCTGAACGGTTACGGCAGGTTACCTTTCCACCCATTACCGAGGTTAAAAGCTGGCTGGACGGACGGCAGTTCAGTGCTGACCGGCCACTGGTGGATTTGTGCCAGGCCATCCCCGATTATCCACCGCCGCCGCAGCTGGTGGAGCACCTTGTCGCCCTGTTGCGTGACGACGCCACGTTGGCCATCTATTCTCCCGACGAGGGGTTGGTCGATGCGCGGCGCAGCGTGGCTGCCTGGTATCAGCGCCGCTATGGCGCCAGCCCCGATTATCGCCGTGTCTGTCTTACCATCGGTGCCAGTCAAGCTTTCTGGCTGGCCATGCTGGCTTTGTGTCGCGCCGGTGATGAAGTTATCGTGCCGCTGCCAGCCTATTTTGACCATCCCATGGGGTTGGAAGCGCTGGGGATTTGCCCCTGTTATCTCCCGTTTGCCAGTGATAATCCGCTGCCCGATCCCGCGCGCATTGCCGCCGCCATTAATGAGCGTACCCGCGCTATTTTGCTGGTAACGCCCAGTAATCCCACCGGCGCGGTGTTGCCGCCTGCCCTTATTGATGAATTATTCCAACTGGCCCGGTGCAACAATATCGCTCTGGTGCTGGATGAAACCTATAACGCCTTTGT